>JACCDV010203806.1_pt1 | contig 17470 bp, 17 predicted proteins | sample 7446131 | NCBI WGS metagenome assembly JACCDV01 (sample SAMN15323448, study PRJNA562643) | freshwater metagenome | isolation source: river surface water | place: USA:Blue River Watershed | collected 2017-08-17 | reverse complement strand
AGGCTCTTCCGCCGGGGTTGTCAGATTTCTCTCGATAAATCTATTTGACAACCCTGTCGACATTGGTCATAATCTCGCCTCTGTTCCCTGATAGCTCAGTCGGTAGAGCGACGGACTGTTAATCCGCAGGTCCCTGGTTCGAGTCCAGGTCGGGGAGCCAATAAATTCAAGGGGTTAGCTTCGGCTGACCCTTTTTTGTTTTCAGTCGCCAAGGAATTCGTTGCGGTACCGTTGCGGTAGCGAGTTCGAATCCCCCGCTGCCCCGACCATTAAAATCAAGCACTCAGGCCAATCTTCGGATTGGCTTTTTGCGTTTCAGAAAGAAAATTTAAAAAAATGCCCAACAAAGTGCCTAATAAATTCTGAAGCTTGGCTAGCTGGCGCAGTGACCTCAAACAGCTTGACGCTCTTTCGAGCGCCGCAAGATGGGTAAGGCAGTGGCGCCAAGTCGAAGGCTTCGACTTTTAATCCACTCAGGGAGGCAAGTATCTCGAGACAACTCCAATTACTTGGTCGACTTCACACCTCCATTGTCCGACCGAATCTAATTGCTTAGGCGAACTTAACTGAATCGATCGGCTGGAAGACCAAGCAGGTTTTAAGACCAAACAACTGCCTCCCAATTCTGGCGCCGGCATATCGACCACGACTTCCACAGATGCCCTCTTGTCAATCCAAATACGGATCCCTCGATGATCGTCAGCTAATGTTGGCACATTGACAGTCAGGCGGTGCCTGTCGTTGACAAGTATGCTGCTGAGCCCAGTTCGAACTACTGAAAACCCGTTTTTTTCTAGCATCCCCATGAGCCAAGGTACTGCAGAATTAAGGCGCAATCGTGTCTCGTGGGACCGCCGCGCAGCTCTTCTAGGGTCATTTTGGCGATCGTACCCAGCGGCAGCAAAAGCTGCGCCAATCGAACCAAAGTGCTTCACATATGTTTCAGGAGTCGGGCCAGATTTTAATTTCCTCAAAAGGGACCCTGAGAGAAACCCGTGAGTGGAATGAATTTTATGTAGATGCGTTAGCAAGTCCTTTTCTCTGTATTTCCGGGGATTTTCGTGCTTGCGGCTCTGCGCCAAATCGAATTCAGATCGAGAGATGATCGGAGTAAAAGCCTTTGGCGTTCGAACCCATGATCCTTCTGGATTGTATATGCGAGCAGTAGAGAGCCTAGTGGAAGTCTTGTTATAGACCATCGTTCCAATATATTTTTCACTCGTCAAAATTAGTTTGACTTGATACCGCGTCCAATAGCGAATTCCTGCTGCTGGTTTGATTCGAAGCTCATTGAGGTAATCAGCAATCTGCTGATAATTCCATCTATCCTTTACAAACCAGTGGAATATTTTCTTTACACAATCAACTTCAGCCTGAGGACCGGGAACAAGTACGACTCGATCCGTCTGTATGGCCTTTCTTTCCCCAAATTCCATCAAATTTCTTGGCTTCCCATCTTTGTCAATGATGAGTCTGCGGAGACCAAAAGTCGCCCGCGCACCTACATGAAACCCCATCTGGGCAATTCTTTGCTGGCCAGCCTTAACTTTTGAGGAGAGTTCTCTGCTGTACTCGCCTGCCATGACTCGCTTCAATCCTTTGACGATTGAAGACATCGGCGTGCCATCGTTCGCAAATGACTCCGCGCAGTATATGACGGCCTTGCCGGCCCTTCAGCACACAAACTCGTAGTGTGCTGCTTCATCCGCATCTTGAAATCGTCCCCACCGAGAGACGTCGTATACCAGGATTACGTCAAAACCACCTGCACCACTCGTTACATCGGCCAACAATTGCTGAAGGGCATCCCTTCGTCGCAGATTAAGTCCGCTCTTTCCACTATCAGCATAGGTTTGAACAATCAATAAATTATTTGCTTCCGCATACTCACGTATTTTCTCCTGCTGATTTTTGATCGAGTAACACTGAAGATCCGTTGACATACGGACGTATTCAGCCGCGCGAGGTATGTTATTTTTCGCAACCATTGATTGCCTCTAATATCTTGCTGGCCATTGCATTTTCTATGCTGTTCGCTATCCATTCATGAATCCAGAAAGATCGTCGGAATGAAATTTCTTCAAATTATTTTCTGTTATCCAAAAAAATAGATTCAACTTCTCTACAAGCATCAATTAGGTCACATGCAATCATCATAGGATGACGATCGGCAAGCAAGCTAAAATCTTCCTCCAAAGCAAAACCAATTGTTCGATCTGAAATGTGAACTCCTCGTACCGCAAGCCAGAGCAATGAATAAACCACATCTACATTCTTTGATCGCTCCATACAGCACTCCAATACGTCAAATTTCCTGAGTGAATATTTTTCATATAAATACTTGCCGACAATTTTTGATGAGAATCATATCGCCATATGGCCCATCGTTCGAAAAAAATTCCCCTACTAGTGCATCGAGTACGCAAATTGACGATGGAATTTTTTATGATTTTTTTTTCCAATTGTAGATAAGAAATATAAGAAAAATTTCTCGGTTCGCTGGAATTTAAAATACTTAAATTTGATATCAATCCGCACCCTCGTAAGAGCCAGTACAGGAGGAATTATCATGGCGATTTCGGTCAAGATTGATGGAAATCAATTGATTGACTGGGCAAGACTTAGGCTGCAGGCAAAGTCTGACAGGCAACTCTCAATGATTCTTGGCGTATATCCACCAGCGATCTCGAAAATTCGTACTGGAAAAACTTTGCTTGGAAAGTCGCTCTTAGTAAAAATTCTCGATCAAACAGGCGTGAAGGTAAACGACCTACCCTGTCTGCTATCCGAGTTTCGCCCAGAGGCTATAGTTCGACTTAATTCAGGACGTAAAAGGCTACACCGCGGTTGAATTGATTTGGGTGGAAGATTTCAGGCCAGATACAAAATGAGCTTTTCGGAACACGCTCTCAAAAACAGGGATACGCACGGCTTGAAAAAGAAACGACTGCTGTGGAGCAACTCTTAGGCGTTTTGAAAAGGGCGGAGTTTAGAGTCTTCAAGTGCGGCCTAATCCGTAAGGTGAGGATATGAGAACAGACTCTTTACCTTTTGTAGGCGGGAACCAGTTTGTCCACCGCGTTACTAACCGATCTCTAACAACCAAGCCCAGCCGATGGGTATAAGGAGATCGCTATGAGTCAAACTATCCGACGAGCCGCACAGTATGTGCGAATGTCAACAGAGCTTCAGCAATACTCAACCGCCAACCAAATGGCTAGGATCGCCGAGTACGCACAAGCGAATGGACTCAGCATCGTCAAAACTTATATTGATGAAGGCAAGACGGGACTGAAAATTCAAGGCCGCAAAGGTCTGCAGCAGTTGCTAGCTGACGTCATTGCCAACCAAGCTCCTTACGACGTGATCTTGGTTTACGACATATCACGCTGGGGTCGATTTCAAGACAACGATGAAAGCGCACATTACGAATTCTTATGCCGCCGCGCAGGCAAACAAGTGATTTACTGCGCTGAGATTTTTAGTAATGACGGCTCACCCATGGCTAATATCGTCAAAGGCCTGAAGCGCGCCATGGCCAGTGAATATAGCCGAGAGTTGTCCGACAAAGTATTTCGCGCTCAATCCCACTTAGCAAAGATTGGCTGGTATGTGGGCGCCCGAAGCCCATATGGCATGCGCCGAATGATGGTCAGTGCGAGCGGCAAACAACGCAACACGATGGAATCTGGGGAGCGCAAATCCCTGCAGTCTGACAAAGTCATTTTAGTACCCGGCCCGCCAGATGAGGTTGCGAACGTGAGGCAGATATTCGATTGGTTTCTGAACGAAAAAATCTACTACCAAACCATTGCAGACCGCCTAAACAATTTGAAAATAATGCCTCCCGCTTATTCCAATGGTTGGTCTAAAGAGATTGTGAAGAACATTCTTAGAAATCCCAAGTACTTGGGTACCATGATCTATAACCGCACAACCGAGCGCCTCTCGACACCAAAGCGAAAAAATTCGCCATCAGCCTGGATCATCAAGGAACAAGCGTTCACTCCGATTATAGCTCGCCATACCTTTGAGCGCGCCCAACGCCGCATCCAAAGCAACATACGCGTTTACAAAGACGAGTATTTGGAAGAATCGCTTCGGCGTGCATTAGCACTCCATGGCCGACTATCTATATCGGCTTTAAAAGCCACCAAAGGTGCGCCCAGCGCCATGGCCTATCGACGTCGATACGGCAACATGAGAGCTGCTTATGCCAAGATTGGCTATACCAGTGATTTAGATCCTATACTGACTAACCGGAAGAAAAATACGACACTAGCACGAGTGATTGGGGTAGTCGCAAAGCTGAAAACGCTGCTTCAAGAGGTGGGCTTATCAGTCACCATCATCGATCACACAACACTCGTCATAAATCGTCGCTTGGTGCTGCTAGTGAGAACTTTTCTGCATAATGAATCACTCAAAGGCTATCAGCTTTTTTTCTCTGAACGCGCACACTGGACCTTGGCATTACTGCCATCTGGTCGATTCACAGCTTCGGATATGGAGTTCTACTTACTTCCTAAAGGCATTGTTCCCGGGAAAAGTATCTACCTGTATCGTAAAAGACCATTCAGTTGGCTACAGCCATTCGCGGTGCATTGGGAGACACTGCCAAGCTTTGTACGCGATATGCTTGCTGCCATCCCTTTGGATAGGTTGGCGCTTGGCGATCAGTACCAATGTCCATAGCCCGTAAACACTAAGATTCCGGACGGAGCCATTGACAAAGCAAGGCGCTGCGGATGGTTGCCTCATTACGGCATCTGAATCAGGTCGCCTGGAGCTGAAATCAGGCGAAAGTCGATTTAGGGTCTTTCGACGTCTTGATGATAGTCATGGTTAAGGGCTGGACGCGGGCACTTTTTTAACATGCAGCATACAGTACGGCCCTTTTACATCCTATGATGATTTGCGTGTATTGCCGAGGGCCAGATCGGGGTCCACCAGATCGAACGATATAAGCGCATGGACATTCCATCCACCGTTGATCCCCACGACAACCCGTTTGTTGCGCAAGTAGACTATTTGGAGCATGTGCAGCTAGGCTCGAAAAAAAGTGACTCCGACTGTCGCTATCAAGGTGCATCATTGGCCGAGAAATCCGCAAATTCAGGCGTCACTAGAAAACCACGGTAGCCCGACTTCAGCGCATCCCAAGAGGACTTACAAAGAAGTTATAAATAATACAAATCGGACAAGTCAAAACGTACGGGCAAGCACTGTACAAAGCGTGCGCTGAACACCATTCGGGCTCAGAAATGTGAGTTCAACGGCGGCCCCAGCACCGAGCCAAAAACTCAAGCGGGCACAGACATACCGCACACTGCGGTTATCAAGACAGGCAACTACGCATCACCATGGTCTTGTCGACCACTTTGCACATGTCGTGGTTGGTCAGAAGCTCCAGTTAGAAGTCTGTACTAATCAACGGCCTAGGTGTGTTTTATTCTCGTCACCCCCCCCTTTTACGCGGGGTCACTGCCATACCTTCGCGCGCATGCGATGACAGCCCCCCCCCTATATTTCCCAACAAGATTCAACGTCGTACAAATGATCCACTGAAAGGAAAGATCTGAGAATTCGGCTTCGGCTCACTTGCGTAATTGCACAAGCACGGCAATTCATAATGCAAAACGACGAAATATATTGCAAATAGAAATAATAATTTTTATTATTTATAATGATCAGGACGGCATCAGATAATGAAGTAATCGCCCAAAAAAATTCCGACTTAATTTAAAAATCCGCAACGGAATATATTCAATCCAATTGATTAGACGAATTTAACGGCCGATCAGTTCGATCGACCGTCAGTCTTATGAATATTAATCTTTACGAGAGGCAGCAAAGCCCAGAATAAATCCAGTGACCGCAGCCATACCAATAAACCGCCAAGGCCTGTCATGAACATATTCATTAGTTTGAGTTTTTAATTGAATACCTTTATTTAGAGCCAAATCTTTTACTGCATTCATGTGGGATAGAGCATCTTTAATTGCGTGATGACTTGCTTTGTGTAAACCTTCATCTAAACCATCCCCCGCAGCTGAAATCCTATGTGACTTAGCCTCCAAAGGACCAACAAGATTCGACCTGTTGCCCAAAGTCTCAAAATTTAAATCAGACATAATTTACCCCAACAATATTTGGTTTAACTTAAATTCTTACAGGCGAGACAATCTAACGAATAGACGATAAAAAAGAAATAAATCTTTGCAACCCTCTCCAAACTCAAAAAATTAAAAGCATTAAATGAAAATAATAAATATCACATAAAAGAGAAAAATATTTCAACTACTGCGCGAAAGAAATTTAAAATTAAAATAATTTAAAATTAAAAAATATAAAAAATTGATTGCCGATCGACATGCGCGAATTTAAATGGATTGGCTTATTTGAGAATTAAATTAACTATTCTCGTCTAAATTTTTATCCAAAAATCTGCCATCTTGCAATCTCAATTGCTCAAAGTCCTCACTCAATTTTTTCCGATAAAAACTACCAGTAGAATCGAACACGCTGAATGCTGCTAGCGCCGGATATTCCAATTTTTGGAGCCGATATAGCCTCAAAATATCTGAATTCAAATTTTCTCTTAATCGTGCCTTCATCTCGCTCACCTCAATATTAATTTAACTAGGCCCAATTTCTATTTAACCGGACCCAACCGTTTTCGATTAGTTTCTTAAAATCATCTGCTTTTATCCACGTTACGTATTGAGATTTGGTGTTATATAGAACAACTTTTGTTTCGTCATAAAACGCAAAGAAATCTTTTTCCGTTTCCACCTCCTCCGCAAAGTTGTCGAATTCATTGCAATTTCGTTTGCACGAGAATTTATCTAAGAATGTTACTTTCGCCCGATACATTTCTCCCTCCAACGACGGCAAATTGAATATATAACGATATTATTCACTATGTCTTCTGTTTTACTGCAGAGACAAGAATTTCCTCCGTATTAAATATTTCCCCCAAAAAAATTTCCCGAGCAAGCTCGTCGGGAAGTTCATAAGGTAATACGAAATTAAATTAATTATTTGATAATTCTCAAGATTCCTGATCTTTAATTATGTAATAAAGAAACAATTTTCCCGAAAAAATCTTGCATAAAAGTATATTCTTGACTGGGAAGAGAAGGCGATCAAGAAACATATCAAAAATCTTTGCGGTCTTTAAATTAGCGCCGAAATACGAAAATTTATTTTCGTGTAAGGCATTAAATACAAGGGAGCCGGAAATGCAAAGGAACAAAGAAGCACTTCTTAAGCAGCAACTAATTCGCCTGCAGCAAGACGTAGTGTTGCTTAGAGAGGGATTCTCCCTAATTAATAGAAGATACACAGAAAATCTAGGCTCAATGACCCAACTCTCTCAGACCGCTCTGGAAGCAACCCTACGCGCTGCACTCGCCGCAGAGCGAGCCGCAGACTCGTGCAGAGTTGCAACCGAGGCCGCATTAACTTCAGCTAACGCTATGGTTATTGAGGCTACTAACTGTGCAGTTAATGCAGCGAATCTTTCAGCAATTGCAGCCGCCGAGGCAGCAGCTGCAGCTTCCGCCGCCGCAGCAACAGCCGCGCAAGCAGCCTCATCCCAAGCAGAAGAATCTGCCCGGCAAGCCTCCGCAGATGCAGCGCTCGCGACTCTGAGAGCAACTGAAGCTGCCGCAAACGCAGCGCTGATGGCTCAACAAGCGGCTACTGCCGCGAAAAAAATGAAGAATGAAGATTGACCCCTCAGAATCACAAGACGCCTTTGATAATAGCTCTCAAAACGAGGAGTGAAATGAAGACGAGAAATGAATTGGTATCGCATGCAAAAAAAAATGCGAGACACACCAACGAATATTTTAGATTATTTTCCGAGTTAAAAAATATAAATCGAGAAGTAATGAAATTTTACGAAAGCATGCAACTAGGAGTTTTATTAATAGATCATGAAAGAAAATGCCTAGATATTAATGCACAAGCATTAAATTTAATCGGGGCAAAAAATTATTGGGAATTAGAGAATCCCGCCAAACTTACCGATTACAGCTTGTTTAATTGGAATATTATCTCTTCAGAAGTTGACAAATATGTTACTAATATTACCAATTCTAGCAAAGTAAACTTTCTTGATTCATTTGGTAATTTTCAAGAAATAAGAGTAAAGATAAGTTCCGAGTTTTTACCGACAAAAAAAGATGCGCCGATAAAGATTATTTTAACAAAATCAAGATTCGATAATTGGCCAAACCAACACAATCAGTATGCAGAACTAGCATTTGAGTCAAGGGTGGGGATTTGCATAGCAAAGCAAAGTGGCGAAATAATAATTTCGAACACCGCTCTTCAAAAAATACTCGGCCTCGAAGCGGCTGAATTAAAAGGAAAGAAGTTTTATTTAGCCTTTAATGAAAGTGATCAAACTGAATTTATTAGGAATCATCTTTCCAAATCAGATTATTTTGAAAAGCATGATTGCGAAATCCAGGTGAAAAATAAAGAAGGAAAAGCTTTTACTGGATTATTAAGCATATCACTCACAAAGACAAAAGATCCAGAAATTTCTTATTATGTTATTTTTCTTCAAGATATCACCGAAGCGAAATCAACTCAAGAACAAATATATAATTTAGCATATTTCGATCCACTTACTCACCTGCCAAATAGACGAAAGTTAATTGATCGACTTTCAAGATTATTAAATAATACTAAAAACGGTGAAAAATTTTCTTCATTATTATTCATAGATCTAGATAATTTTAAATCTGTAAATGACTCAAAGGGTCACGCTGCTGGGGACCACTTATTAATTGAGGTGAGCAGAAGGTTGAAGCAGCTGGTAAGGGAATTTGATACTGTTGCGCGGCTTGGTGGCGATGAATTCGTTATTCTTCTCGGAGAAATCGGAATAGACCAAATTAGCGCTGCAAATAATACAAAGATAATTGCAGATAAAATAATTTTTGAACTAGCTAAGCCGCACCTAATTGAAAACGTCAACTTCAGATGCGGTGCAAGTATCGGCGTAGCGATATTTAATGGCAATGAGTCATCTGATGAGATTTTTAAACATGCGGACATGGCGATGTATAGTGCGAAAATGCACGGTAGAGATTCTATAAAATTCTTCGATCTCGCCTTGGAAAAGTTACTAACTGAGTCTGCAGAGATTGAGCACTCGTTACACCGAGCTATAGAAAAAAATGAGCTCGAATTATACTTTCAACCACAATTTGACTCGGACTCAAAAATAAAAGGAGCAGAAGCACTCGTGAGATGGAATCATCCAATCAGAGGATTAATTACTCCAGAAAATTTTATTCATATAGCAGAGAAATCTGGCGTCGTAACCGAATTAGATTTTTGGGTAATCGAGACCGCATGTCGGAAACTTGTTTCCTGGAGAAACATTCCTTACTTGAATAAAATCAAACTATCTATAAATATCAGCACCAAACAATTTGACGATAGCCAGTTTGCTGACAAAATCAGGGAGATACTCCAAAGAACTGATGCCTCAGGAGAGTATATTAAATTTGAACTTACAGAAAATATAAGGTATGAGATGGATGCTGCGAAGGAGATCATGAATGATATAAAAGATAGTGGAATATCTTTTTCGCTCGATGATTTTGGAACCGGTTATTCATCCTTATCAAGTTTGGCAAAACTGCCGATAAATCAAGTTAAAATTGACAAATCATTTATTGATAATATGATGCAAAGTAGTCGGGACAGAACGGTGGTGAAAGCAATCGCGGCTCTTGCGAAAAATCTTGGTCTCGAATTAGTTGCTGAAGGAATTCAAAGCACTAATCAGATTGATTTTTTAAATGGAGTAGGATGCGATCTATTCCAAGGATACATCTTATCTCCCCCATTAGATGGAAAAGCCTTTGAAAGTTTGATGCAGAGCGAAAATGGTAAGTGAATATATTTAATATTCGGAGTTTGGAAATCTCACTAAAAGCGCCCCCTCAAAGTTAGGCAAGGAAGCTCAAGGAGTTTGATACGCCATTTACGGTAAATAAGTACGAATGCCTCCAGAAAAGATATTAGATCTGCACAATATTTTTCAAAATCATTTAAAAATTTTTGCAAAAGCTTCTGGTGAAGGAATTTTATCCTTCGGTCTTTGATTCTTGGCTCGCCTTTAAAATTTCAATTTTTGCATACATTCGACATTATGATTTTATTTCTAAATTATTTCCGTGTGTGTTTTTTAATTTTCCAAGTGTAATTTCTAGAAGGCCATCCTTAAACCTTGCGGTACTGGCATTTTTATCTATAGCTGTTGGCAAAAAAATCGTTCTTGAAACTGATCCAAAATATCTTTCACTTTGGATAATCGCTCCTTCATTTGATTTTTGATCATATTGCTCAATACTTGCTGATATAGTAAGCCTGTCGTTATCGATATTGATCTCAACGTTTTCTTTTTTTACCCCTGGAAGCTCTGCGTTTACTACATACGAACCATTTTTTTCTTGCACATCCACAGGAAAATTTGGTTTTAAAAAGTCTCCATGTAAGGGGTTTGCGAAAAGCATGTATGGATTATTGTACAAAAACTTTGGAAAAATATTTTTTGACAAATTACTCAAGTAATTCATGTGCGCGCTCCCTAACTAGATATTTTCCGACTACCTTTAAATTTTTAAATCTATAGTCTGATAAATTTCTTAATATTATCCCCACATCAATCTGAGATTTTCCAAGCCATTTTTAAAGAAAGGTCCTATTTACATTTCAATACCAATATAAAATATTTAAAACCTTCACCGTTCATTCAAAAAGATAGCCCCGGGTTTTTACAAGCCCAGGGCTATACGACGGAACCTAATCGTACTCTGTCGCCTTATATGGATCAGCTCAAAATATTACGAGTAGGACTTGTGGCCACCAAATAGATAGCTGCTTTCCATAATCAGCTGCATATCAGCTTGGGGATGTCGCACTTCAATCCTATACGGCCCAACTTGAGCCGCATTGACAATTCGCAAACAATCCTGCCTTGATGCTCGGTTTCTCGGCTTTGGCATCTTGCCCCGCCCCACTTGCCAGGTAGTTAGATTTGCTGCGGACCAAGTTCTTCTTGTCGCCACTGGTTCGGGTAATCTTCCGTCTACTAAGTCGCGGTTCGCGTTGCAGACCAATTTGCTAATCAGTACGTCGCCAAAACTTCGATTTTTCATCGACGCATTCTTGTCATACCAAGGCGAAAGTCAGGAAGTTCTCAGACGCAATATGGGTTGAGAAGGTTTTGAGAGGATGGTGCCCATAGGTTCAGCCCGAGCTCATATCAATAACCCGCATATCACGGGGCTCCTCGCTCCTAGTAATTCGTGTGAGCGTGTTGGAGAGATTTGTCTTGGCGAGCGTAAGGGGATTCGATCTGTTGGTAAAACCCCCAATAAGATTATCACTAAATTAATATTTCTTGCCAACTGTTTCAATTCCTCACTTAGGCGCCCTCATCCTCGACTAAATTTTTTACGAAACAGATTCAGTTCTCACATTCAAACAGAGCAGGCGATCCAGCATCAAAGGTACCCCGATCACTGAGCATCGAGCCCAGCCGTTTAGCTAATCCCATCCATGATTCCTCAGCGAAAGTGTCGTGATCTGCTTTCAGCGCTCTGAATGTCCGCCAATGCATACCCTTGGGCTTGCTTCCCTCCGGATTGGCTATACCGGGTTCCCAACCAAGCCTCCGCCTGATCTTTTCCGCTCGACGCATCGCTCGATCATCATCCGTTTCCCGCTGACACTGATAAGCCAACTCATGGCAGCGCCGACAGGCGAAAATTGAACCGCCGAAAAGAATTGCCACACGCCGTCCGCATCCACGCCCGGGGCAAAGAAACCACGCTCGTTGCCCCCCAAGATTGCACGGCGTCCGTTCCAAAAAAACGGGATACTCGATGGGCTGCCATTCACCTCCAACGCTCCGGCTTCGGTAATTGAGAATCAAATTGTTTGCTTCAATCAGTATATTGATATCCGCGATTTTCTCGCCATTGATTGACCATTGCCAATTGAAGGATCTACCCAGTGTGAGCAAGCCATCCCGTTGTAAACGCCGAATATCCAGCGCCCGCATATCACTAGTTGTGTATTTTCCATGTTGCCAGCGACCGCTACCAAAGCCACCCATAATTTTTTCCTTCCGAAATTTGCCGAAATCATTTGGCAAGTTTGCGGTGTCGTTTCGACCGATTACTGCCACAACCCTTGCCAATACTGGCATTGCGCCGATTTGATGGCGTCCAATTTCATTCGCCCCGAAGGTCCTTCAGCTTCAAAAGCATCGCCAGTGTCCGCTCAAATTTTCGGTCAAGATGCGTCTCATAGCGGCTGAGCTTCTCAAGCATATGAGCCCGAAGGCCTTCGCCGAAAGTTTGGGTCTTAATGGCAGGGGTCAACTCGGCTTCCTTCAAGTTGCGATAGCAGATTGGTTCCAGCGAATCCCGGATAAAGTCGGCCAGTCCCTCGGAAGTTGCGGGGTAGGAGTCCTCCTCGACATGCTCGTCCCACCACGCCCGGGATTCTTGGGTAAGTGCCAGGCGAGCTTTCTCATAGGCGTTTGCGCCCTGCATTCGTAATATCGCTGCCGCTTTCTGCGTTGCCGCCAAATCAAGGGCTGCTTCCTGCTGGCGCCCGGCAATCTCTTCTGCAGTGCCGCCCATAAATTCTCTCAGGTCGACATTCTCACCACCCAAGCCACGCTGGAAAGGCGCCGCCGATTTAATGACCGATACCGCGCTGTTCACGGCGGTTTTCAGACCCTCATTGATCTTTGCGCCTTCGGCAAGCAATACTCGTCGCTTCCGCCAGATGATCGTGGCAAGCTCTTCAACCAGGTGACGTTATGTCATGCCTGCAGGTTGATGCTCAACCAGTGGCGCGGCCAGCAGCTCATCAAATTCGGCATGATCTTCATGCGCTAATACGGTCAGCTTAGATAAAACGCCGTGCTTAATGGCATTGAATCGGACTGCACCGTAATTCCCGGCCGATGCATCAGTGCCAGCGATAACGCAAGACAAGGCGGTCGAATCATTTTCAAGCATTTGCATGTTCATCTCCGACATAATTGCCGATCAGATCCATCAGCGAAAAGGCGTCGTAGTACGCCTGCGGGATATTCATCTCGAAGGTCGTCACATTTCGTATGCCGACGGAAACGATGACCGGATCCGTGTTCGCATCAGCCACCTCGATGGCGTAATTAATGCCAGGGTTATCGCGGAGCATTTCCCGCACCTTGGCGCGCCGATGTTCTAGCTGCAACTCGGTAATGATCGCGGCCTTGTTGTATTTAATTTTTGGCAGCCATCGATCAATAGCCAACGGGTCACCCTTTGCCGAAATGCTGCCCGAGAGCGAGAGGGTGATTTGCACGCCTTCCTCGTTGGAACGCTCAATGATTTCGGCGGGACTCATATTTCTACTTCCACTTCAGTTTTCCAAGGTCGTTTAATAGTTTCTTGAAGCGAGTGGTTATAAGGCGGTGAAGGTGTTAAAGGGGGTGATTTAACGGCGACTACGCGCCAGGCGGTTCGCCCATCTGCCTCCGCTTGCTGGAACTCGTATCCAGTTACTATTCGGTTCGCATTCTTTTTCAGTAGCCAGCCTAATTTTGAGCGGTTGATGTCGCCGCGTTCTTCTACTGGAAATTCGCGCATAGCATCCAGTAGACTGGGCCGATCTCGTAACGCAGTTTCAACTGCCTTGCGTACTGTAATCGCCGAGGACCCAAATACGCTACGCCACTCGGTCATCAAGCTTTTTAGTGCATCACTGTCGGGATCATGACGCACCTGTTCTAGCAGCGCCGTAGCCGGATCGGGATGCCCCATCCACATCAACGGGAAGCGGCAATAGTCCGACCAGGCACCGCCAAAAGTGACAATACTGTCCGCCGCCGAACGTGGCATCCCTGCATTGCGCCAAGCTTGAATGATGGTCAATACTGCAGATACATATTTGCCTCGATATTGGCGCACCTTATCGACTGGACGACCAGTGTAGGTCATCGTTGCCGGTGTCGCATTCCGCGGATCGATATGTATAGTCAGCACCCGCCGTAGTAGATCGCGTATTGGGCCAACATTATTTCCTGACCCAAGAAACAAAGTACGTGTGCTAACCGTCGCCGTCTTGCTCACACCGAGGATTCGGTCGGTAATCTTCTCTGATGTCAGCATTCGATTTATCGTGCCATGCGGTATCCAGTCGGTATCCATATCATCGAACTCGATCACTGCCGGACTGGTCAGCAGCAATGACAGAATCACCTTGGTCGCTTCTTCAGAGGTGGTTGGGTAGCTAACCTTGGCATTTCCGCCGGGTCCGGCAAAGGCACCAATCAGTTCGCATAGATAGGTCTTGCCACTGCCAAACACCGGCGCACGTACGTGAAACCCAGGCGCCTGTGACAAAGACGGACGTACTACTGCGGTGCAGATTGCCGACAGTGCCGCTGCTTTGTCTGAAGCCGCAACGAAGTGGAACTCGGTTAGCAGGTCTTCCAGGAGGGCCAGTGCAGCACATGCCGCTTCAGGCGTCGGCTCCGGGATGACAAACTGCCGTGGGTCAAATACACCGAAACGCTGCGACGGCTTGTCATAACCGGCCTGTGTGATCAAAGTGCCATCCGACTCGCGAAAGTATGGCTGCCTCACCACTCCCGCCAGCGGTGGCAGATAACGAAAGTTCTGTGCATCGTAGAGAATCGCCGCATGCCGGGTTGGCGGGTCACAGCGCACCCAGTCCTCTGCTCTGCCATCGTATTTCTCCCAGGTTGCCGTAACCGACAATTCCCGTGTTAATGCTGGTGCGCTGGTCGGCACAATAGACGGATCACCCGTAGTCGGGTCGGTTGAAACAGAAACGATCAGCCCTCCTGCCTGATAGTGCCGCCCACGGTTCGCCAGCTCCTTCTCGGCCGCATCCACCACGCGGTGCAAATCACCGGCAATCACCCGAATGACAGGCTTGTGGCGAGCTTGCGCTGCTGGCACGGATAGGAATTCCAGCAACTGCCGGATGTGGTACTTGTCCCGGTGCGAATGCTGACAGCAGAAGCCACCTATTGGATAAAGCTCATCCGGCTCGAAGTAGGCAGAACCTGTGTCGATTTGGTCGGTATGGTCCTGCACCCACGGGCAGGTGATGTCGTGCTTGCCGGATCCCAGCGGTGTCTTGTAAAGGCCGCGTGCCTTGAGCGCAGCGACGACTGGATTCTCTGCCGCCTTAGGAGTCAACACGTCGTCGGAGGCATTGCCGATGGTGTGCCCGTCACCATCAGCTCGCCCAGAGTGCTTCGTGGTCTTCTTCGGTCGCCCCGCAGGGGAAAGTTCCAATTGCAGGTCGTCAATAATCTCTTCTGGCGTATAGCGGGCACCAGGCCGCCACTCGATCAAGCGGCACTGAAATGGCGAGCCATCTTCATCGGCGTACTTAGGTTTGCCGTTGATGGCCACCGGAAGACGCGCCCAGCGACTTAATGGCCCTTTTGCGCCGGCATCGCACAGGCCAGACTCGATCAGCGCGTTGAGCAAGCGTACGGCTATAGCACCATCGGTAATTGGTTCGGCGAGGATGATCCCACCCTGATGATTCCCTGGACTGGTCTCAATCAACCAGGACAACTCGAAACCGCGCAGTCTTTCCAGAGGTACCTTAGTACCCAGATCGTCAAGCATCAGGAAATGGCAGGCCGCAAACTGCGCCTTTCGCGCCCTGAACGATCCGTCTTCGCCAGGGTAAAAGCTCGAGCACCCGATGTAGTTATTACTGGTGGCAGAAATGTTACCCGCCATCAGATCGGCGCGGCTGGCTGACCAACCACCCAGGCTGGGATCACCGCTCTTTGAACAAACCGCAGCAAAAGCACCTTCGGGCAGAACTGGAAGTACTGCCGCCACAAAGTCTGCATTTGTTATCTGGAGATTACCGCCTTCGCCGCCTTTACCGCCTTCCCGAGGTTCAATTGGGTAATCTGTCGGGGCAATAGTAGTCATGGCTACTCCCCCTACGCTGACGCAATGAGGGCTTTGATATCCTCTACTCGCCATGCGGTAATACGTGGGCCGAGCTTGACTGGCTTGGGGAAGCGGCCAGTCCTAACGCCATCCCACCAGCAAGATTTTTTGACTGGGATTAGCGGGGGGATCGGCGGTTCCGCCTTAGGGTCGCCAATGATTTGTGGCAATCGAAGAAAGCCAGTTTCGGGAAGGTAATACATTCAGGACTCTCCATAAATGGCCGTTGCGGGCTGACAAGAGAATCTTGAATGACTCTGAATCACAGAAATATCACTAACTCACCCCTAGGATATTTTGTGATTACGGCGATATCTGCTGATAGCGTTGAGAATATTTCGGTGCTCGTTCACACGGCTACGTCTCATCCCTTGCTTTGAAAACCATTCTTCGAGCGCTTCTCGGTCCGTCACCCTACGCCGTTCAGCCTCTAGCTCGGCACGAATCGCTAAGACCTCGACGACGATCGCTTCTGTGCGTCCCGTTGGCTTTCGGCCTCGGATCGGTTTCACCCGATCGGTCAGCAAACCCAACAAATCGATTGGTTGTCGTTTCTGAGAATTTGGTTTTCGCCTAGATAGCTTGCGGCGTGCGTCTTGAAGCTCACTCTCAAACCGCGTGAGGTCTCGTACAATATCTTTGCCACTTTCTTCAAGAAACAGAGCGTATGACCGCCATTCGGCAGCGCCCCATTCTTCACGTGGAATTTTGGTGTCGCCATAGGATGTTAATAAAGTTTCCATCCTAGGAAACTGCGGCGGCCACTGTCGATGCTGACTTAGCCAATACAAAACCGCAAAGTCGGTTCCAAACATCAAGCCCCCTTGCCTTTTGAGTAAATATCAAGTTTGTCAGCTATATCTTGATTTTAAAAATCGATTACTCGTCTTATTCAGAGCAGAAATCTTAAATAAGCACCTTCTTCAGAAATAATGCAGCCTAATCTGGGTATCTAGATTTAGAACAAAACCGCCTTGCCAGGCTGGCGCTAGAACTCGGCGAGACAAAGAATTAGCGTCTTTCCCGGCGCTCAGTCTGGGTGAGTATTACCTGTATTGCTGCATCGGAATGACGTCTCCTGTCCTGCCTTCTACCAGACGCTGCAGATACTGATTCCATGATTCCAGGGTTGCCCGTTTCTCTGCCATATAGTTATGACGGTCGTAATGTCTCGCCTGAACACCGCCCAATCCATGTGACTGGATCTGCGCCCGAATGTCGCTCGAGATCCCAATGGCTGCGAGCATGGTCTCGCAGGTTCGCCGCAAATCACGCAGCTCAAAACCTTCCCTGAGCTCTCTGGCCTCCATCATCTGACGCGCCAGACTGTTTACCATCGCTGAGACCGTCTCGACCCGAAGACCGCGGATTCCATCGCCGGTAAAAAGCAATGGGGATTTCCCATCACCAGTTGAGAAGAGCGTAGT
>JACCDV011083137.1_pt1 | contig 17473 bp, 22 predicted proteins | sample 7446131 | NCBI WGS metagenome assembly JACCDV01 (sample SAMN15323448, study PRJNA562643) | freshwater metagenome | isolation source: river surface water | place: USA:Blue River Watershed | collected 2017-08-17 | reverse complement strand
TGGTCATCGCGGAACGTGACACTCCGGGAATGAACGCAACGGTCTGAAGGAGTCCGATTTTTGCCGAATCGAGGAGCGAGAGATCGCGCACTGTTTTGTTCTCCGGGGGGCGCCAATATTGCTCAAGTAGTATGATCGCGACTCCGCCAAGGGCAAGCGCGAGAAGCAAGATCGTAAGGTCGCCGAGTAGGTGGGATTTGATGAGGGGATACGCAAGGAGTCCCACGCCCGCGGTCGGAATGAACGCGGCGGCGACACGGGTGATCGTCTCTTTGTCCACGAGGAGCCGTTTCGGATAAAGTACGACAACGGCAAGTATCGCGCCGAGCTGAATGATGATATCAAAACTTTTTGCGAACTCGATATTTTCGATGCTGAGCAATTGCGATGCGAGCATGAGGTGGCCGGTCGAGGAGACGGGGAGAAATTCAGTGATTCCCTCGACAATACCGAGAATGACGGCGTCCAATAATTCCATGATGCAGAGTATAGCATAGAGTCAAAAAAGAAGAACCGCACCATATTCTTGTGGTGCGGCCCGTTGCGGTCCGTTCAGTTTCCGATGTCTTCCCATTCGTGACTTTCCCGGGAAAGACAGAGGATGCCGGTGTCGAGGATGCTTCGCGTTGTGGCGTCTTTGTAGGCGTGGACAACCAGCTCGAAGAGATATTGTCGGCAGACGGTTCCTTTATCGTTGTACGGCGGACGCAGGTCGATGTTAAAAAGTATCCGTTTTTGGACTCCGACCCATATGTCACCTTGCGATGAGAAGCGCTCTTCTTTGAGTGCCGTGCCGATGATTATGCGGATTCTCTCGTGATCGGTATCAGAAAGTGCATAGACTCCATTTCCGCCTAGGTGTCGCGCGAGGACATTCGCATGAAGGGGGTAGGACTCCTTCATTACCGTTGCCCCGTCGGCGTTCGCCTTGGGGAAAAGGTTATCCTCACATGTGGTCAAAAGTACCGCGCAGAGGATCGCGATGACCCCGAACAGATACCCGCGTTTCGTGCGTTCCATGATCATTCTCCATCTTGTTGAAGGGGTGTACTCTGGTGTGGACTGTACCATATTATTATCATTTTGTCTATCCTCTCGAGTTCTTTTTCTGGCGTTTGCTATATTGATGCGTCGTCGATATTGATATGGTAAAATAGAGATATAAGCTAACTCACTACTACCATGCGTATCACTATCAAGGCGACGAATATCACACATACCAACGCGATCGACGCGTATGTTGCAAAGCGTTTGCGTGACCTCGAGAAGGTGCTCGACCCGAAAGAGCGAAGCCAGGTTGCGCGCATCGATATTGGCACGACGACCAAGCACCACAAAGAAGGGAAGGATCTCTACTACGCCGAGGTCAACTTCCATGTCAAAAAGAAAGATTTCCGTGTCGTTGCTCGTTCGGCCGATCTCTACACCGCTATTGATGAGATGCGTGAGAAGATCGTTGCCGACGTGAAAGAATATCATGAACGTGCGCGTACTTTGACCAAGTCCGGCGGACGCGAGATGAAGAAGCGTCTCAAGGCAGACAGTGAAGCATGAGCGGACTTTATTCCGCGCGCTCGTCTTTCGACTCGCATTTTTATTGGGTTATCTTTCTTCTTGCCGGAGTGATGATGGCGCTTTTTCTTGACCGCATGGTGGAGTTGGCGGGAAACGAAGAAGAAGCACTCGGTCTCTCGACCGTCTCCGCTTACCGCGCGCAAGCGGAACTCTATCGCGAATTGCGTGACGAAGATTCAAGCCCTCGCTGATCTTGGAAGTATCGTGACATTGCCTCGGGGTATTTCAAATGACACCTCTCATGAGGTCCTCATAAGACATTTCGTGCTTGCCCTCGGGGATAACTTTTTGTATTCGCAACGCTCCGTCCTCGATCGTCGCGTCGGTCACTTTGATGCGCATGACACGCCCGTTCCGTTCGGTGAAGAAATATGCCCCAGGCCACTCATCAAAGGCGCGGATCTTTTTAAGGTTTGCTTCCGGAGCGTTTTGGAGATCAAGAAGCCCGTCTGCTTTTGAGATCTTTGCGGTAAGGGTCGCTTGTGTGTGGGCTTGCTCTTTGGGCGGATATGCATTGCGGTCGTGCATAACCATCGCAAGTAATCTCCCTCCTTCGTGTGCGAGTCGTTCGGTGAGCACACTTCCTTTTGGAGTGTCTGTGATGTCGACGGGTGAGGATGTCGCGAGTATTGGTCCGTGGTCCATCTCTTCGTCAAGCAAGATGATCGTGACCCCGGTCTCTGTTTCGTTCGAGATGATCGCGCTCTCGATAGGGGACGGTCCTCGGAATTTTGGGAGCAGTGACGGGTGTACGTTGAGGACACCTTGAGGAGGGATATCAAGGATCGTTTTGGGTATGAGCTTGCCGTATGCGGCGACCACAAAGCAATCGGCACCCACTTCCTCGAGTGCGTCACGAATCTCGTCGTCCTTCAGTGTTCCGGGGGTCATGACGGGGATACCGCGCGCTTCACCCCAGATCCGTACGTCGCTTGGACTCATGATGAGTTTTCGTCCCTTGGGTTTGTCCGGGGCGGTCACGATGAGAGTGGGCAAAAGTCCCGCTTGCTCGAGTTCGTCAAGTACAATGGTTGCAAAATGCGGTGTTCCAAAAAACACGAAGCGAGACTCTGTTTCTTTTTCGTCAGGTGTTTGCGCGCGCGTGCTCATGTTCGCTTCACTCTTTTTCTTTGTCTCCTTCCTTTGCACGCTGTTCCATTTCCGCGATCTCCTTGTCGGAGAGCGGTTCAAGGTCGGTCGCGTGATCGGAGAAGAGAATGCCGTTTAAATGATCGATCTCGTGCTGGAAGATCTGCGCCAAAAGTCCGGACCCTCCGTAGGTGAAGGCCTTTCCGTGTTCATCGTACCCTCGGATGAGCGCTTTTTCATGTCGATGCGTATTTCCGTACATCCATCGCACCGAAAGGCATCCTTCCGGAACAGTGACCTTTCGTTTTGAGAGTTTGATGATCTCGGGGTTGATCACGATCATGTTGTGCTCGGGCATGTTAAGGGCACTCGGCTTTTCTCCCGTTCTCTCCTCATCGTCGATCGCGAATGCTTTGCGTGAGACGATGAAGATCCGGAGTGAAACACCGATCTGCGGCGCGGCAATGGCAACACCGTCGTGCTCCTTGTCGAGCGCCTTGTTCATGCGCGCAAGAACCTCTCGGATCTCTTTTGAGGAAATATCCGCAAGTGCGACCGGTGCCGCGATCGCGCGGAGGACAGGATCCCCGTCTTGCACAATGTTTGTCGTTGTCTGCTTGGTGGTCATGCGTTCATATTCGCACAAAACACCTTATTTGTCATGATGTTTTGCGCAGGTGTCGTTCTTGGTCAGACGACAGAGTCCGGATTGACTCGTACGATCACTTCGGTCGGGAGTGCTCGCGCGAGACCGGCGATCTCGTCGTTTGGCCACTCGTTCTTGGGAATCGTGATGAGCGCGTGCGTCAAATATTTTCCCTTGACGCGTGCAATGAATCCGGGGAAGCTGATCGGGTGGTATGAACCAAAAACCTTTTCGATATCAGTCATGATCGCTTCGGCGTCACCCTTTTTTCCTTCATGAGTAAATTTGAGGAGTGTGACGAACGGAGGATATTCGAGGCGTTTGCGCACGTCGAGTTCCGCACGCATGAATTCGCCGATGTTTCCTTGGAGTGCGAGTTCGAAGATCGGCGGGGAGGGGTCGCGTGTTTGTATGACGAAATGTTCTCGAGCCTTCTCGCGGAGCTTGAGGAGGAGACGAAAGATCCTTTCGCCCATGCGGAAGTCCGGTATGGTAAGCAGTGAGTTCACCGAGAGGACCGCGACCACCCCGAGCGGTTCGGTGAGGTAGGGAAGCGCCATTTCCGTTCCGAGCAGGATGCTCCCCGGAGTTTGATAGAACTCACTGACGATCTTCTTTGCGTCCTTGTGCTTTTTGACCATATCACGATCGAGACGAAATATTGTTGCGTCGGGGAAACGTCGCGCGAGCGATTCTTCCGCTTGATCGAGGCCGATACCAAGAGGGATAAGTCTCCATCCTCCGCAGTGTGTGCACGTGATCCGTGTGGCGTGCGTGCGACCGCACCGGTGACACATGAAGATGTTAGGAGAGCTTTCTTCGCTCGGGTCCACGGGTGCTTCCGCGGAACGTTTGCGATGGAGGACGAGCGGGGCGCTGCACCGGTCACAAGACACGACCGTTCCGCAGTCACCGCAGACGGTCATTGGTGCGAAGCCCTTGCGTACACCGAGAATGAAGCAGTGTGTCCCTTTCTTGCGCGCGTCGTCGATCAGTTCGACCAACTCGCGCGAGGCGATGGCGATCTTTCCGGTCGCGGGTTGTTCACCGCTTTTGCGCATATCGACAAGGTGCGGTGTCGCCTCTGTTGTGATCCGTGACTTCGGACGGAACAGCGCTTCAAACTCGCCCTCCTCGAGACGAAAGAGTGTTTCAACGCGCAAAAAGAGATCACCGAGCACAAGGTCTGCTCCGGTTGCGTCCGCGAATCGCTCGACGAAGTAGCGCATATCGATGAATGGTCGCGCGTACGGGGTGTACGCGCCGGAGCTTTCTTGGTCGAGAATGATACTCGTGATGTCGTTGCGGGGGATCGCGAGAAAGAGCGGTGTCGCGATGATAAGGACCGGGTGCGCCGTGCTTGTTGCCGCCTGCCAGCGTTTCGCGATCTCTTTCTTTGAAAGTCCGCTGTGGAGGACGAAGGTGTATTCTTGGATCCCTTTTTCAAGTCGCGTGTATGCGTGTTCGATCTCTTGCATGGAAGGGAGGACGAAGAAGCAGGAGTGTCCGCGCGCGAATGTTTCTCTGATGTGACTTTTGTAGGTCGCGAAACGCTCCTCTTCTTCCGCTTGCAAAATAAGACGGTTTCCTTTCTTCTCTGATATTGTGCTCGGTTGAGGTGTTTCTTCTTTGGTCCCCAGCTCGAGGAGTGTGTTGGGGAAGAGTGCTTGAACGGCGGCGCCGGTCGAGGCGGCAAAGTACTGCGCAGTCGCTGTTGCGGCGTCGATGAACTCGGGACGGAAGAACGCGCGCGCTTTCACGTGTTCGAGTTTTTTGAGCGCGTAGCCCGCGTTTTTGATCTCTGCCTTTGCTGCTGAAGCGGGGAGTGAGCGCAGCACGAGCGCGTGAACACTCTTTCCGCGCAAGGGGACCACGACGAGCGTTCCCTTCGGCAATTCTTCTTTGGTGAAATATGAAAGCTCATCGATCGGAATACCTCGGGAGATCGGTGCGACGGAAACGACGTACATACTCCCTATCGTAGCATAAAACGGCTATTTTAATACACTTTTTTGTTTTGGCGCACAAGTAGTTGACATGTGTCTTGTATAATGTTAAGATAAAAGAAGGTTCCCAACAAGACCGAAGTGTGACCCACGCGGTCTTTTGATTTGTTCGTTTCACCCACCACGCTAAGGAGCGTACATGAGTAAAGCCAAGACCACTGCATCCACCCCCACCCTCCGCGACGGGCAGACTGTTCTCTTGGGGTTTCCCGAAAAGAACTTGACGTACGCCGCAATGAGCCTCCTTCTCTGCGATCTTATGATCGAGATGAATGAGGGGTACCGGAAGACGGTCCTCCATGCCCTTGAGCATGATGTGGTCCCTGCCGGCCGCAACTTTATTGAGGCTGTGATTACGTTCCCTGTGGACATGTGCCAGCACATGCTGTCACAGCGTTTCGAGGTGTTGACCTCGAGGAGCGGGATCAAGGTGATTTCTGTGGACTCCTCCACTGTGGCCGCATAATCGCGGCGCTCGACCCGACCCGCTTTTGTTCATTTGAACAGGAGCGGGTTTTTGTTTTGCAGAAATGTCAGAAATTCGTATACTGTCAAGACCTATGAGTGATGTCACCAAGAGTGAAAAGGAGCCGTATATCGAACCCTTCGGACCGACCGAAGACATGATCCGCGCGCTTTCCGCAGAAAAGCACGAGCCCGAATGGATGCTCGCGCTACGCTTGCGCGCGCTCGCGCTGTGGCAGTCGACCCCCATGCCGTCGTGGGGTCCGAGTCTCTCTGGTCTCGACTTGGAGCACATGACCTACTACGTCGACCCGGGCGTCAAAGAGACAGACGACTGGAAGGAACTCCCCAAAGAGATCACCGACACATTCGAAAAGCTCGGCATCCCGCAGGCGGAGCGCGAATATCTGGGCGGTGTCGGCGCGCAGTATGATTCGGGTATCGTCTATCACCGCATCCAAAAGCAGTTATCCGATCAGGGCGTCATCTTTGAGAACATGGATGTCGCGCTCGAAAAGTATCCCGACCTCGTGAAGGAACACTTCATGACCAAATGCGTCCCGGTGACCGATCACAAATTTGTGATGCTTCACGGTGCGCTCTGGAGCGGAGGGACCTTCATCTACGTTCCGAAAGGGGTCAAGGTCACACTCCCGCTTCAAGCGTATTTCCGCATGAACCGCGCCTTCTCCGCGCAATTCGAACACACGCTCATTATTGCCGACGAGGGTGCCGAGGTGACTTATATCGAAGGATGTTCCGCTCCGCAGTATGCCGAGAGCTCACTTCACGCCGGATGCGTCGAACTCTGGGTCAAGAAAAATGCGCGTATCAAATATATCAGCGTGGAGAACTGGTCACGCAACACCTACAACCTGAATACCAAGAAAGCGCTCGTCTTCGAAGAGGGGATGGTGGAATGGGTGAACGGCAACATGGGCTCCCATGTGACGATGCTCTATCCGTCCTCGGTTCTCCTTGGTCGCGGCGCGCGGAGTGAGTCGCTTGGTATCGTGATGGCGAATTCCGGACAGGTGCAGGATACCGGTTCCAAGGCGATCCACTTGGCGCCCGATACGGTCTCTGTCATTCGTTCGAAGTCCATTTCGAAAGGTGACGGTGTCTCCAACTATCGCGGGCTTATTCGCATTGCGCCCGGAGCGACGAATGCCGTTTCGACGGTCATGTGTGACGCGCTGCTTTTGGATGATATGTCGGTGTCCAATACGTATCCCGTTATGCGTCAGGAGAATTCCGAGTCAACCGTGAACCACGAGGCGCGCGTGGGAAAGGTGGGAGACGATGAGATCTTCTATTTGCAGTCGCGCGGATACAGCGAGGCCGAGGCACTTCGACTCATTGTCGGCGGATTTATGGAGCCGATCGTGAAAGCGCTCCCGCTTGAGTATGCGGTCGAGCTGAACAAACTGATCGAGCTCGAGATGGAGGGGAGTGTGGGGTAGTGGGTCCCTCCTGTTGTGGTCATGATAAAGGAAATGCGCACCGACTGGTGCGCATTTGTTTGTGTTACGAGAACATCGCGAAAATTATCTCGAAAGTAGTGATTGCTCCACAGAAGAAAAGAATGATCACCCCAAGGATGAAGAGGACTCCGCCAAAGAAGCCGGCCTTGTCCTTCATATCGCCCGTTTGAAGCATGCTAACGAGTGCGAGCACCGCTCCCGCGAGGACAAGTCCGACGGATGCTTGAATCGCAAACAACATGATGTGGTCCTCCGTTGTCGTATCTCTCCGATTCTTTTTACATTGTTATATTTGTAATGTCAAATTCATGCACGGGAAGAGGTGTGGTTTTTCGTGTTATACTTTGCACTGTCATGAGCCGAATTATACCCCGAAGTACGTTGATCATTTTTTTCTCTTTCGCCTTCTTTGTTATCGGAGCGATCTTGATCTTTGCGGAGTCATCCTTGCACTCCAAAGTTTGCACCGGACCAACGCTCACTTTTTCCGAGCAGACATTTGCGGTCCGGATCGCCGACACGCCCGACGCCCGCGAGCGTGGACTTTCGGGTGTTCCTCGACTCGCTTCCTCAACAGGCATGCTCTTCCTCTTCGACGAGAGTGCTCCGCGGGAGTTCTGGATGAAAGAGATGCGCTTCCCGCTCGATATCGTGTGGATGGATGAAGTGTGGAGGGTCGTGGGGATCACGCGCAATGCCACCCCTGATTCCTTTCCGACACGATTTCCTTCGCCCGGACCCGTTCAGTATGCGCTTGAGGTTCCGGCGGGAACACTCGTTGAAGCGGTGCGACCGGGAGAGATTGCGCGTTTTGAACCTTGTCTTTCGATCGAGCGTGAGTGACGCCGGACGGACCGGTGTCACGCGATCCCGTGAAGGAGATACCAAAGCCCCACGAGAAGGAGAAAGTGTCCCGGGTATGCGAGATAAAAGAATCTTCCCATGTTGCGACCTTGTGTGCCGTCGTAGCGCACGATGAGTCCGAGCGAAAGGGTCGCAAAGAAGAGGAAGAGCGATGCGAGGATGCTCGAGAGATCGGTCAACTCCGGAAGCGCCCCCGCCACGATGAAGAGCGAAGGAAGAACGAAGAGTGTCGTCACTGCGGCAAGCATCCGCTGTTCGTTGTGACGGAAGACATAAAAGAAAACCACCGCAAGGACGCCGAACATTCCATAATCCATATGGAGCACTTCCGCCATGATCGCCCCGATGCCGATGGGAAGCACCCAGAGAGCGGGCTCTGGGCTCGTGCGTCCGATCGCGATCACGATGAGTGCAATAGCAAAAGTGAAGAGAATGTTGAGTCCGAAGAACTCCGGATCTTGCACACGACTCGCAAGGAGATACGGCACTTGCGCGAGGATTCCGTAGCCAAGCATCCGTCCGATATACTTGTCCATCCGGTGTGTGTGAATGGCACCTTGCGCAATGAGCCATGCGAAGATAGGGAAGGCGAGCCGTCCGATCACGCGAAACGCGACCGCTTCGGGAAAGAAGATCATTCCGACATGGTCGATCACCATGGAAATGAGCGCGATCAGCTTGAGGTGAAAGGCGGACATGCACTTCATTAAACGCCCGTCTTGCGAGTGGTGTCAACGCATGTCGGTCGATGTCTCTTCCTCTCGTGGTCCGTCGCGTGATACGTTCCGATTGGAACCTTTCCCGATTGCGCCCTATTTTCGATAACTTATCCCCATTTGAAGTGCTCCTCCTTCGGGCGGTACAATGAGTGAGTACAACTTTCAGAACAACGTCGTCGCGTGTGGTCTTGCGATGAAGAATGAGGGGTTCTTCATTTCGTGATGGGTACGTGTGGCGTGTGTTGGTCGGAGGGCAAAGAGACAAAGGTCCTGTTTGAACGTGTTCCCACAGTCATACATGTTCACATGGGACTTTCGTTGTCATTCATTATCATCGTTTACCCACATCCCACATATGAAGAAGGCTCCCGCGCGTAAGGCAGGCGCGACAGCGAAGGCTGCCGCAGGCAAGAAGGTATCGGCGAAGAAAGGTGCGATCTTAAAGGAGATCCGCAAGCGTGACGGAACGCTCGCCCCGTTCGATCAGGAGCGGATCAAGAACGCGATACTCCGCGCCATGCTCGCGTATGGCGAGGGTGGGGAAGAGGCCGCCGAAGCGGTCACCGACGCGGTCGTTGTCTCGCTCGAGCAAACGATGAAGCACCACAAGGACTATTTGCCGAGTGTCGAGGATGTGCAAGACATCGTTGAAACGGAGCTTATCTTCAAAGAATTCGCCCGCACCGCCAAGGGCTACATCCTCTACCGTGAGGAGCACAAGAAACTTCGCGAGAAGACCGGGATCGTCCCCGAGCGGGTCAAGGATCTTGCACAGGAGAGCAAGCGCTACTTCCGCAATTCACTTGCCGAGTTCGTCTACTACCGCTCGTATTCCCGTTGGATCGAGTCGGAAGGCCGTCGCGAGACCTGGGTCGAGACGGTCGACCGCTACATGGGCTTCATGCGTGAGAACTTGGGCAAGAAGTTCACCGAGAAGGAGTACGAGGATCTGCGCCACGCGATCTTGCGCCACGAGGTAATGCCGTCCATGCGCCTTATGTGGAGCGCCGGTCCCGCCGCGCGCAAGACCAACGTCACCGCGTACAACTGCTCCTTCATCGCCCCCTCCAAGCTTGCCGACTTCGGCGAGATCATGTACCTCTCGATGTGTGGGACGGGTGTGGGATTTTCGGTTGAGAGCCTGACGGTCCAACAACTCCCTCAGATCAAGAAGCAATCCGGCAAGCCCGCCAAGGTGCACGTCATCGGCGATTCGAAAGAAGGATGGGCCGACGCCTTTGTGCACGGACTCGAAACGTGGTTCGCCGGTGAGGATGTGAAGTTTGACTACTCGCAACTCCGCCCCGCGGGCGCGCGACTCATGACCATGGGTGGCAAGTCCTCCGGCCCCGAACCCCTGCGCAACTTGATCGACTTCTCTCGCGAAAAGATCCTCCGCCGACAAGGGAGACGCCTGACGAATCTCGATGTGCACGATATCATCTGCAAGATCGGCGAGGTCGTCGTCTCGGGTGGCGTGCGTCGCTCCGCGCTCATCTCGCTTTCCGATCTCGACGACTACGACATGCGCAACGCCAAGGATGGCCAGTTCTACTTGACCGAACCGCAGCGCATGATGGCCAACAACTCCGCCGTCTACACCGCGAAGCCCTCGACTTCCGAATTCATGGACGAATGGATCGCGCTCATGAAGTCCGGTTCGGGCGAGCGCGGGATCTTCAACCGCGGATCCTTGGTCTATCAGATCCCCGAGCGTCGCAAGAAGACCCTCAACGGCGGGATCGACACCTGTGGGACGAACCCTTGCGGCGAGATCATTTTGAAGTCCAAGCAGTTCTGCAACCTGACCGAAGTCGTCATTCGCTCCGAGGACACCAAGGAATCCCTGATGCGCAAGATGCGTCTCGCGACCATGCTCGGCACCTATCAGTCTACGCTCACCAATTTCAAATATCTTTCCAAGGAGTGGCAGAAGAATTGCGAACAAGAGCGCTTGCTCGGTGTCTCGATCACGGGGCAGTGGGACCATCCCGCGCTCGTGCATGACCCCAAGTTCTTGGAAGAGCTCCGCGCGGAAGCGATCACTATCAACAAGCAGTATGCCAAGCGCTTTGGTATCAACGCCTCCGCCGCGATTACTTGCGTGAAGCCTTCCGGTACTGTTTCGCAGTTGGTGGACGCCGCTTCCGGCATGCACCCGCGCCATGCTCCGTACTACATCCGCCGTATTCGCATCTCCGCGACCGACGCCCTCTTCAAGATGCTTCGCGATCAAGGGATCCCGTTCGCGCCCGAAGTGGGTCAGAGTGCCGAGAACGCCGTCACCTACGTCATCGACTTCCCGGTCAAGGCTCCCGAGCATTCTGTTTTCCGCAACGACGTCACCGCGCTCGAACAGCTCGCGCATTGGAAGCTCATCAAGGAGCACTACACCGAGCACAATCCCTCCGTCACGATCTCGGTGGGGGAGAATGAATGGCTCGCCGTCGCAAGCTGGGTTTACGACAACTGGGACATCATCGGAGGACTTTCCTTCCTCCCGCGTTCCGAGCATGTCTATCAGTTGGCGCCGTATGAGGAGATCACCGCGGAGCGCTATCATGACCTCGCGAAACGTTGGGAGGATATCGATTTCTCCAAGATCGTGAGTTATGAAAAGATGGATGAGACGCAGGGGGCGAAAGAGCTCGCCTGTGTCTCCGGCGTCTGTGAGATTTAAGCGTCATAACGAGCGCGGGACTTTGTTGCCATCGTCGCGAGTCGAGTCGCGGTACAACCCGTACCGCTTCTCGACATCGCCTCCTCGGCGCCTCGTCCCGCATCTCGTTCTGCTCGCTTAAATAAAATATAAATATTTACTGCAAGCCCCGTCGCGGTAGGAAACTACAGTCCGGGGCATTGCTGTCTTTGCTTCTGTATTACATTCCGAATTCAAAATAAATTCGTGATAATCTAAACAATGGCAGAACAAGCGTCGATAGGAATGAGAAATATATCATGGATGAAAAGAAATTCGTTACAGATATACCCTTCGTAAGTTGGAGCGAACAAAAGAGGATTCAAGCACTAAAAAGTTCTCTCGGATTACTTCTTGATTTTGCCGGAAAATATGAAGCTTCACTTGATTTAGAAATAAGTCAGAAAAATACTACATTAAACAAAGGTTTTTTGTATTTTGACCAATCATACAGATACATCATTGAGTTGGTTAGCTATGTGGTTATTGTAGAGGGGCGTGGTAAAAAATTTACACATCATATGGTGAGAGCAGCTCTTGAAGGTTCGATGCGTCTTGAACACTATCTAAAACAAACAAAAGAAGAACAGGATAAGATTTCGAGTATAGAAATTGCTCGCGCGTTAAAATTAATGCAGTCAGATAATCTAGGCGGGACTTCGTTCGCAGAGTGGATGGAGAATCTTGAGCTAAGTCCTGAAGAGTACACACAGCAACGTTCGAAGAAAGTTTTTGATTCATTTCCTGATATGCGCACACTCATGAACTCGAGTTCCATAAAGGAAAGAACAGACCTAGATTGGTATTTTCACTATGAATATCTTTGTGAGCTAACTCATGGAAAGTTAGTTGGGATAATCTCTTTAGACCATTTGGATAATGCTCCTATTGTTTTTTATAGGAGAAATCTTATGTATTTACATAGCATACTGAAGCATACTCTCCTCTTGGCGGATAAGCATAATAACTTTGCTAATTCTGATGAACTAGAAAAAGTAATTCAGCTCTCGGATCGAAAAGCATTCTATAATGACAATGATTTACCAAATGACAATTAAGGGGAATGGTGAATGGTGGTGAAAATGGGGAGCCGTTTGATGTTTCCCCAAAACTGAAAATGGGGAGGTCGAAAATGGAGAGTCATTCGATATTTCCCCCCCCCAAAAAAAACCGCGTCGTGATGTCGTCTCGTTCTTGTCCAAGATAAATCCTTGGACATTCTCCTGTGTCACCACCCCCCCCCTTTTTTTTCTCTCATTCTGCCAATTCTCGCGACCGCGAAAATTGGCAGAAAGGAGTGAGGTTATACACGTAGTGACGATCCAAAATAAAGTTTGATAGAATGCTTTTATATTAATAATCACTACGCATATGGACTTGGCAATCCCTGTTGAAGATACGACTTTATATATACGCGTTGCCGGTATCATTCAAACCCCAAAAGGGTACCTTTTTGAAAAAAGCGATAAGGGTTACATTTTTACAGTAGGAGGAAAAATTAAAATCAACGAAACGTCTGAAGAGGCAATGAAACGCGAAGTGTGGGAAGAGGTTGGTATGGAGTTTATTGATTTCAACTTATGCGCAGTGATGGAGAATCTTTTTTCAAAAGGAAACAGTAAGGTTCATGAAATATGTTTCATCTACGAAATCAAAGATATATTCAACGGTACTGTGCCTGAAAACTTTGTCGAAGTAACAGTTGAGCAGATCGATGCATACGACGTGAGACCGAAACCTATCTATGATCTTATAAAAAGCGATAGGAAATCGGTAAGACAGGTCATCCAAAAATAGCTGAGAAGACTTGCATGGAAGACTTTAAACAACACGCTGAACACCAGGAGGACGAGAGCCTTGTTTTTATGAGGCACCTCAATGAGATAGATGACCTAGAGCAATTTGGAAGAGATGCACCGATCTATGAATCTGAAGAAAATGCTAGACGCATCGAACAGACCTCCGACCTCTTGGTCCAAAAACAACCCGAAGACTTGTGTGGCTGTGGCCATCAAGCCCGAGGGGGTTGCTGTTCGCAACAGTCAGGACTCTTCCAAGACCACCGTTTTCTTTTCAGCGGAGGAATGGATTGCGTTCGTGAAGGGCGTGAAGAGTGACGAGTTCAATGTCTGAATAATTCAGCATTGAGCGCTTGAGGGGTGGACACTAAATGTCCACCCCTTCATAATAAGTATATGCATACAATATTTTATCCGGGTCTCGGAGAGACTCCGAAGCAATACAAGGGACTCGCAAAACATCTCACCGTTGCGGAGATCGATTGGAATACAGGGAAAGCTACGTCCGCAAAGGGGTGTGATACGGTTGTTAGTTTTTCGCTCGGTGCTGTTTTCTCGCTTGACATCGCACTCAAGAAGAAGCTTAAGAAACTTATTTTATGCTCGCCGACACCTTTTGAAACTCTCGGTGCGCACAAGGCGGAGGAGGTGATCTTTCTTATTGGTGAAAAGGAGGCATTTTTGCAAAAAATATTCAAACCCCTCTGCGGAAAAGGTGTGCGCATGGCGATCGTTCCGAACGGAGATCATCGTATTGACCGCAATTACCAAAAAGTACTTTTAGAATTGCTTCACGAACACGAGTAGGGATAAGGGAATGGGGAGCCGTCCGATATTTCTCCAAAATCCGCGTCGCAATACTCCCTCGTCATCGCCCAAGGTCCATCCTTGGACATTCTCCCGTGTCACCCACCCCTCAACTTTTTCCTCATTCTGCCAATTTTCGCGTGACCAATTTTTCTTTGCACGTCTGCGTAGCTTAGAAAAATGGAAGTACTCTTGTGGTGACCGCGAAAATTGGCAGAAGTGGGTGAGGTTATTTCACAGCTTGATTTGTGTTGCAGTAAATTGCTAACATGAAGATGGGCAATGTTGCCCGGTTTTTTTAAGAGGGAGGTGTGCGATGGGCAAATGGTCTGATTGGTTCTCGGATTCAAACGGGGACAAGGTTTCCGAGAAGACGGTGGAGCGCGAAGATGGTGGTACCACAGAACACTATATTCGCGATACAGGGGGATCGAAATCTGATCACCAGCATATCGTCGTCGAAAAAGACTCATCGGGACGCACCGAGCGTGCCCATGGAATCCCAAACAAATCTCGACGGTGAAACTAACTGCCCTCGATGGAGTCGAGGGCAGTTTTTGTGTTATGAAAGAAGAGGGAGAATATACTTTTGGAATGAAGTCTTGATGTCGTTGGTATTTTTCCATCCCTCAGCTCCTTTGTATGTCTCACACTCCTCACACCAGAGCATGGTATCCATGAGGAAGTCGCGCACTTTGTCGGGGACACCTTCGATCTCCGAAAGGATAAAGAAATAATCCGCAAGTATGGGGTCTTCTGTTTCACTGACTTCATGAAGCCCTTGTTTGATCAGCTGTGCAAGTGAGTGATCCTTTTTCTTTTCGTGCACATTCTGGAGGTGGGAAAAATATGCTACTTGAGCATGTTTCTGTAATATCTCCTTGACCTCTCCCTCGCTCTCTTTTTTGAATACGATATCCATATATTCATTTTAATGGCAGTCTCAATAATTGAACGCAACTAACTCATAGAATACATCCTTCGGAAATTTATAGCCAATGCACGCGCGTGGCCTCCCGTTGGGAAATGGTGGAAATGGGGAGGCGTCCGATATTTCTCAAAAATCCACGTCGTGATGTTGCCTTGTTATTGCCCAAGGATTGCCTTTGGGTATGTGCAAAAAATCGGTCGCGGGGTGGCGACCGATCGTTGGGGTGCTGTGACTGAGGTCAGCTTTATATAAGGAGTACTAAGGCGGACTTTGGAGTTGAGTGTTGACAGGGAAGAGTGATGTATATACAGTGTATATACATATGACCACAAAAGTACAAAAATGGGGGAACAGTTTAGCGGTGCGGCTCCCGAAGGAGCTTGCGGAGAATCTTCGCTTGCACGAAGGCGGGGCAGTGGTGTTGGTGCAGGAAGGTGATGCGCTCATCCTGCGCAAGGGAAAGAAGGAGCACGTTCCACTCGCGTCACTGCTCAAGAAGGTGAATGCGCGCAATATGCACGGAGCGTTTGATTGGGGTAAGCCAAAGGGACGCGAGGTATGGTAAGGAAACAATATATTCCCGAGCGAGGAGACCTTGTCTGGCTCGACTTCGAGCCGACAAAAGGACGCGAGCAAAAAGGCGTCCGCCCGGCGTTCGTCGTGTCGCCAAAAGCATATAACGCAAAAGTCGGACTCGCGCTGGTGTGCCCTATTACCTCACACGTGAAGGGGTACCCCTTCGAGGTCTCTTGTGGTCGTAGTGCGATTGAGGGAGTGATCCTTGCTGACCATCTTCGCAGTGTGGACTGGCGCGCCCGCAATGCAAAATTCATCGATGCTGCTGCGGCGACCGTGGTACAAGAAGTAGAAGAGCGTCTTCTTTCCCTCGTGCAGTCCTAAAAAGTGACAAAGAAAATGCGGGAGCCGTTCGATATTTCTCAAAAATCCACGTCGTGATGTTGCCTTATTATTGCCCAAGGATTGCCTTTGGGTATGCGCAAAAAAAGATCGGTCGCGGGGTGGCGACCGATCGTGGGGGATGCTGTGACCCCGAGGTCATTTCTTGAAGTGGGTGAACCCGAGCAAGAAGCCCTTCTCCCCCTCGGCGTTTCCGAGGATCTTGTAGAATCCTGCGAATGATCCTGCGGCAAGTCCGATAGTGAAGTCGTTGAACGGTAACGGCCTGGCGTCCGTAGCGCATTTTGCGAATCGCTTCAGTATCTCTGCCGCAAGAGAAAGCGGAAGGAGATTCGCATCGGCCATGACGTACTGCATGGCCTCTTTGGCGAGCTCTTCATCGCTCATTTGCATGATCCATGGACCCGCTTCAGTATAGGTAGACATGATGTTCACCCCTTTGTTGTGGTGGAAAGTTTCCTATTGTTTTCTATCATGATTCGTATAATGTGTCAAACAATACATTGACATGATGCATAATTATGTGATAAACTATTTGCAGATTTTTTTGCCCCGCTTTGAAGGGGTACTCAAGGAGGATGTGATGGCGATAGATGGAGTGATGCCGAAGGGTTTGGTGCAAGTAGTCCTCACGAAAGCGGGGCGAGTCAAATGGGAGGAGTTCCTCGCCCGTAAGGAGAATCAAGAGTTCGTGCCGCTGTATCGGGTTCATTACGAACAGAGGGACGGATCTCTGATCCTTTCCACTTCTTTCTATGACGAAGTATTTGGAGAAGAAAGCGAAACGCCGATGTATTCGACGATGAACTTCCTCTGACCCGTCGGGTCCGAGCTTTTGCTCGGGCCTTTTGCTTTCCTGTGGTCGACTGTGCGATACTTGAAGCACATGACGGAAGAAAATAAAGCAAGAAAGGTCGCATGTTTTGATATCGACGGAACGATCTTTCGGTCGAGTCTTTTGATCGAGTTGGTCGATGTGCTGATCGAGCAGGGGAGTTTTCCTGTTGCGGCGCGCGAGCGTTTCGCGGAATCCGAACGGGATTGGGTCGACCGTAAGGGGACGTACGAGCGCTATATCGAGGTGGTGGTCGCGTCCTTTATGGAGCACCTGCCCGGACTTCTCGTTTCTGATCTCGATCGCGCGGGCGAGGTCGTGATCGCGCGTAACCGTGACCGAGTTTACCGCTTCACCCGCGACCTTCTCCGTGACCTCAAACGTGACGGATATTTTCTTCTTGCCATCTCTCATTCTCCGAAGCTTATCCTCGACAAGTTTTGTTCCGAATACGGTTTTGATAAGGTGTACGGTCGTCGCTATGAGATCGACGAAAATGGACGCTTCACCGGACTTGTACTTGATGAAGCATTGTATATCAATAAAGCCAATGTCTTGCATCGTGCTGTGGAAAAGGAAGGCTTCACGCTTTCCGATTCCGTCGGGGTGGGGGATACAGAAGGTGACATTCCCATGC
>JACCDV011201678.1_pt1 | contig 17475 bp, 14 predicted proteins | sample 7446131 | NCBI WGS metagenome assembly JACCDV01 (sample SAMN15323448, study PRJNA562643) | freshwater metagenome | isolation source: river surface water | place: USA:Blue River Watershed | collected 2017-08-17 | reverse complement strand
GGATGAGTCGGCCTGAATCGCGTGCCGCGATCGCTTCAACACCGGTACCGACATACGGAGCATCCGGCACCACGAGCGGTACCGCCTGCTTTTGCATGTTTGAACCCATGAGTGCGCGGTTCGCGTCGTCGTGGTTGATGAACGGAATCATTGAGGTCGCAACAGAGAACGCCTGGTTTGATGCGATGTCGATGTATTCAATATCTTTCTTTGGGACGATGGTTGGCTCTCCCTTGAGGCGCGCCTCAACCATTTCTGGCTTGATCTTTCCGTCGTCGCCAACTTCGATCGCGGCGTGCGCGATGATGTGGTGCTCTTCTTCGTGCGCATTGAGATAGACGATCTCGTCGGTTACAACTCCCTTCGAAACCTTCGCATACGGCGTCTCAATGATACCAAAGCGCTTCACGCGCGCGTACATAGCGAGGCGAAGGATGAGACCGATGTTCGGTCCTTCTGGAGTGTGGATGGGACAGAGTCGTCCGTAGTGAGACGTGTGCACGTCACGGACTTCGAAACCTGCACGCTCACGAGTGAGTCCGCCGGGACCGAGCGCTGAGAGCGTACGGAGACCTTCGAGCTCTGCGAGGAGGTTCTGCTGCTGCATGAACTGCGAGAGCTGGTTCGTCGTGAAGAATTCCTTGATCGCAGCCTGGAGCGGTCGCGGGTTCAGAATCTGCATTGGCAGACTAGTCTCCGCTTCGATCGTCGACATGCGGTCCTGAATATTGCGCTTCATGCGTGTCATACCGACGCGGACACGCTGCTGGAGCATCTCACCAAAGTAGCGGACGCGGCGGAACCCGAGGTGGTCGATATCGTCAGGCACTGCCATCGGATCATGGTTCATCTCGACGATGTGCTTCAAGATGAGCTGAATGTCTTTGACTGAAATAGTGCGCTCGGCCACGGCTTTGGCATCGGTTGGGAAACCGTAACGCTCATTGAAATGATGGCGACCGATTTCAGACAGGTCGTATCGTTCTGGCACAAAGAGGGAGAGCACGAATTCACGGGCGCTATCAACCGTAGCCAAGTCGCCGTCGCGGAGGCGCTTGTAGACTTCGATGAATGATTCTTCAGACGTCTTGGCTGGGTCTTTGGCGATGGTCGCCTTCATGTACTCCTCGCCGCGCGATACCCCCTTCATCAGCTCAACCATTTCCTTTTCCTTCTCGACACCCATGACGCGAAGGAGCGAAGATACCGGGAACTTCTTCTTGCGGTCGATCTTCACGTAAATGACCCCGTCCTGATCAGACTCGATCTCGATCCAGGCGCCACGCGCTGGGATGATCTTGGCCCCAAACAGCATGCGGCCTTTCACTTCGTTGGCGGTAAAGAAAATACCGTACGATCGGGCGAGCTGCGGCACAATGACGCGCTCAACACCATTGATGATGAACGTACCGTTTTCGGTCATGACCGGGAGGTCGGTCAAAAACATTTCCTGATCCTTTTCTGATTCGAAGGTCTTGTTCTTCAATACCACCTGGGCGCGCAAGGGTGCGTCGTAGGTCAGCTTGTTCTCCTTAGCGTGCTCCGGAGAGCATTTTGGCGAACCGAGCTCAAATTTCTTGAAGCGGAGTTCAAACTTCTTTTCTGAATAGTCGGTGATCGGCGAGAATTCGGTAAAGATCTCGCGCAGGCCCGTCGAAATGAACCACGTGAACGATTCACGCTGCGGCTCAATTAGGTCAGGGACTTCGATCATAGCGTCAGGACTGACCGCAAAGCGCTTTTGCGGCATCTTCCCGACTGATGGGTAGTTATCAGCTTTGAATTGCATGATGTATGTAATTATTCGCGACTAATGTGAGATAGGCCAAACACGAAAAAGACTCGCTGGGGAGCGTTCTTTCTTACGACTGGCTTACACGATGGGGTAATGACATTTGGGTGCAATGTCCCTCCTTTATACTCCGCAATAAAACCGAAACTCACTCAAGATTTGCGTTTGTGGGGGTAGTATACATAAAAAAACCATTTTTGCAAATAGGCCTTCTGGGTAACTTGTTTGTAAACTAGACAAACAACGCTTCAATTATTGCAATTATGCCTGTTTTCGCCATTTTTCGATTTCGGCATGATTGCCGCCCATCAACACCCCTGGCACCGGGTACTTTTTACGTTTGTGGACGAGGACTTCTGGCCGAGTGTACGACTGGCCATTCGTGATCCGCTCGTCTTCCAGTGATTCAAAGGTGCCGAGCACTCCCGGAATCTGCCTCGAAACCGCATCAATAATGGATAGGGCCGGCAATTCGCCGCCCGTGAGCACGTACTCACCGACGCTCACCTCCTCTGCCCCGAGGATCTCCTTGACCCGATGATCGATCCCCTCGTAGCGACCAGCGATCAAAACCAGGTGATCGTACGTTTTCGCCCACTCTTTTGCGAGCTCATTCGTGAACATTCGCCCTCGGGGCGACATAATGAGTGTCTTTACTTTACCTTTCTTGAGGGCGGCGGTTTTCTTTCCTACGGCTTTGTCCCAGGCTTTCAAGATCGGTTCGGCCATCATGACCATTCCCGGACCGCCCCCGTACGGCCGCTCGTCGACCTTGCGGTGCTTATCGGTCGCAAACTCGCGGGGATTATACACCGAAGCGTCGATTTGCTTACCCCGCACCTTAGCCCCTTTGCCTTTGTCGGTTTTCTGGGCGCGACCAATCACTCCGGAATCTAAGTAGCCACGGCAGACATCAGGGAAAATCGTGATCAGATGAAAATGCATGAAAAAATGCTAGCACAAAAGCCGGCAGAGTGATATGAGCGAGCATGAACTTAGAAGCGAACATCTGCAGGTGAGTCACCCAGTCAACCAAAGAAAAAGCGCGTGATCAGTAAGGGCGGGTAGCGAAATCGCCTATCGGAAGAACCTTTGGAGGCAGATGGCCAGTCACGAAAAAAGCCAGATGATCATCTGGCTTTTTTCGTGCATCTGCCGAAACGGTAGCAAAATCTGCAGAGATTTTGCGGTCTTCCGATAGGCAGATGAGCGGTTATATCTTCAAATCGTCAATCGCTTCATCCAATGATTTCTCGTTGTTGGTGATGATTCCCTCCTCCTGCATGGCTTCTCGGTCGTCACGGGTCATCATTCCCTTTCCTCCTTCCGGTTCATTGATCTTGAGGTTTACGCGCGCGTCATGCTTCATTCCCACTACGCGCAGCAACGTCCGGATCGCTTTTGCTGTATTACCCGACCGACCAATGATCTTTCCCATGTCTTCGGCGTGTACATCAAGCGTCAGGAGCACCCCCATTTCATCCACGGTTCGATTGATTTTTACGGCATCTGGATGATCCACCAGCGCCTTCACTAACATTTCGAGAAACTGCTGATCTTCGTTCATATCGTATGTTTTGATCGTGTAATTGAAACACAGGTTTCTGTGGATCCTCTCTAATAGTACTAGAGGATGGAGGCGTGAGTCAACGAAAACGAGAGGGATACGATCCCTCTCGTTGGTTTCGTCAAACTTAGGCGGCTGGCGTCTCTTCGGCTGGGGCGGCAGCAGGTTCCTCTGCTGGAGCTTCAGCGGCGGCCTTTTCAGCAGCGGCCTTCTCCGCGGCTTCGCGTTCGGCGGCGGCCTTGGCCTCTGCTTCAGCCTTCAATTTAGCCTCATCGATGATCGGAGACTTCTTTGGCAAAGCGTTTCGCTTGCGGCCTTCAATCACCTGCTTGCCGACAAGCATGTTGTAGACCGTATCCGATGGCTGCACACCATTCTTGATCCAAGTCTTGGCTTTTTCAGTATCAATAGTAATCGTGCCGAGCTTTGGGTTATACGCGCCAATAGTATCGACAACTTTCTTGCTCTTAGGGCTGGTGCGGCGATCAACAACCACCACGCGGTACGCAGGGTTATTTTTTCGTCCGACTCGCTGGAGACGCATCATTAACATAGTGCCAGGAAGAGTAGCAGATTAACGGTTATTGGTCAATAGTGGTTCCCCTTGGTATAATGGCCGCACCTATGAAACAACCGATAACCGGCTCCCTAATGGTGCGTGGCAAGGGGGTGGGATTTGTAACCGTTCCCCCATTTACTGAAGACATACGAATCGAACGCGACGACCTCAAAGACGCTCTTGATGGCGATATTGTGGAAGTAGAACTCTACCCTCCTCGCGCCGGCGATCGACGCACCGGTCGCGTAGTCAATGTCCTTGAACGCGCCACCACCGAGATCATCGGTACCATCAAAGAACGTGATGGAGTGCGGTACCTTGCTCCGGATAACCGGCGAATCCACGTTGAACCAGTTCTCCCCGGAACTGGCGCGAGCGATGTCGGCATGAAAGCCGCCGTGCGTATCACTGTCTGGCGCGACACCAATCCGCCTGAAGCCGAGGTCACCGATATTATCGGCCGTGCCGGCGATCACGAGACCGAAATGCAAGCGATCATCCGCTCGGGTGGTTTTACGAAAACTTTCCCAGAAGCGGTCCAGACAGCGGCTCATGATCTGTATGAACAGCGCGCGGATATTTTCAAAGCGGCCGAAGCTGACCCAAAGCGACGCGATTTTCGTAACGTCACCACGTTCACGATCGACCCCGTAGACGCCAAAGACTTTGACGACGCCCTCTCGATACAGCGGCTGCCGTCTGGAAATTTCGAGATCGGCATTCATATTGCAGACGTGTCCCACTACGTGCGGCGTAATGATGTGATCGATGAAGAAGCCAAAGAGCGCGGCACCTCCGTGTATTTGGTCGACCGCGTGATTCCAATGCTGCCGGAAGTCTTGAGCAACGACCTGTGCTCGCTGCGCCCTCACGAAGACCGGCTCGCGTTCTCGGCCGTGTTTGAAATGACTGAAACGGGTGCCGTACAGAATGAGTGGTACGGCCAAACTTTGATAAACTCTGACCACCGGTTTTCGTACGAAGATGCGCAAGCGGTGCTCGATACGGGCGCGGGTGATTTTCACGCCGAACTGACTACCCTCATGACCATCGGACGGAAGCTACGCGAGAAGCGCTACAAAAACGGCGCCATTGCCTTCGAGCAGCCAGAGATAAAATTCGAGCTGGATGAGACCGGCGCGCCGGTTCGCGCCTACAAAAAACACCGGACGGAAACGATGCTCATGATCGAGGATTTCATGCTCCTAGCAAACGAACGAGTGGCCGAGTACATTTATGCCCTATCCCGAAAAAACGGGAACGAGCTAGCCTTTATCTACCGCATCCACGATGTGCCGAATCCAGAAAAAATTGAGGAACTCGCCATCTTTTTGCGCGCCTTGGGCCACGAATTTAAAACCGAGCAAGGCTTGGTGGAAGCGGCCGAGATCAACAGCCTCCTTAAATCAATCGAAGGCACGCCCGAGGAAAACCTCATTAAGACCGCCACGATCCGCTCGATGGCCAAAGCGGTATACTCCACCAAGAACATCGGTCACTTCGGTTTGGCGTTCAAGTTTTACACCCACTTCACCTCCCCGATCCGGCGCTACCCTGACCTCTTGGCTCATCGGTTGCTCCGGCACCACCTTGACGGCACCGCGATCAGCGCCTCCGAACGGGCAACCTTCGAAGCGCTTTCGATCCAATCTTCGAAACGAGAGATCGAAGCCGTTTCCGCTGAACGAGACTCGATCAAGTTTAAGCAGGTCGAGTACATGGAACGAAACGTTGGCAAGGAATTCGCCGGACTCATTACCGGTGTAGCTGACTGGGGTATCTACGTCCAGGAACAGGATACGCTCGCGGAAGGCATGGTGCGCCTCTCTTCAATCCCAGGCGACTACTTTGAACACGAAGCCTCAAAGTACCGCATCAAAGGGCAAAAAACCGGCAAAGTGTACCGGTTGGGTGACGAGGTTCGCGTGAAGCTGGTCAAGGCCAACACCGAAGAGCGGCAGCTTGATTTTGCGCTCCTGGCTTAGACGCTCCGTAGCTTCTTGATCGCCTCGCGATGGCCGTAGATTTGCGGTACGTATTTACGCGCCTCCGGTCCGTAGTTTGCCAGCACACCATCATCAGTCGCAATCGCGTAATCTGCGATCCGCTGAAATAATCCAAACGGCTCGCCAAAGTCATCGAGCACGTCATTTTCAGCGAGGTAGCGGCTGACCGCTTCACCAAGGCGACGCGCTCCGGCGTTGTAGGCATTTACCAGGAGCGGCGTCATCACCTCCCGATAGAAACGATCGTCGCTGCCCGCCATGATCCGGAGCATTTCAAGTTGCGGTTCACCGATCCAATACTGAAGCTGTTGGTACAAGTCAGAAAAAAACTGGCTAGCGACTTCAACTTGCGTGGTCAACCGTTCAATGCGTTCCGGGTCCGGACAGTATTCATTCCACGTGTCGGGCATAATTTGAAAAATGCCCTTGGCTCCCGCTTTGCTCTCCAGGTCATTATTAAAGCCTGACTCTTGAATACAGAGCGCAGGGATGATGCTCGCTAGCTCCGCTGTCACTGCGCGCGGGACCGCTTCGCTAAAGCGCACCTGGTCTTTGATATATTCAAATCGCGAAAACTCTTCAGCTCCCACGACCGGCTGATCAGCAAAATAGCTCACGATGTCGTGGTAGGTCTCGATCTGTCCGGATTGAATGCCGGCCACCAATTCAGGCTCGTCTTCCTGCGCCAGCGCGCTCCTGAATTGCGCAACGACATTAAGCTGCCGGGGCAAATCAGCATCTAAATCTACCGTCAGGTGCGGGTACGATTCTTTTAAACGCAGCCGCGCCGCATCAAGCCACGCCGAACGAATGCCTTCTATCGGGAGGCCACGCTCATCAAGCGGCCCAGGGTCAACGCCGTCGATAGTTTCGACAATGATCGGGTCCCCGATCGGCGCATTTTCTTCGTCCACGAACTGCACCTCATTTCCCCGCAGCAACAGCAGCCGCGAGTACCCCGCCACCTCACTAAGAAACGGTGACACTTCGGGGCGCGCTTCGGGACGAAGCGGCGCTTCAGGTTGTGGCTCGACCGGTTCCGGAACAGGTTCAGGCGGCATCACTGGTTCTGGTTCTGGCGCTTGCCGCAATTCACTAGCCATTACCCCGACGGTGGCGGCCGATGCCGCGGCACCGGTTAGAAAGGTCCGCCGGCTCATTGGTTTTGACGCTGGTTCCGGCTCCGGTCGTGATGGATTACGAAAACGTTCAAACATACTTACTTGGCCATTACGGCTGCTTCATCAAACTTTACTGACAGCAGTTTTGATACGCCATCAGCCCCCATGGTCACCCCGTACAAGATCGAGGCTCGACTCATCGTTTCGCGATTGTGCGTGATCACGATGAGTTGTGATCGTTTCGCAAGTGCCTCGATCATATCGCCGTACCGGCGGCTGTTGGCCTCGTCAAGCGCCGCATCGGTTTCGTCCAGAATAATAAACGGCGGCGGGTTGACCTGGCTCATTGCGAAAATGAGCGCGATTGACGTGAGTGCTCGCTCACCGCCAGAGAGCATATCGAGACCCCTGACGCGCTTATTTGGCAGCGCCACATCAAGCTCAACTCCTTCGGCGCCCTCTTCCGCTTCCCCTTCCACCTCCCCCTCTTCGGCCACTGCTTTTACGCGCTGCCGTTTAACGACCAGCGTCGCACTTCCGCCCCCAAACATGAGTGTGAAGAACCGATTGAACTCATCGGCGATCTGGCTGATGCCAGCCAGAAATTGCTCGCGAAGCTGCTCTGATAACTCCGCAATGATACCCTCAAGCTTCGCCACCGACGCCTCGAGGTCTTCGACCTCTTTCGCGAGAAACTGATCGCGAGCGACCGCGTTTTCGTATTCCTTGACCACATCTTCCGTAGCGCCTGCCCCCAACTCTTCGAGCCGGATCTTGAGCTTTTCTAACTCACGGCGGCGCTCGCGCTGCCGTTCGCGCGGCTCGGCAGCAATCACTTCGGTCCCGGTCACGATCCCGTCAACCACCACTTCATGGTTGAAGTACTGCGACGCTGCGCTTTGGATCAAAATAACCGCCTCCTGAAGCTCCCGCTTGAATTCGGTCCGGTCACGCTCGTTAAGGAGCAATTCTTGATCGATACGTTCTAAGTCTCGCTGGATGCGGTGCTCCTCGTCGCGCAACGTGTACAAGCTACGCTCTGCTTCACGGCTCTCTTCTTGTTCGGTAACCAGTTCTGCCCGCGCTTCACGCACCGCCTCTTCTCGCGCCGTTTCAACCGCGGCTGCGTCTTGGTACGCTCGAGTCGCTTCGGCATGCTCACTGGCTAGCGCCGCCAATTCCTCATCGAGCGATTCTTCAGGCTTGGTTTCGGTCACCGGCTCTTTATGGAGAAACAGTTTCAAGCGACGAACAATATCAGTGAGCACGCGCCGCAAATGAGCCGCCTCATCGCGAACGACTGCCGCCTCTACCTCGGACTCGATTTCATTGAGGAGCTTCTGGAGCGCTTCGGCCGACACCAGCTCACGCGCGACTACTGGCCGCGCTGATTTGGCTCGCAGGCGATTCTCAACGTACGCTATCTGCCCCTCGAGGCGACTCACCTCGCGGCCAGCGGCTTCGCGGGCCCGTCTTGCGGTTGCCAATGCTTCTTCAGCCTGTTTTAGTGGCGCCGTGTCAGCCGTCGCGAGACTCTCCAGTTGCCGTCTTGCGGTCGCCATTTTCTCGTTAACGGTCTGTAGCGCCGCCTCTGGCTGCTGCCGTTCCTGCATCAACCGATCATAATGAAACGCCAGGTAGACATCCTCTCGCTTGAGGTACTCGGCGTACGTCGATTTGAGACGTTCCTGGACCGCGAGCGATTTCTCGATCCGTTCGACCTGCTTTTTCAGGTAGGTTAGGTGCGGGGCGTGTTCTCGGCGAAGTGACTGAACCGACGCGATATTCTCGCGCGTCTTCTCGAGCTTTCGTTCTGCTTCTTGCTTTTTGTACTGGTAGACTTTCAACCCGAGCGCGTCTTCGATCATTTCGCGCCGCTCCTTTGGAGAAGCAGACAGCACCCGATCAGCCTCTCCTTGAGAGATGATGTGGTGTCCAGTTGAACCGATGTGCGCGTTTGCTAAAAGTTCCTGCACATCCTTCAGCCGAACCTGGGACCCATTGATCAAGTATTCATTGACCCCGTCTCGGTGCACGACGCGTTCAATGCGCACCTGGTCAAAATCAAGCGGAAAGACCCGGCCAGTATTATCAAGCACTACTGTTACTGCGGCCCGATTGCCGCGCGACACATCAGCCGACCCGCCCCAGATGAGGTCTTCGCCGCGCTTGCCGCGCATCGAACGCACCGATTGCTCACCAAGCACAAACCGAAACGACTCGGCGACGTTACTTTTTCCAGAACCATTCGGACCAACGATCGCGGTGATCGGCGCAGAAAATTCCAGCTCGCTTTTCTTTGCGAACGACTTAAATCCGTTGATGACTAGTTCCTGTAGATACATACCATTACACTACCAACACTTTGCACCCGGCGAATAGACAGCATACACATCTTTCTCTGCGTCTGGGAATGGGGTGCGCCCAGGACAACTGACTTCAAAACGCGCAAATTCATCACTGTGATCATTGATGCGTTTTTGCTCGACATTGTGATGTGACAAGACCTTGAACTCGCTGCCGGTACTGTTGACCGTATACACGTATCCGGTATTCGTACTATCAGAACCAGGCTCGGACGGCAGCGCGTCCATGAACTCTGGCACTAGGCCTATGATGTAATTGCCTGGGCAGCTTTGGATATGGGAGCCGTACCCAGTTTCAGAGCCAGACCAAATCGGGTTTCCACCTCCCCAGCCGTTAACCCCCGCGCACGGCGCTGGGTAACGTCCGTACTGGGCACGGTACATCTCGATCGCTAGTTCCAGCTCCTTGATATCGGTCTTCCGCACATCATCTCGGGCCGCTTGACGCGCTTGGGCGAAATTAGCGTACACGATCGTGGCGATTGAGCCCATGATCCCAACTGCTACTAAAATTTCAATCAGGGTAAAACCGCGCTGCGGGTGTGTAAAAAATGTTTTCATACGTGTACTAACGGCACCATACCTGTTGCGTCAGATCCAAGCTGCTGCCAGAATTGGAAAAGTTAGTGCCAGTGTTACTGGTAGCTTTGGTTGCAAATCCGCCCCACACGGCGTACGAACGTTGGAAACGATTATCGGAAATCTGACACTGCTGTGGTCGGTTATTACCGCTACTGATCACCTGGTCACACATCACCACCGACGCCCAGCCGCTCGTAAAGCTGGCGGGGCGGTTGAGCACCTCGAAACTGCAACTGGAGAATTCGTGCTGGTCAGTTACCGTTTCACTCTCTACTGTGTTCATCGCCATGATCTTATACGACGTGCCAGCACTATTCGTGTAGTAGGCGTACCCGTCACCAGTACCCCGATTAGGATCCTGCGGCAATTCCACGGATAAATTTTGGATGTAGTTAGCGCAGGCTGCTTCGGTGGCAAATCCATCAGTTCCGCTCGAGCAGCCCTGCGCTGGGTAGCGACCATTTTGCTGACGGTAGGTTTCAACCGCCGCTTGCAAAATCCGCAGGTCACTTTGACGCTGCACGTCCCGCGCCTTCTCGCGGGTCCCATCAAGCGCCACGATCACTATTGTTGTCAGTAAGGCTACCGTTGCCACAACGATCAACACCTCGACCATGGTAAATCCCTTGGTATTTCGTGCCATGCGCTTTTAGTGTAGCACGGCCACTCCAGGGAACCGTGGTCTACCAATGAGGATAGATCAGGTGTGGTGCACCCACTTTTTTACCTGGATCGCTCGTTCGGCTGCCTGTTGTTCGGCTTCCTGTTTTGAGCGGCCGGTGCCTTCGGCCACTTTCTCATGCTTGAGGAATACGCCGATCGTGAACACGCGGTCATGGTCAGGTCCCGATTGAGACAAGAGCTGGTACGTCGGAGTTACCGATACGTACTCCTGGGCCAATTCCTGGAACCGGCTCTTGGCATCCTGCCAGAGACGCTTCTGAATGATTTCCTCGGTCTTATGAAATAGGTTTCGCGCAATGAAATCCTTAGCTGCATCGTAGCCTTGGTCAAGGTACATGGCGCCAACCAGCGCTTCAAATACGTTAGCTAAAATGTACTGCCGGGCCCGACCTTCGTCTTTAGCCTCCCCTTTCGACATCAGTAAAAACCCATTGATCTGCAGCTTCTCTGAAGTAGCTGCCAACGACATAGTATTAACGAGCGCCGCTCGAATCGCGGTCAAATCTCCTTCCGGTTTATCGGGGAACGAACGGTACAGGTAGTCGGTTACCGCCAGTTCAAGCACCGCGTCGCCAAGGAACTCGAGGCGTTCGTTATGCTCATGCGTCACATGGCGGTTCTCATTTAAAAATGAGCGGTGGGTAATGGCAGACAAAAGCAGAGATTTGTCACGGAAGGTTACCCCCAAGATTTGTTCGAGAGGGGTCAAGTCCTTCAAAGTAGCACTGGCGTCCATGAATATGGTAGCGGAATAATACCACTATTTGCTGCGCTTGCCAACGAGCATCGTCACCGCCTTGGTAACAATCGGCAGGATATCTTCGTAGAAATTCAATTCAAGGATATCAGCCACCTTAAACCATTTCGCATCATCTAAGCCGCCTTTTTGCTCAAGGTTTAATTCTACGTATGGCGCTTCGGCCAAATAGTAATGCACCTGCTTACGCACCCGGCCTTTCTCGGGGTGAGAAGCGACATACTCATTTTTACCCAGCTCGGCTTCGAGCGTAATATCAAGACCCAACTCTTCCTTAAGGGACCGTACCGCTCCAGCCTCTGTCGATTCGGACTCGTCTTCGATCTTTCCCTTAGAAAGCGTCCAGTGTCCAAAAATATCATGAACAAGCGCCAGGTACATAACCCCATCAGCCTCCGCGTACACCACGGCACCGGCCAGCCGTTCAATCGGCATTTCATGGAATGGCACATCGCGGCGCTTCCGCTTCCCGATCTCGTCTTTGCCTGGTTCGCCGATCTCTTTGTAGACCGCTCCCAAGACGCCGTTCACAAACCGGCTCGAGTTCTCACCACCAAACTGCTTCGCCAGCTCAATCGCTTCATTGATCGCTACCTTGGCCGGCACTTCCTGGCGATCAGAAAACAACAGCTCGAATAACCCTAACCGGAGAATGTTGCGGTCAACCGGTGAAATGCGGTCAATTGGCCACTCGGGCGCCGCCTTTTCAATGACGAGGTCAAGCTCACTCCGCTTCCCCAGCACACCATCAAGGAGCTTTTCCATGAAAGGTCGGTCGGTTTTGTTGGAAGCGAATTCTTCAATATTTCTATCAAGTACCTCAAATACGGCACTGCGTTCTAATGCGCTTAGATCCCATTCAAAGAGTGACTGGAGAACAATACTGCGGGATAAGTGTCGATTGGCCATAGAAAAGGTACTGACGAAATATGCTAACTGTGTACATTATACCGTAGTTCAGACGGAAATGAGCCGCCAATCCACAAAAAATCCGCCGTGAGGCGGTTTTTTTGTTACTTGGCGGTCTCTGTTGTTTCTACCGCATCCGCCTCACCCTTGGCTGCTCGGCGCATACCCTGGCGTGCCGCTACGCGCGTTGCGCGCGCATCAGCCTTCGCTTTGAGATCAAGCACCTGGCGGCCGTTATAAAAGCCGCAGTTGAGGCACATGTGGTGTGGACGGTGATGACCGTTGCAGTTCTTGCAGATCGCCATTTCCGGGTTTTTAAGCGCGTGATGAGAGCGCCGATTGCCGGTATGAGACCGCGTATGTCGCATGCGTACTACCATAATGCGGGTAACTATAGCAAAGTATTCTAAAAATGCAAGGAAAAAGGTGCCCGCTATAAAATAGGGACACCTTGGGGGTGAAGACCGGGAAAGGCCGGTTTTAGTGGAGGTTCAGCTCCGTGCTGCTCTGCCGTGCTTCTACTTCAGAGAGGAGGCGCTGCCGCTCTTCTTGCCAGGGGCAACTGGCGCACGGACACTGGTTATTGTCCCGCTTAACCTGGAGCGGCATCATGCCGGCGGATGTGGTCACGTGAGGACCAAAGTCAACGGTGTACGAGCACCGACTGATGCAGTCGATGTCGTTTTCGGGATGGCAGGCCACGGGTAGCCGCAACTGATTCTGGGACTTCACAGATTCCTCCTCGGGATCTTGTTTTTGGTGTACTTTCCTATTGGGAAAATACCACATATTTGATGTTTCCGCAAAATGTTTTTCGGTGCTCTGGGGATGGGCCAGCGGCGGCAATGGCCGCCCGGTGCTGTTTGGTGCCGTACCCTTTATGCCTGGGAAAATCATACGGTCGGTACCGCTCGTTTGCCCCAAGCGCTACCATGTACCGATCACGGGTCACCTTGGCCAAGATCGACGCTGTACTGATCGCAGGTTCTGTCTGATCCCCCTTAATAATAGTGTACTGGTTAATGAATTCGGCGGGTGCCTGAAGCGAACCATCAAGAAGGACCGTGACCAACTCTGGAGTGAGGGCAGCCTGGTTTAGCACGTCTGTTAACCCGGCCGCCATCGCGTACCTAATGGCCGGGACGATACCAGCCTCATCGATCATGGTGGCCGGCGCCATGCAGACCGCCTGGTATACCGCGAGGCTATCCGCTTTCCCCATCACCGCCTCATATATCTCATCGCGGTGACGTTCGGACAGCTGCTTGCTGTCTTTAACTGGGCCAAAGGTCTGCCAATTGAAATCCAAGGGGGCTAACACCACCCCCACCGCCACGGGTCCAGCGAGCGGTCCGCGACCAGCTTCATCGACCCCAATGATCCACTTCGGTTTTGACATTACCGAGTGATTCTAGCATTTTATGATCATTTATTGACTAGTTCAGAAACTACCACCCCTGTCCCCTGCCCAGGCAAGACCGAGAGCGGTATACTACGCGCACCATGTCTGAAGCCACTTCGCTTACCGCCAAATTCGTCCACCTCCATGTGCATTCGCACTATTCGCTCCTTAACGCGCTCCCTACCCCCAAGGAACTCGCCTACGCGGCCAAAGCCGATGGCCAGGATGCGTTGGCTATTACCGATGCCGGAGCATTGTATGGCGCGATCGATTTCTACAAAGCCTGCACCAAGGAAGGGGTAAAGCCGATCATCGGTTTAGATGCCTACCTCGCTCCCCGCACCCGGTTTGATCGCGAAGGCCAGTTAGACAAGCCCCGCGCTCGTTTAGTCTTGCTCGCCAAGAATTTCAACGGCTACCAGAACCTCATCAAGCTCGTTACCGATTCCAACTTCGAAGGGTTCTACTACCGTCCGCGCCTTGATCGCGAACTGATCGAAAAATACAAAGACGACCTGATCTGCATCATTCCCTCGTTCGCCGGCGAAGTGGCGCGAGCCTTAAAGGACCACGATGAAGAAAAGGCTCGGGAACACCTCGCATGGTACACCTCACAGTTTCCCGACTGCTACCTCGAGATTACTCGTCACCCAGAGATATACGAGCATGAACCAATCCAAACTGCCCTGATCTCGCTCGCCCGCGAAACCAACACGCCGCTCGTGGCCGCGCACGACGTGTACTACCTAAAACCCGAGGACCGGCTCGCCCGCGAAACCATGGTAAAGATCCAATCAGGCGGCATCGTCGACACCTCGTCCGATCATGACCAGGAAGAGGATTTCTCGTTCCTGACCCAGGAAGAAATGATGCGGCGGTTTGCCGACATTCCTGACGCGATTGAAAACACCGTCAAAATCGCCGAGGCCTGCAACGTCATGCTCGAGATCGGCACCCACTGGTACTTCCCCGATTACCAAATCGCGTCCGGTCGCACGCCAGATGATGAGCTGCAGGTCACCGCGTATGAAGGGGCGGCTTGGCGCGGCCTCTCGTTGGCGGACCCTGCCATCAAAGAACGGCTTGATTACGAGCTTGAGGTCATCCAGACCAAAGGCTACGCGAAATACTTCCTCGTAGTAGGCGACCTGCTACGCGAAGCACGGGAACGCGGCATTTTGACGACCATTCGAGGGTCAGTGGCCGGATCGTTAACCACCTACGTGCTCGGCATTACGAACGTGGACCCGCTTGAGTACGCCCTACCCTTTGAACGATTCTTAAACCCGCAGCGTCCGTCCGCGCCCGACATCGACATGGACTACGCTGATAATCGACGCGACGAAATCATCGAGTACGCCAAACAAAAGTATGGCGCTGACAAAGTGGCGCAGATCGGCACCTTTGGAACAATGATGGCGCGCGCCGCGGTCCGTGATGTGTCGCGGGCGCTCGGACACCCGTACAGCGTGGGCGACCAGATCGCCAAGCTGATCCCGATGGGTAGCCAAGGCTTTCCGATGACCTTGAAAAAAGCCCTCACGATCGAACCTGATCTTCAGAAACTGTACAAGAGTTCGCCGGAAGCCAAGGAGGTCATTGACCTGGCGCAAAAGATCGAAGGTCGCGTGCGCCACTTGGGCGTGCATGCCGCCGGTGTCGTGATCGCCCCAGAGCCCCTTAACCAGTTCGTGCCGATCCAGCCCGACCCTAAGACCGGCAAGTTCGTTACCCAGTACGAAATGAAATCAGTCGGTGAAGACGGTGTCGGCCTCCTAAAGTTCGACTTCCTCGGCATCAAAAACCTCGCGATCCTCGCTGACGCCGTAGCGCGCGTAAAGCGGATCCGGAACATCGATGTCGATATCGAGAACATCCCGCTGGCTGACGAAACAACCTTCACCATACTCGCGCGCGGCGAAACAATGGGACTGTTCCAGCTAAACGGTTCGGGCATGACGGCGTTCTTAAAGCAGCTTCGCCCGTCGACCATTCACGACATCAACGCGATGGTCGCCCTCTATCGTCCAGGACCGATGGAATCCATTCCGCAGTACATTGAACGAAAGCACAATCCCGCCCTCGTAACCTACCTTGATCCTCGCCTCAAGCCGATCCTTGAACGGTCCTACGGCGTGATCACGTACCAGGATGACGTCATGGCAATCGCGCGCGAATTGGCCGGCTACTCGTGGCTTGAAGCCGACATGCTCCGCAAAGCGATGGGAAAGAAAATTCCCGAAGTGATGGCGGCCGAAAAGGACAAGCTCATGAAAGGATTCCTGGAGTACGGCCACCTGACCACCAACCAATCCGAGACGCTCTGGAAATTGATCGAACCGTTTGCGGCGTACGGATTTAACAAGGCGCACGCCGCCAGCTACGGCCGCGTGGCGTACCAGACTGCGTACATGAAAGCGAACTACGCCGTCGAGTACATGTCAGCCGTTTTGACCGCTGATTCGGGTGACACGGAAAAGATTTCGGAGATCATTCACGAGTGCGGCCGGATGGATATCGAAGTGCTGCCGCCCGATATCAACGAATCCTATGCAGACTTTTCAGTGGTACCCGGGCAGCGCACCATCCGCTTTGGATTAACCACGATCAAGAACTTTGGCGAAGGTATTTCGGAAGCGATCATTGCCGAACGAAAGGCTCATGGGCCATTCAAATCCATGGAGGATTTCTTGACCCGGGTCCAGAACCGAAACCTGAACAACAAATCGCTGGAGGCGCTCATTATGGTTGGGGCCTTTGATCGCTTTGGCGAACGTGGCCAGTTCCTTGGCAACCTCGGCCTCATGCTCGCCTACAACCGCGAACACCTCGCCCGTGCGGAATCAGCCCAGGATTCCTTGTTCGGCGGGTTCGCTTCCCTATCCGGCCTAGTGCTGGGTTCGTACCCGCCAGCGGAAACCGCCGATATGCTTACCTGGGAGAAGGACCTCCTCGGGGTGTATGTATCCGGGCACCCACTCGATAAATTCCGAGACCAGCTCACATACAACGACCGAAAGCTCATCGAACAGATTAAAAAAGCCGTCGCTGAAAAGAACGAGATCGCCGTCCTCCAGATGAAAGGGAGTGTCGCCGTTGCCGGCCTCATTACCACTGCCCGAGAACTGATCACGAAGAAGGGCGACAAAATGGCCTTCATTACCCTAAGCAACCACGTGGACGCGATCGAGATGGTGGCCTGTCCGTCGACCTACACCGAACTGAAAGACCTGCTCCAGCCGGGCCAGTGCGTCGCCATCAAAGGCAAACTTACGATTCGAAACGACGAACCCTCAATTGCGGTAGACCGGGTCAAACTGCTCGGATAACACAAAACGACCCGGCTTATACCGGGTCGTTTTTCGACGCTATAATTAATTGGTGGTTGCCGGAACGGCAGCTGGCCTCAACGTCAGAGGAAGCAGGAGGATGAGGCTGATAATGCTCAAAATGACCATGAAGTAAGTATAGTGGAGTGAGTACCAGTGTCAAACGTTTTGCCATTGACCGATCCGGAAACGAACGGTACGATACAAACACGCAGAGATTGCGGCTGCTACCAACAGCCGGTGCGCCCCATGCGCGACGTTCCCAAACCGGGCACCTAATCTGTCACAATGAAGTTGCGCACTTTGGCATACCGAGGTGCGAAGCTCGGTGGAACCGCGGCTCTATCCTAAGACCGTCCGGGCAAAAATCCAATCAATTGGATTTTTGCCCGGACGTTTTT
>JACCDV010715336.1_pt1 | contig 17475 bp, 10 predicted proteins | sample 7446131 | NCBI WGS metagenome assembly JACCDV01 (sample SAMN15323448, study PRJNA562643) | freshwater metagenome | isolation source: river surface water | place: USA:Blue River Watershed | collected 2017-08-17 | reverse complement strand
TTTTGACTTTTGAATCTTCTATAGTCACATCCTCAACTGGCGCTAAAGGGGTCGTCCAATTTTTTTTAACATCTAAAGAAACTTCATTCAAATGAGGACTTTTATTGTTGCGATCTATGATGAATTGCTTAGGATCCAATATTCCTTTAAATAGTTTTTGAATAGCAAGTTTCATGTCTCTTTTTTCTACATTCAAAAAGTTAGATATATAAACAAAAACACCACTAGGATCCCTTAAATCCATAATGGCATTTAAGCATCTTTCGCTTTCCTCTTTTGAAGGACAAAACTGCTCGATTAATTTTAAACACACCCTTGAGAGGTTTTCTATATTAAGATCCGATTCTTTGAGATTGAAAAAGATTTGAGAATCAATTTGTATGATTACTTTACAAAATTGAATGGCTCCCAAAAAAGTGGTTTTATTTTGTAATACACTGATAATTTTCTGATAATATCTGTTCGGATGAAATGCATAAGAGTTTATAAGCACCATCAGTTGCAACAGTGTTTGTTGCTTCCTCCAATCTTTGAAAGCCTTGTAATTCTTTTTTAAAGCTGCAATCATCGATTCTTTCATAGCAGAATCAATCCCTAAACTTTCAACTGCTAGAATCAATAATCGGATATGATCAATTTGTGCTTGAGTAAATTTATGAGATACGCCCCAACTAGTTTCCCCAGAAAAGACTTTCTCAAACCGTTCAAGATCGAATTTTGAAAAACTTGAAATTAAAAAATCCCGTAAATCCGGGTTTTTATACTTGATCACTTCATCGATAAGAGCACAAAGGTTTGCAGAAAAAATAACATTCGAAAGAAAAACAATAATATTATATTGATTATTTTGAAGTGCACATACAAAAGCTTTAAATAAAATTTCTCGATCATTTATCATTCCTAGAAGAAACTCAACGATATCTAATTGACCATTTCTTGAAGCAGCTATGATAGCACAACTTAAGGTATCTTGATCTTGATTTACCTTTGGCAAAAGAAATTTAACTACTTCAAAATGAGTTCTCTTAGCGGCATTTTTAAAAGCATCGCTTATCGTAATTCGATCTGTTACATGCCCCTCTAACAAAAGAAATTCGATGACAGCTAAACTGCCTTCAAAACTGGCTACTCTGAAAGCCTCTTTAATTATTTCGTGATCTATTATCGTTTTTTCTGATAAAAATAATCTTATGATGCTTACATAACTATTCCTTGAGGAATTAATAAAAATCTCATTGAATTCACGTTGATTAAATTGGCCTACTTGAGGCAACAGAAATTTAAATAATTCTAAATGACCTCGCCAAGCAGCACTCTTACAACCCTCTTTTAACGTCTTTGGATCGGTTACCCTCTTTTCTAATAAAAGCGATTTAATGATATCAAAATAATTGTTATTAGCGGCATTTATGAAAATCTGATCGAAATCACCCTGATTAAATTGGGTTACCTTTGATAAAAGAAATTCAAAAAATATAAATTTGCCTTGAGATGCTGTATCTTGGATAGCTTTGATTAAAATAGTTTGAGGTATACTTCTTTTATTTAATAAAACTTTCAAGCTCTCCATATCGTTTTTTGTAATACAAATGGATATAGCTTGAATTAAAATTTCATCGTCTATTGGTTTATAGGATGAAATACAGTTTAAAAAGACCTTAGTTACACCTTTTAATTTCGAATCGCTGCTGCTAAAAGCTCTTTTTTTTACGTTTGAATAAAACTCGGTTCTACCTATTATCTTATTTTCTAATAACAACCTTCTAAGTGCTTCTGAATTGCTTTCATACACACAATCCAATATTTTTTGATTAAAATGTTTTGCATCTCCTTCATCTAATCGACTTTCTAAAGCCCTAAAAGCAACTTGACTCACTAGATTGCTGGAAAAGTTGAGTTGAGTTGGCAGTTTATGGCTTTCATTTTGTGCCACTAGTTGATTTAAAGCTGGATCTATCATAATATTTTTAGGTAGTTTAAAATGTTTACTTGATTACTTGTCGCATTAAATAGGCTGAGCTCGAATCGTGTATACTCCAGCTTTCATCATTCCAACTCCCATATTTTCAATTTCAAACTCAAAATCTTGAGCGCCGATCATACCGTCTTCATATTCAAACGGAGCAACATTTCCTATAGATGCCAACTGAATTTCTTGACCTTCTTTGTATAAAGGGATTCCGACTTGACTTGCTTTCATTTGGGCATATTCTACAAGTTGAAGTGAAAATCGTTGATCCCCATATATTTTTTCAAAAAAAATGACAGGCTGATTCGATTCATTAAACATGATTTTAATTATTGCACGACTCACAATTCTACTATCACAATCTTTGACGGCTAAAATCCTGATTTTTCCATCTAAGACATATCCTGGCAAACACCAATTGGCATCTGAGGAATTATCATCTAATCTTTGACAGCTTCCTTTCACTTCTGTTCCACAGAATATTAAATCTTGTATGTCGTCACTATCTATTAAGGTAAATCCTTTAAGATTTGGTTTTTTTTCACTCAATTGATCCATCAAGATTTTAATATCGTTATAAAATTCTAAATTATCTAACCTGTTTTTTTCCATTTCCGATCGAATCGATTCCAGATTTTTTAAAAGTTGATCTCCTTCTTGCTCGATTAAACTATAAATTTTAACCTCTAAATCACTCATTACACCAGATGGGCCTTCTTTTTCTTTAATACGTCGAATCAAATTCTCAAAATATCCTTCTGCGTGCTTGTTTTTGACCAATGCCTTTTCTAAAAATTTAAAGATATCCATCTTTACTTCAATATGATTTAAAGATAGATTAAAGATAGGATCTAAATTAGAGGTCCAAAGATGTTGAATTGAAGAAACCCTTTGTAGATGAGGACTTTCAAGATTTCGTTCTGAAGTAAATATAGAGGGCTCTACTATTCCTTTGATTATTTTTTTAATAGCGATTTTCATCTCTTCTTCAGCATGCAAAAATTTCGCTAAATAACCAAAAAAATCACCAGGGTGTCTTAATCCCATTATCGCACTGAGACAACTTTCACAATCAATTTTATCTGGTAACAAATGATGAGAATCGATCTTTTTTATTAAAAAGTCTGACATGTATTTAATATTGATTATTTCGATAGGCCATTGAATAAAATCTTTATGAGCAACTGTAAAAATCACTGTTAAAAGTTGGATCATTCTCAATAGATCTTTTTCTGAATCGAGAGAGGTAGAATCTCGATTATTTAGGCTATTTAAAAGGAGAGATACTTTTTGATAACTTTGGCTTGTCATCCTTTTGGAGTTTAAAGCATTCATTAGCTGCAAAAATGCTTGCTGCTTTTTATGATCTTTAAAAAATTTAATATTTGATCTTAAAACTTTGATCAATCCTTGTGCATCAACTGTAAATGGTAAACTTTCCAGGACTAAAATCAACAATTGGAAGCGATCAATTTGCCTTTTAGTGAATTTATGCCAGATGATCCAACTGCTACATTCAGATAGAACCCGCTCGAGCTTTTCAGGATTAATCTTTAAAAAGCAATCGATTAAAAAGCTTTTTATTTTGACATTTTTATAATTCAAAATCTCTTCAATTATCTCTTCGAATTTTGATGAAAAAACCTTCTTCAATAAAAATTCTACGATGTGAAAATGGCCATTTGAAACGATATTTTTCATCTTAAAAATCAAAGAAGAACAACTGATTTCTCTTATGCTTAGCAAATATTTAACGATTGTGAGGTAACCGCTTTCAGCAGCTGACAAAAGACACAATCGAAAATCGTCATCTTTAATTGTCCTATCAAGTGAAAAAAGAAATCGAAGAACATCTAACTGTCCGGCATTCGCTGCTGCTACAAAAGCAAACGCAAAATTCTCATCATTAATTGTTATTTTAAATGCCCATAGAAGTTCAATAACATCTAAATAACCTTCCCTTGCAGCTGTTACAAAAGCAAGTCCGTAATCTTCATCGTTGATTGTTTTATCAAGAGACAATAAAAATCGAAGAATATCTGTCTTTTGATGTCGGACAGCGCATATCAAGATGGCTCCTAAAGCTCTCTTGCTAATTTCACTTCCATCTAATAACAATTTAACTGAATCGCAGTTCCCTTTTTCAATTTCTGAATGCACTAATTGGGTCAAATCACTATCACTGATCTTCACCAGATTAATGGCTTTACCGGGTTCATTTTGAAGCGGGATACTCACTAAAATTTCAGAGGCTACTTGATCAACAACAGAATTCAACGGATAAGTAACAGCTAACTGAGAATTTTGAGCAGCAACCTCAACTGCGGGTTTTGAAGCACTAACAATCATAAAAAATATTTTTTATTTAATTATACAATATTTTTCATAATTAATGAATATCAAATTTAATTTAAATTAATTAAATTTTAATTTATGATAAAAGATGTTAATACTTCTTGATTCTTTTTTCTCTAAGCTGAACAGTAGAAAGCTCTTTACCAGATTGATTTTTAGAAATTTTTTGATACACCTTTTGGGTGGAAATCCCCTTCCAAACACAATAACGTCGATAAGCGGGATGGTAAGAAAAAAAAATACGTCGATAAGTATCTAAGCATAAATCTTGAGCTTCAAACAAACGATTGATCAATTGAGTTGTTTCATTAAGCATATGAAGAGATACTTGGATTTGCCTTTCATATCCTGATCTTTTAAACCTTGCAAATAGCTGCTTTGAAGCAAAAAAAATGCGATAATGAAACTGTTTTTTTAAAAATGGGGATAAAGAACTCTCTTTAATCTTAAGATTATTTTTAGACTCTTGTAGAAAAACTTCGGTAACTTGGGAAAATGTTTCATCATGTCCCATGAAACGCTCCATCATTTTTTTTGGGCGATCTTAACATTCTCTTTACATCTCATCAAGGATTAATCGCATTTGAGACTTAAGCTGAACGAACTCTTCTTGTGACTCCGAAGAAAAATGTTCTTTTCTTTTATGAATAATTTCTAAGAGATTGTACACCCTTTTAATCAAAATTTTGTTTGGATCTTTCCTTCTTTTATCTTTTTCATCCACTGGAAATCTTTCTTTAATCATCAATAAAGTATCTTCAGGCTTTTCCCCTGCATAACTTTTAACGATGTCCATTTTTTCATTCAAAGGGGCTTGTCTGGAAGATAAACAATAAGCTACTTTTAATGGCATTTTTTTAAGTTCTGACTTCAGTTCAATCGTTGGAAGAGCCATATAAAACTCATAATAGTTCAATATATTATAAGCTGTTCTCCTAGACGTAAATAGCTGATCCAGCCACTTTGTAAAGGTTTGTTCACCGTCTCCATAATTTTTAAAGATATCACGCGCTTTTTTTAATCTCTCACCAACTAACACGATTTGCTGTTTATTGATCGATTTTATTTCTTCAGTTAAAGATCTAAGCTCTTGAAAATCTTTTCCTACCTCTTCTTCAGTCCTTTTACCTGGCTGAAATGTTTGAAAAAGAAGATGCTCCAAATCTCGACATTCTGAAACTTCTTTCAATTCTTTTAAAAATTCGACGCGTTGCAAGTTAGACATGATTTGCATTCTTTTGGTAATAAGCTATGATTTTGTTATTTTTGAAAAATTGATCGATAATTGTCAATTTAGTTTGAAAAAAAACCTTCACATTTTTTTTAGCTTGATGCTAAAAGAGATCAAAGAGCATTTGGGAGATATCAATGACAACTGTTAAACTAAAAGGGAATTCCTGTGAATTATATGGGAAGCAAATTCAAGTGGGCGATAAAGCTAAAGATTTTTGTTTGATCAATTCAAAACTAGAACAGATATCCCTTGCTGATAGTCGAGGAAAAAAAAGAATTTTGTCGATATTCCCCAGTTTGGATACCTCTGTATGTGTTACAATGAATAAAAAACTAAATGCAATCGCACAAAATAAGCATTTTGTGCTCTACGCCATCTCTTGCGATTTACCATTTGCCGCTTCTAGAATTTGTGGTTTAGAAAATCTCAACCACACCCTACACCTTTCCATGATGCAAAATAAACAATTCGGAATGGATTATGGTTTACTTATCACAAGCGGCCCTTTGCATGGGTTGCTCGCTAGAGCCGTTATCGTAATTGATCAAGAAGACATCATAAGACACGTCGAAATTGTAGATGAAATCACACAAGAACCTAATTACATATTAATTGAAGAATTAATAAAATAAAAAACAGTTGATATTAAACTGATTTTGGTTAATTTGAGGTAAAATATCTAACAAACTTTTTACCTCTTTTAGGACAAGATTATGTCTTCTATTCCAAAGATCGATTTATCAGCATCCTCATATTTTTCTTTTGAGGCATTAAAACGAGAACAAGAAGAAATCGAAACGAATAGTCTAATAGAAAGAGCGCTATTGAGCTGCAGGAAAGAGCAGCTTTCTTCTGTTGAAAAACCGGTTTTTAAATTTACAATTAATATAAACGCTTTATCTGAAGAAAAAATCGATTGGATCGTCAGCAATTTAACCTCAGATAATAAAAATAAAAACGCACATCAACATCAAAGTGAATTAGATGCGTTGGGTCATTTCCTTATCGAATTACAAGATCACATCGAAAATAAAGCTTTTCTAAAAGATTCATTTCAAAATTTACCCCCTCACTTGCAAAAGATATTATCTCGTTGGTATTCCAGTGTTTATAAAGAATCGAAAATTGAAGAAAATCCACAAATACTCCTTCAAATGATAGATAAAGAAGGAAATAACTGTTTAGAGAGATTAATCGAATGTTACCACAAAATAGATACTCTCTCACTGCAAATTCAAGAGCTTTCTAAACTCAAAGAGAACTCAACTCATTTCGAAGATCATCTGAAAGATTGTACTCATATCGATACGGAACGCTTAAAAGCGCATATCAAAGAAAACGAAAGTTCTTCTCCAATCCAGCTCATATTAGAAGGTCTAATAGAAAAGCTTCAACATGAGAAGCGCTCTATAGAGAACATCGATCCAGATGAGATCGGTTTTACTACTAAAAGCGATCTATTAGCTCACAAAAGATGGGATCCCAACAAGCTATATGAGCAGATCGCTAAAAGGTATGTTGAGCGATTTGGCATACAAAATGTAGTTTTACACATCTCCAAAATTGCCGATGTTAAAATTAGAATAGCCGTTGCAAAATTTTGCGCTGAATGTAATTCATTGGAATTACTGGAAAATATAAAAAAATTTAACATCGAAGATCAGAAAGTGATGATTGAAATAGCAAACATCTATGCTGAAAAAATGCCCCACATAGCGGCAAAACTAATCAAAAACTTTGACATCAGTGATCCTAAAGCTTTGGGTGAAATCGCTAAGTTGTGCGCTAAGCGAAATGGATCAATAGCAGAATATATAAATAATTTTGGGATTAAAGATCAGAAAATTTTAACCGAGATTGCAAAATTATGTGGTAGCCAGAATGGAGAACTAACTGCGTTTTATATTCAAAAATTTCAAATTCAAAACAATAAATCATTAATTGAGATTGCTAAAATTTGCGCTATCCAAAATGGATCAATTACAGCTTATATTAAAAATTTTAGAATCGATCCAACTTACCAAGATGATTTGATTGAAATTGCTAAGTTGTGCGCAATCCAAAATAGTATAGGGACAGCCTGTAATATTAAAGATTTTGGTATTAAAGATCCTAATTCCTTGCTCGAAATCGCTAAACTATGCGCTAAAACAAGTAGCATCACAGCAAATTATATTAAAAATTTTGAGATCGATTCAACTCATCAAGATGATTTGATTGAAATTGCTAAGTTGTGCGCAACCCAAAATAGTATAGGGACAGCCTGTAATATTAAAGATTTTGGTATTAAAGATCCTAATGCCTTATTCGAAATCGCTCAATTATGCGCAACTGAAGATGGATTAGAGACAGCATTAAATATTAAAAACTTTAATATTCATGATGAGAAAGAATTAACTGAAATTGCTCAATTATGCGCTAACCAAAATGGACGGTCTGCAAAGCATATTAAGAATTTTAGAATTGAAGATCAGAAAAAATTGATTGAAATTGCTAAACTATACGCAACCAAAGATGGAATAGAGACAGCCCGTAACATTAAAGATTTTGGTATTAAAGATCCTAATGCCTTATTCGAAATCGCTCAATTATGCGCTAAACAAAGTGGAGAGTCTGCAGAGAATATTAAGAATTTTGAAATCGAAGATCAAAAAAAATTGATTGAAATCGCAAAGTTATGCGCAAACAGTAGTGGTGCAAATACAGCCTATAACATTAAAAATTTTGGGATTAAAGATCTTAATGCCTTATTCGAAATTGCTCAATTATGCGCTAAACAAAGTGGATCAACTGCAAAGCATATTAAGAATTTTGAAATTGAAGATCAGAAAAAATTGATTGAAATCGCAAAATTATGCGCAAACAATAGTGGTGTAGAGACAGCCTATAACATTAAAAATTTTGGGATTGAAGATCAGAAAAAATTGATTGAAATCGCTAAATTATGCGCTAAACAAAATGGATGGTCTGCAAAATACATTCAAAATTTTGAAATCGATTCAATTCGTCAAGATGATTTAATCGAAATCGCTAAAATGTGCGCAATTAGTGATGGATTCATAACAGCTGTAAATATTAAAAATTTCGGAATTACAGATCAGAATATTTTAGTCGAAATCGCTAAATTATGCGCTAAACAAAGTGGATGGTCTGCAAAATACATTCAAAATTTTGAGATCGATTCAATTCGTCAAGATGATTTAATCGAAATCGCCAAACTATGCGCAAATCAAGACGCTCGTGGACTTATAAAATCTATTAAAAACTTTGAAATTAAAGATCCAAACAAATTGATTGAAATTGCTAAACTGTGTGCCCTCCTAAATGGGGAAGTCACCTTAGAATGTATCGTATATTTTGGGATTAGAGATATAGAAGTTTTATGCACAATCGCAAAATTATGCTTTCTCTCCCCTCATTCAGCATCATTGGATGATATAAATTCACATGTGACCTTTTTTTCAAAAGAAAATCGTGAAAGTTTAAGACATCTAAGTTATATCAAGGATGTCTTTGATTCTAAAATAACTGAATCTATAAAAGGATATTTCCAAAATACATTTCATCCATTCTATTCAAATATAATTGCAATTACCCCATACAATTTAATTAAGAGCTGCCTCCCTAGCACGAACATGAGTTGGAAACCTTTTGACATCAGAAAGCTAGCAGCTATTGGTTACATCATTCAAATGTGGGAACAAGAAACCCTGCCAAGTATTTTTGAAAAAGCATATGAACAAGCTATTACCTATCGCAACGGTGATTTATCTTTTTATTGCCTTCAACAAATAACAGCATGCCAACATCATGATATCTTTGAAAAATGTGCCATAAAAAGTGGAAATGATGTTCCGATTGTCGATGCTCTTTTACCTATGGTTTCAATAGCAAATTGGATAAATCAATCTGGTAAATCTCTAAGTGAGCTACAACATCTGATCGAGATATTGCATAAATTTATCAAAACCAATAAAAGAAAATTTAAAAATATGGATAGCGGATTGATGCAAGATTGGTTAATGGCCTGTCAATCTTTAGATCATGTTAAATCTATATCTCCAGAAAAAAAATTGAGCATACTAGCCAATCTCTCTATTATCGATTCTGAAATCCAAGAAAAATTACGTTATGTCAATATCTTATGCAAAGAGGGCTGGATGCCTGATACCATTGATTCTGATCCTGCTCATATCGCCGATTACCTTAAAGATCTCATATTAGATAACTTGAAAAACGACGATTATCTGGAATTAAGTGAAGTAAAGGATCTCGAAACCAAATATTTAAAAACGTTAGCTAAAATGAGACAGCCTAATGCTTGGAAAACTTATGAAACAGCCATTAAAACAACACAGGACCCTGAAGTTCAAAGCTTTTTTAAAAAAACAATCATCAGCATTTTGGATGAGAATTTTAAAGAATTGCGATATCTAGAAGCAGAAAAAGCCCCCCATGCTGCCCGTATTATGGAAAATCACAGCGAAATTTGGGATAAATGGAAAAAAACTAAATATGAAAGAATAGAAAAGTTACCCTTCCAAGCTGATCAAAAAGACCTGCTTCTGGTTGATACAGACGATTGGCAAGATCTTTTTTTATCAGGTACTGAAGTTTCAGGGAGTTGTCAAAACATTAATTCATCCCCATTTTTCAATAAGTGCTTACTTGCTACTTTATTAGATGGCAAGAACAGACTGATAGCGGTCAAAAACCCGGAAACTGGAAAAATCATAGCTCGCAGTATTTTCCGCATTCTATGGGATCCAAAAGCAAACCAGCCTGTTCTTTTTCAAGATAGAATCTATCCACCTGATTGCAATAAAACAGTAGCGCAAGCTTTGAACCAGCTGGCAAAAGAACGAGCAAAAGATCTGGGTTTGCCTCTTTATATAGAAAGCAAACGATCGGATACAGATGATCGCCCCAACCCAACTCCCATTGTTTCCCTAGGAAGCCCGGCACCTTACGAATATGAAGATGCGATAGAATCAGAACATAGGGAATTTAACCAGGTAGTAAAGAAGAACGGAATATTTTCTATTTCAACTGTTTATAAAGTAAATTAATGGATACTCTCCTCATGTCTAGCTTTAGTATGAGAAAAAAGGTCCGAGGAAATCTCATCAAATTCTCTTACAAGAAATCCCTTCTTTATTTGATCACTCGATGTTCCGCTTTTTGAGGCTGCTATGCAACCTTAGTAAAGGTATTTTTAATTATAAACCACCCATCTTTAATGATATAACTATGAAATTCTAGTGTTTATTTGCATAAATGTTAATTTTTTATTTTAAAAAAAGTGGGACATCGAGCGATCAACCCCGTTTGTTAATATTCTTTGGTATTAACAAAGGTGACATTTTAAAATAACGCGTACACTGTACAATTAAATAATTTTTAATTATAATACTTTTATATTTAAAAAGGTTTTTTTATGATAACAACACAAATCCAAACGGGTGAAACACAAACAACTTTTAATCTTCCTAATATTGAAATTTCAATCATCGGAGATAAAACAGAAGCAATTCAAAGAATATTCTTAGATGCAATTTGTGAAATTAATAGGAAAGTAAACTGGTCAGGCTATGATTTCACGATTATGAACAAGGCAAGATATCCTCATGAGGATGATATTATAGTCGCATCTTCAGAAAATACAGTTTTAGGTTACGCTTGCTTGTGTAAATCTTCGGGCCTACTATCATTCATTGCAGTAGATCCAGCATATCGAAAAAATGGAGTCGGCCGCTCTTTAATGGATGCAGTGCTTCAGCGAAACATCGATTTAAAGAACGACAACTTTTCTTGGAGTTACCGCTCTAATCAAGATGCACTTGTAAGATTTTACAATAAATTTATCACAGATCACGCTTTGCATGCAAACCAGCAACCGAGTGGTAAGTACCCTAATGGGGATCCGCGCACCGCAGTGTCAGTAGATCTTGGGACTTTAATACGGCATACCGCTTAACCTAATTCGATTTCTTTCTAACGATTTTTTTATAAGATGGCACCCAAACTAATTTTCGAATGATTTCTTCTATCGTTTCAAGAGTACCCCTTCTATGGATCTTCATTTGAATGACGAGTTTAGCAATCTCTAATCCCAATTTTTTTGTCGCTTTTGCAAGATCGCTTATCTTAGGAAATAATCTACCATCGGAATAATTTAAAGCCTCTTCACTTATGACTTCCGCCGCTTTAATAAACAGTTCAACCGGAACATGTTTAGCTTGAGATGCAATCAACCCTAACCCTAATCCAGGAAAAACATACACGTTATTGCACTGAGAAATAACATGCGTTTTCCCTTTGTAGTCGACAGGTTCAAATGGACTACCTGTTGCGATAATTGCTTTTCCATCGGTCCAATTTATAATATCTTTCGGAATCGCTTCCGCTTTACTTGTCGGGTTAGAAAGAGGCATGATAATAGGTCGTTCATGATTTTTCGCCATTTCTTTAATGACCTTTTCATTGAAAGCATTAGGCTGGCCAGAAACCCCAATCAAAATTAAAGGTTTTGCTTGGATGACTACATCCAAAAGAGTAACACTTCCATCATGATCTTGATCGAATTCTTTTACTTCTGAAAAATCATGCGCAAAAATCTTTTGCGCCGGGTCTAAATTAACATGATGTTTTAAAAGAAGACCGTTGATATCCACTATAAAAATTCTTTTTTTAGCTTCCTCTTCTTTTACACCAGCCAAAATAGCTGCGTGTAAAATTAAATCGGCGATTCCAGTCCCGGCTGAGCCACCCCCCAGAATCGCGATCTTTTGATCTTTTAATTCTTTGCTAATCAATTTTAAAGCTGATGTCAAAGCGACTAAAACACTTGCAGCAGTCCCTTGAATATCATCATTAAATGAACAAATTTCATACATATAATGATCCAGAAGAGGTCTTGCAGAATCCTTAGAAAAATCTTCCCATTGCAAAAGCACCTTAGGGTATCGTTTTTTAATAGCTTTGATCACAAGATCTACAAACTTAAAAAACTCATCCCCTGAAATTCTCGGGTGTTTCCACCCTATATAAAGCGGATCATCGATTAAATTCTGATTGTTAGTTCCAACATCTAAACAGATCGGCAAAACTTTTTCAGGATGTATCCCGCCAAATACCGTATAAAGGTCCAATTTCCCTACAGGAATCGCCATCCCCCCTGCGCCTAAATCCCCTAGTCCTAATATCCTGCTCCCATCAGTTATCACTATTGCCTCTATTTCTTTTTTAGGGATCGATTGCACTATTAAATCAACATGATCTCGATCTGGATAGCAGAAAAACACACCCCTTGGCGATGTATAGTAACGACTGAAATGGGTAGCTGTTTCTCCAACCATCGGGGTATAAACAAAAGGAAGAAATTTTTCAGGCATTTTTTCGATAATTTTATAATACAAAACTTCGTTGTTCTCCCTTAACTCTTTCAAAAAAAGCACTTTTGCAAATTCATCTTTTAAATCATCAAAATTTTGTAGTCGTTTTTTAATTTGTTCATCCATTGTTGAAACGACATAAGGCAACAATCCAAGAAGACCCAGATCAATCCGTTCCTCACGGCTAAAGGCAGTACCTTTATTCAAATAGGGATCGCGTAAGATTGACAAATTATCTAAATCAACTTCTTCAAATTCAAACGACATATCACAACACCTTTTTGATTATTTCCATTCTCCGCCTATAGCCTTGTAAAGCTGGATCAGAGATTGAATAGTTTTGAATTGTTCTTTGGTCACTTTTTTTTCTTCTTCTAAAAAATGGATCGTCTCTTCTATTGAGGTGCTTTTGGCATCAAGCCCACAATTTGTAAGACTAAACTTGGAATCCAAAATTTTCTTTTCCAATCGAACGGCATGTATCGCTTCTTGTGCACTTTTTTCCTGATTGAAAAAAGTAACCATGCAATTTTCAACATCCTCAAGCGCTTTTAAAACGACAGATTTATAATGTAAAGCTGCTTGTCTTTGCTTTGATTTTTCAGCATTTAATTGAGCTAAAGAACTAAAACCAGAAAACACCGGCCATCTAGCAGTTGGGCCTAATGACCAAAAAGAATTATCATGGGTAAACCAACTAGGAAAAAAAGAGTTCGCAAAGCCGAACGCACCTAAAATAGAAAATCGTGGTAAAAGATCTGCTGTAGCAATTTTAACGCTATATCCAGATTGTATGAGTTTATGTTCGGCTTGAATGACATCTGGACGATTTTTTAAAATTTCAGAAGGCAGTTCAATTTTACAAAATAATTCATCTAAACTAGGGGCTCGAAAAGGCTTAATTTTAATCGAAAACAATGAAGGCTCTACCCCCGAAAGCTGAGCTAAATGATGTTGGAATATAGAAGCACTTTTTTCTAACTCCAACAACTCTTGCTTAAACTCTGTTAATTTTTTTTCATAATTTAAAACGATTTGATCTGCATCAAGTCCTGAAGCATATTTAGACTTTTTTAAATCAATAATCGTATTCAAAGCATTAACTTGCTTTTTTGTTAGGGCGATCAATTGATGATAAGCTAAAATTGAGAAATAAGTATTTGTGATATCAGCTGAAAGTGTCAAATAGACCCCTTTTTCAAAGGCAATACTCTCCTTGATGACTTCTTCCGCTCTCAATTTCTGATTTCGTATTCGACCAAAAAAATCGATCTCCCAGCTTAGATTAAGCGCCTGGATGAAAATATTGGTAACTACTGATTTATTTTGACCAACACCTACTGAAAAGGGCGTTCCTTGAATCTCTGCAAATCCGCTTTTAGAAGAGCGCGTTCTTTGAGCATCAATATCGAGTTGAATATTAGGGTAGTTTGGAGATTTTGCAACAGTATATAAACTTTCAGCTAAAGATATTCTTTCGATTGCCTCTAAAAGATCTTGATTATTGCTTAAAGCTGTCGATAGGACCTTAATCAGATCTTCATCGTGGAATTGAGAGAAAAAAGAGGTGTAAGTTTGATTACCAACAAATTGATTTTTAGTTAGATATTCATTATTAATAGAGGGCTTGGGGGGTTCTATCTTTGAGTAAAACTGACAGCCAGCTAAAACCATCCCCAAAAAAGGGAAGATAATAAACCTAAAAAGACCTTTCAACATGATGAAACTCCCTCTTAATCTTGTCATAGTATAAACGAGCTTTTTTTCATAATTTATTATGAATTACATAAGTCGTTATCAATGAATAACTAAAAGGGCTTTAAGTTTTTTCAGCCGATTTTAAGTGTGATTTAAATCAGTCCAAGTAAATTTAATAAAATGATTACCAAAAGTAAAGGAGTGATATAGCGGATGTTAAAAATGAACATTTTTTTCAAAAATGAGCGTTTTAACAACATCCCGTCTGCTCCGATTAATAGGTGTTCAACGGTTTCCTTTTTAGACACTTTCCAACCCAGCAACACCACAGCAAATAATCCGCCAAGCGGCACTAAAATATTGATGGAAATGAAGGAAACAAAATCAAAAAAGTTCATGCCAAAAAGCTGTGTGTTTTTCATCAATCCAAAAGACAAGGCACTTGGAATCCCGACTAAAAATGCAAGCGTTGCACAAGTTAAAACAGCAATATGCCTTTTAAATTTCCTATTCTCCATTAAATAGGCAATAGTGGGTTCCATAGCAGAAATCTGGGAAGTCAGTCCCGCTAAGAAAATCAAAAGAAAAAACAACATTCCAAAAAATCTACCAAAAGCCATTTTAGAAAACACAAGCGGTAGAACTTGAAACATTAAATTAGGCCCTGAATCAACTTGAATATTTTGAGAAAAAACAGTTGTGTAAATCGCAATACCGGCTAGTAAGGAAACGATGATCACTGAACTTGCAATCGGCAAACAAACTTTTAAAATATTCTCTTTTCTAGTGAGGTAACTTCCATAAGTGACCATGGTGCCTTGCCCTAAACTTAAGCCGAAAAAAGCTTGTCCAAGAGCCATAATGACAACTTGTGGTGTCATTTCACTCAAGTCGGGTTTTAACAGGAAGTGGATCGCTTGTTTAGCATTGGGTAAAAACAACCCATGAATAACAAGACCTATTAAAAGTATCATAAGCAACGGCATTAAAACTTTATTCCACGATTCGATTCCTTTTTGGATTCCGAAATAAAGGATTAAAGCTGATAGTGCCATAAAAGCAGCATGACATCCTATAGCCCAAAATGAATTTTGAGTGAGATGAGCAAAATGGGATGCTGCGGCTTGATCCGTTTGAATCGTGGAAAATCCCATGAAAATCGATTCAACCAGATAACCAAGAGTCCATCCCGCAATTACGCTGTAAAATGAACTGATAATAAATCCCGTAAAAACGGTTAATCCTCCAAGTCTTCCCCATCTAGGACCCTTTCCAAGCTCTTGAAAAGCTCCTTGCGGACTCAAATGAGATTTTCTACCAATTATAATTTCAGCGAGCAAAGTTGGGATACCAACAACAAGTAAACAAACAGCAAAAAGCATGATAAAAAGAGCGCCGCCATTTTCCCCAACGATATAAGGGAATCTCCAAATACTTCCTAGACCAATAGCAGAACCAATAGCGGCCCACATAAATCCAAAACGGCTTTTCCAATGTTCTCTTTTCACAGCTTTAACTCTTTTTAATAACTTTAATTCAGTTTATAGATAATAGATAGATGATCCCTAGATTAAGGGATTAACTCAATAAAAAAGTTATTTATCGCCTTTGGCTTTTAAGTTCCAGCTTAAGCTATGCGGTTATCAGCCGCCATTTTCTTGCCGAACGGTATGGAAGAGAGCTTTTAAAATTGACCGATGGTTTCCTTCTTCTAAGCAGTTGCTTTTATTGCAAAGCAATTCTCTTCGAATTAGGAATCCCATGCCTTAGCGTATTACTAAAATATCATTCCAAACTTTAGCAGCTTTAGCTTTTTCAATAAGCAATTCATTTTGCTCAGCTAGTTTAACATAAGCATCAATCATCTTACCAAAATCTGAAAGAGCATTAAAAGCATAAATAGCTAAACCGAGTGCATATGAAAAGCTAACACCATCTATCGTTTGCGGAATAGTAAGACAATAGATATAAAAGACCCAATTCAATCTACCTAAGAAAAAAGCACATAAAGCAAAAAATGGAACTAATTCTAGAATGTTTGATTTTAAATCAATAACTCTATTGAATAATCGGATAACCGAGATCGGAACATGATTGACAATCAAAGGAATGGAACGGGCAACCACCGCTTGAATCTTGGGATACACAATTAAACTTAAGTCATAAGTCTTCTCATAAACCACATAGCTTATAGCGATCTGCACCAAAAAACTTGAAATAACGTATCCAACCATCTTTGGAATAGTAATTTTGCAAATATACATTGGTTTATAATAAAAATTTTGGTCATTTGATGCAGCATTGATTACCGCATAAGGATCTTCCTTAAAAGCTTGCTCAAAAAAAGCATTTAAAACTCTTTTTCTAGGTGTGATGAAATGAAAATCATAACGCTTTGAACATTGTCCTGAATTCATAAATTTATCAAGAAGCCCATCAAGATTTCCTCTTTGAGCCTGCTCTAAATCATCTTGAGAAGTCAAACGACCCACTGTTAGAATTAAACTATGCATTTTGATTGCCCACCTGGTTTTTAAAAACACCCATAGAAACAGCCAACCACTCCATAAGTTCAGGGCTAAAAACACATTGAGGTTTTTGATTATCTTCTTTTGGATCATCATCGGAAGCATCATCTATAAATATGTGACTTTTTTGAATTGCAGCAAAAAAGTCCTCTCTACGCTGCTGTTCAAGAGAGTAACTGATATTTTGAACAAAGAGGCTATGATCCTCTAATCCCCTTAATATGGTATCTACTTCTAAACGAACTATGCCTCTAATTTTATTAATTAATATTCCTTTTTGACTCATAAGAACTAATT
>JACCDV010468152.1_pt1 | contig 17483 bp, 13 predicted proteins | sample 7446131 | NCBI WGS metagenome assembly JACCDV01 (sample SAMN15323448, study PRJNA562643) | freshwater metagenome | isolation source: river surface water | place: USA:Blue River Watershed | collected 2017-08-17 | reverse complement strand
CCTGACTGGTTGATCATAAATAAACGAAACTCGCCATGACTGTCCGTTTCTTTCTGGGAATACCAAGCGTCTTACTTCAAAGCCGGTCTTACTTGTAATCAACTCTTCTTGTCCTGCCTTGAGAGCATAAAGTGAAACTTGCTTGGGCAAAGCCGTATTTACAGCATAATCTATGGTTAGCTCAGAGACATTAGTGGACTGATTAGCATTTAAGTATAAATCGGCCTTGACCTGGGTACCACCTAAAGAGACAATGAAGTCGACATCAGTACGACTGTCCCTATCTAGCAACCCACTAAGCTCACCTCTGAAACCATCACTACTGGTAGCCTGACTGATGTTATATAAAACACCATCTGAAACTTGCTTTCTTTCAATTTGCGAAGCTAGATAAAGTGTAGTTGATACTTCCTGCACCAACACCCTATCTGCATTCACCGGCAAAGGAACCTCAATTACGGCAGGGATACCATTAGTAATCCCTGGTTTTACCTCAATATAACTTTGGTAATTTAGAAGTGGGTTCTCTACTCCATAACTGATGGTGGGTAACGTCAGCAACATTATTAGTGTCAATATTCTACAGGTAATTGATTTGTACATATGATTTTATTATTTATGCTTTGGTTGATTTGGATTTAGGTAAAAATGCCGTAGACATAAATAGTAAACCGATAATCAAGAATGTAACAATTCGTCCAGTAGTCTCGAGTGCCCAAACATCTATTATCAACAACCTCAAAATCACCATAACCAAGAGAACGGTTCCAGCCAGCTTAATGCCAGCTTTATCGTTGATCTTACCATCTAGATACAAAATCAAACCGATAATACTGTATATGATCATCGCAATCATAGTGGCAATCATTTCACTGTATAAAACATGAAGGACTAACCACAAAATAACTCCACCGTAGATCCCAGCCAGGCTGTACAGGGCTTTCTGAACAGACGTTATATCTACTACACTAAGAGACTTTGTAAACTTACGTATATAACCAGCTACGACTAGCCCCAAGGTAAAGATGCTTAGAGCGAAGAAGTCATCATACCAACCAGAATATCCTCTCCAAGCATATGAACCAATATGTTCAAACGTGAGCAAGCCCGGAATGATAAAGAGGGCCGTCGCTACATTCAGCGACTTAATACTTACCCCAAGTTGACTCATTAAGATGACGCTTAACAACACCTCAAGCGTGAGAATGATAGTAAGCATGGCACCCTCGAACTCAAAAGCGGTTGCCGCACCTATTAAGATAAGGCTTACCCCCGCATAAATATAGAATGGAATTTTATTAAGTGTCCTCATAAACACCTGATAAGAACCATATGCAAAAGCTAAAGCCCAAATAACCAGGTAAGAACTTACCCACTCTTCGGGGGCTGAGGCTAATATAGAACTTATGAGATACACGCCAGTAATCAATGCTGTGACGATGTGCACCGGTGAGACTTGTCTGGTCTGGCGTCTTATCAACGAAATGATGTTAGTGATAAAGAATATCCCTGTAAAGACAAAAGAAAAGAGTAGAGAAACCGCCGTATCCATGTCATTCGCAATCATGGTGTAAGCAACCACTCCAATTAAAGCTACTAGAGTTATTTTTTCTGCTCGCAACCTCCAGACAACCCACAGCGTGCCAACCACCACCAAAAGCAGGTACAACATAAACATTAAAGCGTCTCCGGTATGACTATTGATCAACATTGGCGCCAATAGAGCTGACACCAATCCCGCATAAGCCAACTGACTCCTTCTGTATTGCAGGCTTACAAAAGCTATGTAGACAGAAACCAAAAAGATAATCGCTAAAGCCACTTTAGGTGGGAACATTTCATAGATATACTGAGCTGCGGAAATGGTCATAATGATTGTGGTCGAACCTAAAACTGTGAAAATAGCTCCTTGATTGGCTAATTTTTGCATCCGTAAAGTTCCAAAAGCCAAAATAGCTGACCCTACGATTACTCCCAAGGTGATCTGACCGACCTCGCCAATCCAATTGTTTGAAAACGCGTAGCTAACAAACCAAGCCAAAGCCAGAATCAATAAGAAGGCGCCAACCTTGACCAAGGTATCTTGTTTCAGCCAAAGCCATAATGCGGACTCTCGGTAATCTTCTCCAGCTTTTATGTTATAAACATCCTTTCTAGGAATGACTTGAATGACTTGAGGTCTATCTATAAATTCTCTATTGGCACCCGCCACCTCAGTCTGAGGCTGATCGGTTACTTTTTCATTTGACGCAGACGTCTTGATCTCACTGAGCTTGTTGATTTTTCCCTCCAGATTTTTTATGCGTTGCGCCAGAATTAACGGAAAAACGAACAAGTACACAGCTACTGCGATTGCTATTAATACTATTGATTCCATAGAGAATAATTAATTATAGTAAAACTTCACTATAATTAATTATAGACCCAAACTGGCTTTGGCTTCTTGTTTATACACCATAATTCTTACACGATCTTAGACTAGAGAAATTCTATAAAGATTCTCGGCGTTAGCCACTAATTGTGCCCGCACTGCCTCTGGTTCTAAGTTTTTAATCAAAGCAATTTTCCGATAGACTTCCTGCACCATCCATGGTTCACAGCGTCTTCCTCGATACGGAACAGGTGCGACATAAGGGGCGTCAGTCTCAGCATGGATTAGTTCTAGTGGAGCACTTTTCACTACATCCTCATAATCTTTAGCAAAGGTAATCACTCCGGTGAAGGAGATAGTACCTCCGATATTAAAAAACTTTTCTGCCTCTGCCATAGTCCCAGCATAAAAATGCACATTGAATGGTACTTTTGCATATTGCTCCAATACTTCATACACATCTTGATAAACACTGCGACCGGTCGGACTGGTCTCTCCAGGCCTTGGTCCTCGCGTATGAATCATTAGCGGTAAGTTAAACTCGTTGGCTAATTCTATCTGACTGACGAAGGCTTCTTCTTGGACAGCATAACTATCTAATTCAGTGTGAAAGTAATCAAAACCACACTCTCCGACTCCAATTACCTTTCCTTTAGCTATCAAGTCTCTGTAATATTCTTTTCTAAATTCCTCCCCCTGACTCGAAAATGGTGTGCCCCCCTTACCAATCTCCTCTTCATCGTGTCGACCAGGTACGGTTTGAATGGGATGCAGACCAATAATGGCATACATGTAATCATAAATCCCCGCCAATTCTACCGCTCTAGCACTAGTACTTTCCTTAGTCCCGACATTAATAACCGCCACCCCTTGCTCTTTGCAGTTATTAGCTACCACCTCTATATCCTCGGTAAAAGCCGACAAATTCAAATGCGCATGCGTATCAATATAGTTAATCTTCATAGGCACACTATATCACAAACTCATTTATCAGACTTCCAATCGATTGGAAGTTTTGTATACTATATCAATGGTACACTTAAATCGAAATCAGTTATTAACCAACCCCACAAATACATCATTTAGCATACCGAGTTAACTCCGTCTCAAAGAATGAGCGAATGACAGCTGGTCGTTTCTGCAGCGACATCATCTGGGCATACACGTTTGCTTTTAGTTCTGCATAGTCTTTGGATATCCGCGTACGATGTATGTTCTGCTTGAGCGTATTGTTGAGGAGCTCATCAGGATTGTGTTGTGGTGCGTATGGAGGTAGGGAAAAAAAGCTTGATTTTGTCTGCATGTTTCTGTTGCCAGGCCTGTACCGTCTTGGCTTTGTGCACACGGAGATTGTCCACAATCAGATAGACTTTTTTAGGGGTATCCTTTATCAGTCTCTCAGCAAAAAGAATAAATAAATTAGCATTAAGGGCTCCTCGGTACATCATAAACCTCATATCGCCTCGGTTCGTAATACTGGCAATCAGTGACAGGTGCCCTTGTCGAACTGGTAACCTCAGTATTGGCGTCTTCCCGGTTGGAGCATAGCTTCGTGCATAGAACGTAGAGAGTGCCACCCCTGTCTCATCACTCCAGTGTATCTCAGCACCTTCGTTCTGTGCTTCTTCTACTATTTTAGGGTATTCCTCGTCGAGCCATTGTGTGATTTTGTGCGGATCTTGCTCGTATGCCGACTTCGTCGGTCGCTGTGGTGAGAGTCCCCAGCGCTTTGTATATTTGCTCACCGTCTGTAGCCATATCTTCTGTTTGGTCTCCTTTTGAATGCAGTACTGTATCGCTTTTCTATTCCACAGCGCGTAGGGTAGTCCTAATTGCTCTGGTGTCTTCGTCTCAATGTTCTTTTTGATCTTGATTTCTTGTTTCTGTGTGAGTATGCGCTGTTCATATAACTCACGTCCACGTCTCATTCCCTTGCAACCTCGTGCTTCAAGAGTGTCTCTCTTCGCTACCCATCGACTCACGGTTTCTGTGCGTACCTCTACCATATCGGCTACCTGTACCTGTGTCCACCCGCTATCTAGTTTTAGAAATGCAATTCGTCTTAGCTCAGCTTGAGTGTCCTCACTAAGTGAGCGGAAGTCCCGTACTGTTGATGTTTTCATATACACCAGTATATCACTCACTAGTTGATGTATTTGTGGGGTGGGTTGATAACTAGTCAACAACTTGATGAACTTTTTAGTCAAATAAATTTAGTTCTAGGAAAATCGTCAACCCATGAAGTTAATCTTTTCCTATCACAACTTCTAGGGTACGAGGAGCGCATCATGCTAGCGAAGAGACTCGCCTGTATTATCCTACTCATAGAAGGAATATCTTCTCACCGTGCCTCAATCATCTTAAAAATTAGTCCAAGTACAGCTGACAAGATAAAAAATAATATTGAAAAGAATAATTACAGTGAACTGGTAAAGCTTCTGGGGAAAAATAATAAACAATATCGTTCGCTACTAGACACTATTGATTCGATTCTCCACCTAGGTGGTATACTCCCTCATTACAACGGTCTGGATCGCTATAAACACCTCAAGTAAAAACTTCCAATCGATTGGAAGTTTTTACTTGGACAAATTTATTAATTTTTCGGTTCCATTCCATCAATGTAAGTAATACTCTCTAGAAACACACCTTTTTCGAAACCCCCTTTCTTTAACTTCTTTTTATCCCGGAGAGCTAAAACTTCATCAAGTGATATATCATTATGATAGAGAATAGCGTCGATGACTTCTATCACGTCTGCGATTTCTTCTTTCAAGTGACTTTTATCTGCCTGACCATAGGCCTCAAAAACTTCCTGAGCTTCTTCCACCAACTTATCCTTGAGTCGTTCTAACGTTTCTTCTTTATCCATATACCTGACCGCAAAAGCGGTGGCACTTACATTGTTTGCCACATCATACTCAAAAATATCGACCATCTTATCGCGCACTAGTTTCTGATAGATTTTTTTCATAGCTACAGATCGGTATCGAGAAGTTTACGCTGGCGTCTGGCCAACCACAGTCCCCGCACCGTTGGAAGTGACAGGGTAGAAAATAAATAGCCACCAAGCGGGATCAAAGCATTAATAAACGGAGATTCATTCCCGGTTACCTGCAGAAATAAACAAGCTGTCACGTAAGTGATGAAGGCGATAATGGCTCGTCTGGTGTAACTTACCTCCCAAGCTTTATCGAGCTCTACTCGCCCATTTCGCTTCAAGATGTCTTCAATGCTTTGCATGTTATTTCTCTAACCGTAAAAAGAGATTCACGGGTTTTTTGTTGGTTAGGACGGCTTCTTTTATAGCTATGTTGGCTTCGGGCATTATCGGATTTAGTAATTGCCCTATTGCGTAGATCTCTTCAACCAGCTCTTTGATTATCTTTACCGCCCCTTCTTTATCTGTTTTTACTAACTTAAATGGCTCGGTGGTAGCAATCTTTTCATCTAACTCCCCCACCTTGGCCCAGATAAAATCAATTACCCCTTGTAGGTTATAGTTTTCAAAAGATTCCGTATACCCTGTCGGAAAGCTACCGGCTACTGGTCTAGCTATCGGCTCCGTGAGATGAGTCTCAGCCATCTTCATAACCCGAGAGACCAAATTACCAAGGCCGTTTACCAAGCCTGCGGTGTACCACTCATCTAGCTTCTCCCAAGTCACATCAGAATCATCGAAAGGATGGACGTGGCGCAAGAGCAAGTAACGGGTAGCATCGGTCCCATAGCGAGCGATGAGTTCATAAGGGGATATGACATTACCCAGACTCTTACTCATCTTCTGTCCACCACTATTGATAAAGCCGTGGTAGACAACCTTATCGGTCGCTTTCACTTCTGCCGACTTAAGCATGGCCTGCCACATGATTGACTGAAATCGCACCTGGTCTTTACCGGCCAGCTGTACCACCTCCCCTTTGGTCCAAAACTTATCAAAGTTTCCTCCGCCCCTTGGCCAACCTAAAGTCGAAATATAGTTCGTTAGTGCATCGAACCACACATACATCACTTGCTCGGAATCATTTGGCACTGGCACCCCCCAATCTAACCTAGCAAGTTCACGCGAGATACTAAAATCTTCCAATCCTCCCGCTACAAAATTGATCGCTTCTTGTCGGCGCCACTCCGGAACAATAACTCCTTCTTTACTTAAGTAGTCTTCTAGGTAGGTTTGGTAATTCGAGAGTTTAAAAAAATAATTCTCTTCTTCTACTTCGACCGTTGGTTTGTTGTGAATTAGACAATATTTATTGGCATCGAGCTCAGACTCTTTGTAGAAAAGTTCACACCCCACACAATAAAGTCCACTGTATTTCTTTTTGTAAATATCACCTTTAGCCAAACACCGACGCCACATCTCCCCTGCCGCTTTCTTGTGGTCTTCATTGGTCGTACGAATAAAATTACCACTTTCCTCATAGCAGAGATTTAGGCCAGTTTTGGAATCAGCTAACTTTCTAAACTCATTCGCATAATAATCTACGTATGACTGGCGAGCTTCTCCTTTAGCGTCTGCCAGGTTGGCTATCTTCTGACCATGCTCATCGGTACCGGTATTGAAAAATACCTCATGGCCAGTGAGTCGCCAATAACGAGTCAAGGCATCAGCCTGCAGTAACTCATAAGCGAAACCAATATGTGGATCAGAGTTCACATACGGAAGCGTAGTGGTGATATATTTGGCTGATTTATCTTGCATAGTGAAATTACTGTAGCATATGCAGGGAATAAAAAAAGCCAGGCGCCCCAGGGGCGCCTGGCTTTTTTCTCTATTTAAGATACCCCACCAAGTTGGCAATCGTGACCCTTTCTTGCTTACCGGTATCTCGATCACGAACCGTAACGGTATCTTTCAGTTCTGGCTGTTCCTCACCTAAAGTATCAAAGTCAATAACAATACAAGACGGTGTACCAATCTCATCTTGCCGGCGATAACGCTTACCGATGTTACCATTATCGTCCCAAGCCACATTTCCAAACTCTTTTTTAAGCACCGTGAATACTTCTCGAGCCTTAGCCACTAGTTCTGGCTTATTTTTAAGAAGGGGCGAAACGGCCACTTTGTAAGGAGCAAGGTCTTTGTGTAGTTTCAAGACAACCCTTGTACTACCGTCCATTTCTTCTTCATGATAGGCATCCGAGATAACCGCTAAGAAAAGACGTCCAAGACCGACGGAAGTTTCCAATATCCAGGGAATGTACTTTTCGCCAGTCTCTGGGTCGGTATATCTAAGATCAATACCAGAGTATTCCATATGCTGAGTCAAATCATAATTAGTTCGATCATGAACTCCCTCCAGCTCATCAAAGCCGAGAGCAGGAAAATTGTACATAATATCCCAGGCATCAGAAGCATAAAATACCAAATTCTCATGTTGCTTCCATTTTAGGTTTTCCTCCTTGATACCAATAGACAGATACCAATTGAAACGCTCTTGCTTGACTGCTTCATAAGCATCTTTGTTCTCGTTTGGTTTAACAAATAACTGAGTGTCAGCCTGCTCCATCTCACGCGTTCTAAATAGAAAATTCCGTGGAGATATCTCATTTCGAAAAGCCTTACCGATTTGTACAATTCCAAACGGTAATTTTGGGGACATGGAGTCGAGGATATTTTTATAATTCAAGTAAATCCCCTGACAGGCTTCACCAGGTAAATATACAGGTTCAGCACCTTCAGAAGTGAAGTCGCCAAGATTAGATTTAACTAGTAGGTTAAAAGCTCGAGCTGGAGAAAAGTTCTTTTTACCGCATTTAGGACAGACGATTTTGTCTCTTTGCTCGTCAAATAATCGATTAATTTCTTCCTCAGTCATCTTTTCATCTGCCGTCACTCCGACTTTCTCTAGTTCTTTATCGACTCGAATCCGAGTATTACACTCTCGACACTCAGCCAGAGGATCGGAGAAACCAGAAGTATGGCCACTGGCTTCCCAGACCCTAGGGTGTTTAAACATCCCAGAATCTAATCCAAAGTAATTTTCTTTATCGTAGACATTGGCTTTCCACCAGGCTTTCTTTATATTATTTAAAAGCTCAACCCCGTTTGGGCCGTAGTCAAAGACCCCTGCTAATCCACCATAAATCTCCGAGCCTTGAAAAACAAAGCCTCGGCGCTTACAAAGTGATACTATTTTTTCCATCTTGTCGTTATTCATACTGTTGGGGTGTTATAAGGAATTTAATTTACTCGTTGTTTGATGATGGTTGAATAGCACCATTGCCTTTAGGGAAGCCTAACTCAGTAGAAAGTTCACTATACAGTTCTTTGGCGTTACTGGACACCTCCGTATTAGTAAAACGATCAGTTGCTGTGATGTTAGAACGACTAAAGAGTACAACTGTTCTACCAACTTGTGTCACACTTGGCAAGAGGGTGACTTGAAACTTTACTACCTTTCTGGAACCAGCACCGATTTCACCCACCTTCCAATTTAATTGTTTTGATACAGGATTAAACTCCAACTCACCATCACCAGATACTTTATCGTTAAACGATAAATACTGCGGCAAGTTTGCACTTACATTTGTATTTGTTATATCATTAACTCCAGCTGATGCTATCCAGGTAACGGTATAAGTAGTCTTTTCTCCGGCTACTGGTGGCACAGGTCCTGTATCCTCGAAAGGCCCATCATCATAGCCAAGTTGCAAACCCAGACTTGGAACTGAAGCATATTTTACTTCCATCAAAGCTGAACCAATCAAGGTTTCAATAGCACTAGGTTCATTGACCCGTCTAGCGAAAACTTCAACAGAAACACTATAAGCGGCAGTCGCTTGAGCATCATCTGGTGATATAGTCATTACGAAAGTGCGTTTGCCTCCCGGCTCCACCTGACTCAAAGCATTATCGCCAGAGCTATCATAACTAACTATTTTGGTATTAGTATCATAATAACCAGACTCCACCCAAAGTCTATTGTCTCTAATCAAGTTACCTTTGGGTTTTATTTCAACTCGCATATCATAGACTGTTTCATCTAGAGTATTTTCTACTGTAACCGTTATTCTGGACTCTTCTCCCTTATCTAAAGTAGCTGGACTTAGACTCTCCCCGTTTACTTTTACAACCACGTTAGTGAAGGGTTTCTCTATAGCGTAAACTAATCTAGCCTGTGACAGAACCGACTGCATTGAATACTGATTTTCTGGTTTTGGCAAACCAACTTTAGCCTCTACCTCAGCAGTCTCTTTGTCTAGACCTTCGATGCGCCCAGTAACTTTAATTCGAGTCGAGACACCACTTTTCAAAGTATCGATCAGCCAACTATTTTGTGCATAAGCTGGTGCTGGATCAGATTTTATAAAAGAAAAACTATTTGGGTAAGTTAAGGTCACCAAAACATTATTTTGGTCAGTAGTAGAGTTTGACTGAACTACCAGTGTCAGGTTCACCTCCTGGCCAGACGATACTTTTTCTAGACCCTCTATTTTAACCAGAACTGGTGATGAACTTATCTTTACGATTTTAGGCTCCGCTTCTTTATAAAAAGAGCCACTCGAACCCTCTACCCGGTATTCGATAGAAACCTTTATTTCTTTTTCCTCGTTTTCTTCACCCGAAAGAATAACCCTTAGCGGTAAATTTAAGGCTTGTCCTGGATTCACCAACTCTATCGGCACCCTTTCTTCATATAGCTCTTTATTCCCCGTTTCTGCAGACCGCGTCCCAGAAGGATAATTTATTATTAAGGTAGCTGACTCAATCGGCACTGAGTTTTGATTGGTGACATTAACTTGGAGTGAAGCGATTTCCCCACCACTAACTGCGAATGGTGCATTTAACGTTAGGGTGATATTTTTAGCTGAGATTTGGTTAGCTCCAAAAAATAAGTAGACACTGGACACCAAAGCAGTAATCATAAAGAATCCCAAGCTGGCCAATAAGATTACCAAACGATAACGCTTTTTTGGTTTATGTTCAGTTGAGTCGAGTATCGATTCAAAGTCAGTCGGAATACTTTGTTCCAATTTTTTATTAATTTCTGGTTCAAAATTAGGATTGAAGACCGGCTGATTGGGGGTTTCGGTCGATTCACTATTAGATACACCAGCCCAACCTCGAGAGACCTCGATGTTGCTAGGGGTTAAGCTTTGTCGAGACACCTCGCTCACCTCACCCCCACGCTCATAAAGACGGCGTCTTAATTCTTCAATATGTTCTTTATCTTTTATATTAGACATGAATGTAACCTAGTATAACATTTGCTCGAGATATGCTAGAGCTGACTATGTAGAGTGGCTTTGTCGATAGCTTGCCTATACTGACTGATTAAGGCTGGGCTGGCTATTTTATCTATGTTGGCAAACAAGTTAGTATCCACTACTGGCATCTTCTTATCCTCTACATAACCCAAAAAAGCTAGAATCTTAGCTTGGCAATATAACTCCACCAAAGCCCTTTCCGTAATAGCAGTATTCAGCTCAGATAGAGCGGAAAGACAAAAATCAAATAATTCGGGAAAGGCTTCCTCCCCCTGGATAAAACGCCGAAGTGATTTATAGATAGTCGATATACTGCCCCGCGCCTCTCTTGAGATAGCTGTCGTAAAATGATTACTGACCGATTCCACACTGCCTATTTTCCAGCTATTTTTTCCTTTTACTAAAGATACTCGGATATGACTGAACTCTTGAAGAGCGTAGCGCTGTTTACTCCGCTCTTCACGCACACTTTTGGCTTCTGCATAGAGCATACCGGCTTCCCTGGTAAATAGACGATAGGTACGGTCAGAAGTATTGCGATTGATAGCTCCACAGACCAACGCCTCTGTTGTGTATGTGACGTATGACATTTAGACTTTCTTAAGGGTGACTCGGAAAGTTTCACTACCAGCCTTAATCTCATCTCCTGAGTCAACATCAAATATTATAGCTGTAGCGCCTATTGTCTTCTTGATAGTCTCGACATGTGCTTCTATCATCTTTTGTCCTGCTTCGCTCGTCATGACGATTAACTCTATTTGATCTACTGGCGCAAAGCCTTCGGCTTTGCGCCGCTCCTGCACACCACGCATAAACTCCCTTGCTTCCCCTTCAAGCCTAAGTTCCGGGGTTATTTCCCAGTCAAAATCTACCCCACTTAAATCTGGTTGCAACTTAATCTCTCTCACATTTAGTTCATCAGCTAAAATCGGTGCGAACTCCTCCCAATACTCGGAGGCCTCAAATTTATCGCCAATCATAAATCGCTTAAGCGGTTGCTTTAGTCCAATGTTCCTTTGAGCTCTCTGCTTTAGACCTAGGTTAGCAAAGGAGCGCACATCAGCCATACCCGTCATCAACTCCTCGTCGACTTCCCCGCTTACTGGCCAAGAAGACAGGTGTACGCTTTCTGCTTCACCATCCACCCGCACTGCCTGCCAGAGATAATCAGCATAGAAAGGCATAGCTGGAGCCATCACCTTAGCCAACTCGCACAAGACAAAGCGTAGGGTACTCAAGGCCAACCTCTTATCCGTCTCAACTTCTCCCTTGAATCGGTCGCGCGAACGGCGCAAGTACCAGACTGATAAATCGTCAATAAAATCAGCAATCGGCCTAGTGGCTTTATCTAGTTCGTAGTTCTTGTAGCCTGCTGTGGATTCAGTGATGAGTTGGTTGAGGCGTGAAATAATCCAACGATCGAGTACCTGTGAGGAATCACTATTTGATTTGGTTCCGTCAGCAAACATCTCGTACATAGCGAGCACATTGTGTAAGCGCCCGATATTCTTACGCTGAAGCTCTAAGACTTCCTTCTCCGAGAAAATCAAATCCTCTCCCCGCATAATTGGAGCCGAGAGCAAGTAGTAACGCATAGCGTCTACCCCGACCCTATCGGCTAACTCCATTGGGTCAGGATAATTCTGGAGTGATTTACTCATCTTCTTGCCGTCCTCAGCCAACACTAGTCCATTCACTATGACATTTTCGTAGGGTGATTTACCAAAAAGCGCGGTACCAAGCACAATAAGCGAATAGAACCAACCTCGAGTTTGATCAAGTCCTTCAGCAATAAAGTTAGCTGGAAAATATTCTTTTTCAAAACTATCTTTATTCTCAAACGGATAGTGTTGTTGACCGTATGGCATCGAACCACTCTCAAACCAACAATCAAACACGTCAGGCACCCGAACAAGTTTAGTTCCATCAGTATCAACAAGTTCTATTTCATCAATATACGGCCGGTGGTAATCGAGTTCAAAGTTGTCATTGTGTGGGTAAGGCACGAAACTGACTGGCTTCAATTCAGCGTTGTCTAAGTCATAGCTATTAGCATCTATATGCGTCGCTGTTTGATTAAAATCGTCGCCCTTGGCTACCGCCTGAAACATTTGCAATGTCCCGTTATGAGACACTACCAATATCTCAGCATTCTGATGTCGTTGATTTATCTCAAAGAGGAAATCCCCGACGCGCTTTTTCACGTCAGTCCAATTCTCCCCACCTTCAGGGCGTGTAGAAAGACGATTACCGCCACTACCGAAAAAGGCGTGATATTCATCAACTGTCCTCCCTTCAAATTCGCCAAACTGCATCTCCATCAACCGGTTGTCTGTGATTACAGCCTCCGGAGGCAGACTAAGTTCCTTTGCAATGATATCGGCTGTCTCTTTGGTGCGTTGCAAGGGTGAACAGTATATATACTGAATCCCTTTAGACTTTAGTTCTCTGGCTGAAGACAGGGACTGTTCCCTACCTCTATCGGTTAGACCATTCTCCATACCGACTAAACCGTTCAACTTATTTTGAGTATTGAAGATCGACTCACCATGGCGAGTAATCACAAAGTTATTACCATTATTAGGGACATAGCTTTGCAGATCACTTAAAGATCCGATGACTTTGTATTCCTTAGTCTTCTGATTGCGCCAGATTGGTAGTGGTGCGCCCCAGTAACGTTGGCGTGAGATGGCCCAATCACGAGCACCTTCGAGCCACTTACCGAAGCGATTGGTCCCGACATGCTCTGGTACCCAGTTCACTTTATTGTTAGCTTCCACTAGCTCGTCTTTAATCTTAGTCACTTCCACAAACCAGGAAGTGGTCGCGTAATTAAGCAGTGGAGTGTCGTCACGCCAACAGTGCGGGTAGCTGTGCGTAATGTTTTCTTTCTTAAATAATTTGCCGGAAGCCTTAAGTGCTTTCACAATTTCAATATCAGTATCAAGATGAGAAACTTCAGCCTTATCATCATCCTTCGGTTTCACTAATTCACCAGCAAAATCCGTCACTAGCGGAAGAAAGCGCCCCTCATAATCGACATGATGTACAATCGGCACTCCTTTCTCTTTGGCTAAAACCATATCTTCCTCCCCGTAGGCCGGAGCTAAATGAACGGCTCCTGTCCCCTCTTCACCTAGCTCAACATAATCAGCGTGGTAGATAGTCCAAGCCTTGTCCTTGCCAGCAATGTCTTCGTCCTTGAAGTAAGCAAATGGTGGTTCGTACTTCCGACCAACCAGTTCTGCCCCCTTCAGCTCTTTTACAACCGTATAGTCTTCATCGCCAAAGACGGCTGATACTCTAGCCTTGGCCAAGACAAACCTAACTAACTCACCCATTCCCTTATCTTTCTTTTCCACTACCGCATAATCAAAATCCTGATGAACGGCCGCTGCCATATTGCCCGGCAAAGTCCACGGTGTAGTTGTCCAAACCAAAAGTGAAGTGACTGGCTCACTTTTCTCGATAAGTGGTTCAGTAAATGGCAATTCGACAAAAACGGCAATATCTTTAATATCCTTGTAACCGAGATTCACTTCGAAGTTCGACAAAATCGTCCCACAGCGTGGACAAAGGTGCATACTTTTAAAGCCTTCATAGACCAAACCTTTCTTGTGTAGTTCAGAAAATACCCACCAAACACTTTCGGTGTAGGTACTGTCCATCGTCTTATAATCGTCTTCCATGTCAGCGAAGCGACCCATACGTGGTACGACTTTTTTCCAATCGTCACGATACTCGAGAACGGCACCCCGAGCCTGTTCATTAAAATTCTTGATACCATAAGCTTCAATCTCGCGCTTGTTTGAGAGACCTAGTTTCTTTTCAATTAAATTTTCGAGCGGTAAACCATGACAATCCCAGCCCCACTTCCGACGCACGCGATAACCATTCATGGTCCAAAACCGCGGAATGGCGTCCTTGATGGTACCCGCTAAAATATGGCCGTAGTGTGGGGTACCAGTGGCAAACGGTGGCCCATCATAAAACACAAAATCTCCTTTTGGCTCACCACTAGATGGAGTCTCTAGACTTTTATCAAAAATATTCTTCTCTTCCCAGAATTTCTGAATAGATTCTTCGCGCAATGCCACTTCACTTTTTTCGTTATTTTTTTCTACAACTACAGTATGCCCCAGGGCAGCTTCTCTGGCTTTGCCATTCTCCTTCTCGTTCTCTCTAAGGTGTTTTTTGGACATAAAAATTGTTTATGTATATCAGACATAATAAATAAGTGCGTATCAGGCACATTTCGCATAATAACACAAAATCGAGGGATAGAAATAAAACTCAGTTTGACCACCAAACATATTCGGGGGAACAGGTCTCTATATCTCTTTTTGCGACTCCAGAGGCCCCTGCAAACACCGAAGCATAGCGAGAACCTCTTTCTCGCGTATTGGTCATTTTTCTAGTTAAAGCACTTAACTCTGAGAGAAATTTTCTGTCCTCAAGGCATTCAATCACATCCATATGTTGTTGAACGATAGGTTCGTTTTCAAATTCATTGCTTCTAAGTAATTGCTCTTCTGAGTATAGAATTTTATTGCTTATCACGGCTTGCAACGACTTTGCGTGCCTCATGGCAAAGGAATACTCTTTTGATTCGACCTCATAAGTTTCTTTTATAAAACATTCGACATCGTCACGCACTCCATTATGATTTGAATCTAAACCTTCCAACGTAGCATCGTTCTTAACTTGATCAACTTCACAAACATTTTCTACTATTATCTCAGTTTCATGATTTACCACATTTTCTACCTTTTCTACTATAAGCTTTTCCTCATTTAGATAAAGCAAGTAAACCAAACTCGTAACGACTAACATTATTACTGCCGTTAGAAAAATTTTATTCATAACTTAAACATTGTACTACATAGCCTCTGGCGTTTTAATCGCCAAAATCCAAAGACCATTTTTGAGAGTAGTTTTGACCGCTTACGCTAGCGGCATAATATAGATTGCGAACCTGGAAATGTTGAAGCCGTACCCAGCAAAATGGGTACGGCTCTTGGAATCGAGCGTGTGCGGTCTACGACTGCGCAACCAGTTCGACCGAAAAGAACTGCAACAAATGAAGACGAAGAAAATTTGCCAGACCATTTGGATCAGACGGATCATACTCGGCCGTCACTCGATCATCCGTCGAGGTCAGACACTCACTTCCTTCCCAACCCAGACTGAACTGGCCGTCGGAAAAGAATCTGCCCATATTGTGGTAGTGGTCTGACTGTGAAAGAACGGCATCCACTACCGCTTCAACTGAACTTGGTGCAGATAGCTTGACCAGAACAATTGGCTCCGGCCATCGTTCAGCACTGACGTCATAAGGCGGACGAAACACGATACAGAAACATCTGGTGTCGTACCCCTTTTGGATATCCTTCTTCACTGACCCTCTCCTTTCCCTCGACCATCGAGGGTTACTGTCTGATACTTTACTTATTATGAAATCTTTTGCAAGACAACCAGATTTATTCCTTTCAATTAGATAAGATGGTTGAGCAAAGCAGTTCGAGCGATCTGCCTCAGGAAAGGGCGAATTGGGAACGCACCACAGGAGTATTTCCATTTCCATAGTCGTTTCACTCCTTGGAAATTAGGTCAAATTCGTAATATACCCTCTAATACGAATTGGTTGTTATCTTGACCAGTTCCAGCGATTTGCCTTAGGAGAGGGCAAATCGGGAACGAAGTTCGTAATAGTCGCTGACGCTCCTTTACTCACTTCACATCTTTTCAGGTGCCTTGATCGCCAAAATCCAGAGACCGTTTTTGAGAGTAGTTTTGACAGCTTCGGCTAAGGCCAGCTTGTATGGAGCGTACTCATCAGTCTTGTCGGCAATTTTTTCCTCGGCGTAAAAGGAATTGAACGCACCGGAGAGTTCAGTCAAAAAGGTAGTTACTTTGTGTGGCGCACGTTCAAGGAAAGCTTCTCTCACTACCTCTGGGAACTTATAAATCATCCGCTCAACCTGATAAGGCACCTCAGGTGCCAAAGTCACACTACTAGCTAAACCAGTCTCCATGGCTTTTTCAAGAACACTCCCGATTCGGGCATGAGTGTACTGCAGATATGGACCAGAATCCCCTTCGAATGACAGCGCCTTCTCTTTATCAAAAATAGCATCCTGCAAGATACTACCCCGCAAAGTAACATACTTAATAGCGCCAATAGCTACCTCGCGAGCCAATTCCTCATCCGGTTCACTGTGGCCACTCTGTCCCATCTTCTCAATAGCAGACTTCGCTACTTCATCAATGAAATCTAGCGTGGGGATGACATCTCCAGTCCGAGAGGACATCTTTCCGGTAGTTAGTCGAACCATCCCATGCCCAATGTGCTCGGTCTTTGCCGCCAGGTCAGGATAGATCAAGCTGAGGGCTTTTAGTAGCACTTTAAAGTATTCAGAAACCTCACTGGCAGTCGAGATAACAGAGTAATTATAGCCAGCAAATTTATCGTCTTTTATCTTAGCCAACGCTAATTCCTTCGCCTCATAGGTGGGCAAGCTTTCTTGATTAATAAAAACGCGAGTATGCAAACCATAGTCTTCACCTCTAAAAATCCTTGCCCCATCACTCAGGGGAAAAATGTCCGGATTAGCCAAGACCAATTCCTTACCAATTGGACCGGCTTCACTCTCAAAGAAATAGGCGTCAAACTTAGTATCAAGCACCTTATAGATTGACTCAAAATATTCTAATGACACCTGGCGTCCCGCATCATACAACTCGTTTACTTCTTCATCGGATCTTTCGTAAATTTTCTTGTTGATGGCTTTGATTTCTTTCTCAGCCTCAGCTTCTTTATTTTTGTAAGCTGTCGCACCTAGCGCATAGGCCTTTCCAAGTTCACGGGCCGAGAAATCACTCTCCGGCGAAATTCCCAATT
>JACCDV010522117.1_pt1 | contig 17489 bp, 10 predicted proteins | sample 7446131 | NCBI WGS metagenome assembly JACCDV01 (sample SAMN15323448, study PRJNA562643) | freshwater metagenome | isolation source: river surface water | place: USA:Blue River Watershed | collected 2017-08-17 | reverse complement strand
GTGCAAAAAGCGGGCGCGGTTTTCGATCTGGCCGCCATACGCGTCGGTGCGCTGGTTGCTGCCCGAACGCAGGAACTGGTCGATCAGGTAACCATTGGCCGCGTGCACTTCGACGCCGTCAAAACCCGCAGCCACCGCGTTGGCGGCGGCGCGGCGGTAGTCCTCCACAATGCCCGGCAGCTCGGCGGCATCGAGTGCGCGGGGTGCCGACACATCGACAAATTGGGCTTGGCCATCGACCAGCAACACGGTTTTGCCTTTGGCCGTCACCGCCGATGGGGCCACGGGTGCCTGGCCATTGGGCTGCAGGCTGGTGTGCGAGATGCGGCCCACATGCCACAGCTGCATCACGATCTTGCCGCCTTCGGCATGCACTGCGTCGGTCACCTGTTTCCAGGAGGCGACTTGTTCGGCGCTCCAGATGCCGGGGACATCGGCATAGCCTTGGCCTTGGTGGCTGATGCCGGTGGCCTCGGTGATGATCAGGCCCGCCCCGGTGGCCGGGTTGGCGCGCTGGCGGTAATAAGCGGCCATGCGGGCATTGGCCAGGCCACCTGGTGCGCGGTTGCGCGTGAGCGGCGCCATCACGACGCGGCTGGACAGGGCCAGGGCGCCCACTTGGCAGGGTTCAAACAGAGAAGTCATGCGTTCATTTCTTTTCGTGAGGGGTGATCGGTTCAGGAAAGCTCAGGTGTCAAAGCCGGGATTTTCACGGTGCAGTTTGCGCAGCAGCGAGGGCCAGACAAAAGCGCCGCCCAAGCCACCGGTTTGGACGCGCATGGCGTGAGAGATGCCGTCCAAAATTTGCGGGTTCACCGCCGTCAGGTCCTGCGGTCCCGATTGCCCGGCCAGTGCGTCGACCTGGATGCGGCAAGTGTTTTCGAATGTGTACATCGACAAGAAAGCATCGGCAACCGTCTTGCCCACGGTGAGCAGGCCGTGGTTGCGCAGCATCAAGTAATTGGCGTCGCCCAGGTCGGCTTGCAGGCGGGTTTTTTCGTCGTCGCGGATCGCCACGCCCTCGTAGCCGTGGTAGGCCAGCGAGGCCAGCACAAAAGTGCTTTGCTGGCTGATGGGCAGCACGCCGTGCGCTTGCGCGCTCACGGCCACACCGGCACGGGTGTGGGTGTGCAGCACACAGCCCGCGTCGTGCCGCACCTCGTGCACCGCGCTGTGGATCACAAAGCCCGCCGGGTTGACCGGGAAGGGGCTGTCGTGCAGCTTGTTGCACTGCATGTCGACCTTGACCAGGCTCGATGCCGTGATCTCGTCGAACATCAGGCCATAGGGGTTGATCAGAAACTGGTGCGCATCACCCGCCACCGATGCCGGCAGCTTGGCGCTGATGTGGGTGAAGACCAGATCGCTCCAGCCATACAGCGCCACCAGTCGGTAGCAAGCGGCCAGATCGACGCGCAGTTGCCATTCGTCGGGGTGAACGCGGGCTTGAAGAGAGGGGATGTCGAGCGCCATGGCACAGCTCCTGAGCGATTGAAACAAAACACCCAGCTTAACCACAAGCCGGGGGGCGGGCAGACCTTTTGGTGACTGGGCGCACGGTCAGTGGGGGCGGGTCTGCGCTTCCAGCTGGGTCAGGTACAGGCGTGCGTGTTGCCCGCCATCGTCCGTGGGGCCGCACATCTCGACAGACGCCTGCAGCTGGCCACACACGGCGGGGCGGCCGGGCTGGCCAAAGATCTTGCAACGCAGCTGTTCGTCCAGTTGCACGCAGGGCACGCCCGCCGGTTTGCCATTGGGCATGCCGGGGATGGCCGAGGAGATGGAGGGCGCAATGCAGCAGGCGGCGCAGCCCGCACGGCAAGACACGGTTTTCATGGGCAGGCCCTCATTTGGGCCACAGGACCCACAGCTGCAAGGGCTGTTTCATGCGCCCGGCCAGCTCGCCAGCGGCGTTGCCGGAGCCGGCGTAGTAGTCGGCCCGCACCGCGCCGACGATGGCGGCACCGGTGTCTTGGGCCAGCACGAGCTTGTCCAGCGATGTGACAGGCCCTTGCGATTTCAACCAGACCGGTGTGCCGTAGGGAATGCTGCCCCGGTCCACCGCGATCGAGCGCCCCGCGGTCAGCGGCACGCCTTGAGCGCCTTTGGGGCCGGGCGGTGTACTGCCCGCCGGCAAGGCTTCTTCCTTGAAGAACACCACCCGGGGGTTTTGCCACAGCAGCTCGTTGACGCGGGACGGGTTGCGGGCGATCCAGTCCTTGATGCCAGGCCAGGACGCGTCGCGGATCAGGCCCTGGTCGAGCAGCCAGCGGCCAATGCTTTTGTAGGGCTGGTCGTTGGTGCCCGCAAAGGCCAGGCGCACCAGGCGCTGGCGGCCATCGGCCTCGGTCACGTTCATGAGGCCCGAGCCCTGGATGTGCAGCACCATGGCATCCACCGGATCGGCCAGGTACACCAGCTCCTTGCCGCGCAAGGCGGTGCGTGCAGCTGACACGGTTTCCATTTCCTGGCGGGTGTACCAGGGCTTGCGCAGGCTCAAGTTCGCGGGCGGCGCATACAAAGGCACATTGAAGCCCGGGCGCGGCAGACGCGAGGCGTCCAGCACCGGCTCGTAATAGGCGGTGAGCAAGCCCTCGGCCCGTTGGTCACGGGACTCCACCCGGTAGGGCTGCAGGTTTTGCCGCATCCACTGACGTTGTGTGGCCGCTGGGGCGCTGGCAAGCTGTTGCACTTCGGGGCACAGGGTTTTCCAGGCGGGGGTCGGGCGCAGGCAGCTTTGTTGCCAGGCGGGCCAGGCCTCGTGCACAGGGTCGGTGTCCAGGCCCGGAATGTCGGCCCAGCGCACCGGCACCCAGCGGCTTTGTGCCTGTATCACAGGCGCGGGCAGCGGGCTGGTGTCGGCCGGCACAGAGGCCTTGGGCCACGAAGCTTGATGGCTGGGCGTGACCGAGCAAGCGGTCAGACTGCCTACAATCGCGGCCACCACCCATGCGGCCCAGGCCGATGGAACACTTGACAAGGGGACATTGCGCATGGGCTTGATTTTGCTGGAAGCTTTGCTGGCGTTGGTTGTGCTGATCGCCATCGTGTGGTGGACCATGTTCGCCGGGCGCACCAAAGGTGAATTGCCCCCGCCAGTGGAGCCGCCCGAGACGGACCGGAACAAGGACTGATCGGTCTTCATCGATGCGGTTCAATCCAGCAAGGTGTGGCCGCCTTCAAAACGCTGGGCGTAGTAACGGTTGCTCAGGCTGTCCATGCGCACACCGGTGCGCTCGTTGCTGGCGTGCACAAATCGCCCATCGCCCACGTACACGCCCACATGCGAGTGGCGCGCACCGAGGGTGTTGAAGAAAACCAGATCGCCCGGTTGCAGCCGGGCCGTATCGACCGGGCGTGACAGCTTGCCCAGGTCGGCCGAAGAGCCGCGTAACTTCAAGCCGGCCGCCTCTTTGTAGACATGCGATACCAGGCCCGAGCAGTCAAAGCCCATGGCCGGCCCCCGGCCACCCCAGGCATAACGCGTGTCCAGCAAGGACAGGGCAAACAGGGCCACGTCGTTGCGTGTGGCGGTGTGCGCCGAACGGGGTGGCGCGTCGGCGCGCTGGCGGCTGTTGTCCGGTGACGGGGTGCTGCAGGCGGCCAAGGTGAGGGCCAGCATGGCAATGGTCCACAGGCGCAGGCGAGGTGTCATGACAAGGTGCGCAACAGATTGGCCAACTCCACAGCCGACTTGACCTGCATCTTGTCGAACACCCGTGCGCGGTGCACCTCCACCGTGCGCACGCTGATGTCCAGCTGATCGGCAATCAGTTTGTTGGGCAGGCCCTCCACCACCAGCCGCATCACGTCGCGCTCGCGCTCGGTGAGCTCGTCCAGTTGCGCCTGCAGCAGGGTTTGCTGTTGGCGTGCCGCCAGGCGTTCGTGGGAGAGCAGCAGCGCCTGCTCGACACGGTCGACCAGGGCATTGTCGGAAAAAGGCTTTTCGCAAAAATCGAAAGCCCCGCGCTTGACACTGTCCACGGCAGTCGGCACATCGGCGTGACCGGTCAGGAAAATCACGGGCCAGGCCTGGGCAATGCGATTGGCCAGCAACAGCTCGAACAAGGCCAGCCCGCTCATGCCCGGCATGCGCACATCGAGCAGGATGCAGCCCGCCTGACGAGGGCTTGGGTGTCCGTCTTCTTGCTGGCGCTCGAGCATGGCCAGAAAAGCTTCGGCGCTCTCAAAAGACTCGCTGAGCAAACGCCGGGTGCGCAGCAGCCAGGCCATGCCTTCGCGCACGCTGACGTCGTCGTCGACGATGTAAACCGTGCTGTCTTGGGGTGAGTGCATGCGCGGATTTTAGGCGCTGGCGGTGGCTGTGGCGACGGCGGCCATGTTGGCCGCAGGCAGGGTGAAACGAAACGCCGTGCCCCTGGGCGATTGGGCTTCAAAAAACAGATGCCCGCCATGTTGCTCGATGACGGTGCGGCACAAACTCAGACCCAGGCCCATGCCTTCGGCCTTGGTGGTGAAAAAGGGCGTGAAGAGTTGTTCGGCCACTTCGGGATCGATGCCGCTGCCCACATCGGTCACGGCCAGTTCGACCCAGCTGTGCTCGGCATTGGAGGCGGCCCGCCGGGCTTGCAAAATCAGCACGCGGTCGTGGCACTCGGGGCGGTCCATGGCCTGCATGCCATTGCGCGTGAGGTTCAGCAGCACCTGCTCGACCATGGTGCGGTCACACCAGACCGGGGGCAAGCGCGCCTCGATGCGGGTGACCACGCGCACCTGCAGCTTGCGCGCCTGCAGGTTGACCAGGGGCAAGATCGCGTCAAACAAGGCGTGTGGCGCGACCGCTTCGCGGGCCTGGTCGCGGCGGCGCACAAAATCGTGCACGCTGTTGATGACGCGTCCGGCGCGTCCGGCCTGCTCGGCAATCCGGCGCAAGGCCATGTGCACATCCTCCATGCTTTGCGGCACGGCGTCGGGGTCATTGAGCAGGTTCAGTGAGCCGTTGGCATAGCTGGCGATCGCCGCCAGGGGCTGGTTCAACTCGTGGCTGAGCAGGGAGGCCATCTCGCCCACCGTGGCCAGTCGTGCGGTGGCCTGCAGGCGCTCCTGGCTGGCGCGGGACAATTCCTCGATGCGGCGCTGCTCGCTGATGTCGATCACCGCGCCCATCCAGCCGGTTTGCTCGCCGGCGGTGCTGATCAAGGGGGCCTCGATGATCAGCACCGGGAAGCGGCTCCCGTCGTGCCGCATGAAGACCGATTCAAAGCCTTCGCGGGGGGGCATATTGCCGGCCAGGCGGATGGCTTGACGCTGCCGGTATTCGTCCACCATCTCGGGCGGCCAATACGGCATGGGGGCGTTCTGGCCGATCAGGGCTTCGGCGGGCAGCCCCACCATCTGGCAAAACGCCGGATTCACATAAGTGATCCGCCCTTCCAGATCGCGTGCGCGCAGGCCCGTCACCAGGGAGTCTTCCATCGCTTTGCGAAAAGCCAGTGCATCGGCCAGATCGCGTTCGGCTTTCAGGCGTCGGCGCGAGTCCTTGGCCAGCAACACCATCACGGTGATCAGCGCGATCGACATGGCCGTCACCAGTGCGGTGAGCACGTTGGGGAACAGATCGGGCTCACCGCGGCGTCCATCCATGCGCAGCACCAGGGTGTTGCCCGGCAAGTCCACCAGCTGTTGAGCCGTGAACAGGCGCAGGCCACGCCGCTGGCTGCCCGTGATGGCCAGACGCGTGCCATCGGCCTCGGTGAACGAAATCTCGTTGCGGCGGCCAAAGGTTTTGCCCAGCCGCTCGACCAGCAGGGGTTGCAAACCATAGGTGACGACCGCATAGCCGGTCAACGTGCCTTCATGCGTCATGGGCAGGCACAGCTCCATCACCTCCATGCCCAGGCCATCGGGCTGGGGCAGGTAATAGGTCCCTGAATAGGCCGGGCCGTTGAAGCGCCGGGCCCGCTGACAGGACTGGAGGGTTTCGTTGATCACCTCGTTGCGTGTGGTGCGCTCAAAAATCGGGGGGCGCAGGGGCGAGTCGACAAAAGCTGTCAGGTCCATCTGGCGGTCACGCCATTCGATGCGCAGCCAGTCGCGGTTTTCGCGCAGCAGCCGCAGGGCCTCGGGTTGCCAGGTTTTCACGCTGGTGTGTTGTGTTTGCAGCCCTTGCAGGCTTTGCACATCCCGCGACAGGCTGGTGCGCACATCGCTCACGGCGTCGGCTGTGTCGCGTTCCAGCTCGCTTTGCACCTGGCTGATTTCGTAGCGGCCAGCCAACCACACCAGGGTGGCCAGCACCGCCAGCACCAGACCGATCAGTGCCGCCCACAAAGAGCGCCGCCCCGAGCCCCAGGGCATGGCTTCGTCGAGGGCGATCACACCGCGGCGCAGCCGCAGCCGGGCCGTGCGCAAGGTGCGAGAAAGAGCATTCGGCATGGCGCGATTATTGGCCTTGTGCGGGGCGGGTGCCGGCAGGCGGGCGTGGGGTGTGCTCGACACGCGTGACGCGGGGGGCTGACCAGCTGCCGTCGATCTGGAACTCCTGCACGGACGCTTGGGCCAGCGGGTTTTGCAAATACAGCTGCGCCAGGAAGGTGGTCAGCCCGACCAGCGGGTTGACCGCGATGCCGGCCATCAGCGATGCGGTGCCGGCGTCCACCTCGGGCAGGATCACCACCCGCAGTTGCTGGGTTTCCCGGGCGATGTCGGCCGAGCCGTCCAGCTGCACCACCGCGTTGACCCCCTTGATCTGCAGGTTGCGTGTGCTGGCCGTGCCTTGCTGGATGTTGACGTGACCGACCACCGAGTCGAATGCGAAGCCTTCGTAGAACACATCCCGGAAATCCAGCAACAAGCGCCGGGGCAACGCCTGCAGGCTCAGCACGCCCAGCAGTTTGGCCGCGCCGGCGTCGGCCTTGAGGAACTGGCCACGCCCCATTTTCACGTCGAACTGCCCGTTCATGCTGGGGTGGTGCAGGGCCAGGGGCGAGCCGGTCCAGCTGATGTCCCCTTCCAGTAAACCGCTGCCGCCGCGCAAGGCATCGGGTGTGCCCAGCCGTGTCAACAGGGCACCGGCGTCGTTGACCGCCAGATGGAAACGCATCTCGGTTTTGCGTGAACGGCTGCCTTCGCTGGCCGTGAGCCACCGTCCTGTGCTGCGCAAGCTGGCCTCGGGCAACACGATGTTGAACTTGTTGAGTTGCCATTCCCGTGCAGACGGGACGCGGGACTTGGACAGCTCGCTGTTGACGGCTTCGATCTCGATGCGACCCAGGTTTTTGCCGCGCAGCTCCAGTTGCTCGATCACGATGTCCAGCGCCGGCAGCTGGGTCGGCCCGGACTCCAGCAGGCTTTCCACATCGGCGGCGCTCGAAGGTGGCAGGTTCAGGCGGGCCAGGCGGGCATACAGCTGGCCGGGTTGCTCGCCCGAGGACTGGCGAAACTCCAGATGCCCGCTGAGTTCGCGGGCGTCCACGTTGGCGCGCCAGGTCATGCCGTCCCGTGTGCCGCCGGCCACCACCTGGTGCAAAGTGCGCCCTTCGGCGGTCAGGGTGTTGGCCTGCAGGCCCATGCGTGTGGGCAGGTAGCTTTGCACGCCCGCGTTGTGCGGGCGTGAGGCTTCGCCCTCTTTCGGGGCGGGCCAAAGAGCCTGCCAGTCGTCCACCGAAAACTGGTCCAAGGACACCGTGGCCGAGACGCCGGTCTCGGGCATGGGCGGCAACAGGCTGCTGTTGCCCAGGGCCATGCTGCCGCGCAGCACCCGCGGCAGCGGGCCGGAGAGGTCGCGCACATATTGGACCGCAGCGATGCGGCCCAGCTCCACCTGGATGTGGTCCTGCAAACCGGCGCCCAGCCCTTGCACGCGGCTGCGAATGTTCAGGGGCATGGCCGCCTGTGCGCTTTTGCCCAGCGGGGACGGCAGTTTCATCGCCAGCCCTTCCAGCTGGCTTTGAATGCTCAGCTCGGGTTGCCCCTGTCGCCAGCCCAGGCTGGCGGTGTAGGCGGTGCTGCCGCTCAGGTACCGGGCCAGCATGTCCAGTGGCTGGAACTCGCGGGCCTGACGCAGGCCTTCGGCTGTGATTTCGCCTTGGGCCCGCAATGCGATCGCGGGTTCGTTGCCGCTGCCGGGCTTCATGCCACCTTCCACGCGCATCGGACCGCCCAGCAAGCGGGCCTGCACGCCGCCAAGGCTGAAACCGGACTCGCTGAACTGGATGTTGCCCTGGGCTTTTTCCAGCACCGGCAAGGCCGACGCCATGCGCAAGTCGTTACCGCCCAGCTGCACGTTGCCCTGCACTTTGGTGTTCTGCGCGGCCAGCAAGGGGATGCTCAGTTTGAAGCGTGTTTGCAGGTTGCCGTTGGCTTGCGCCTCGCGCAGGGCGCCCCCCAGCAGGGCATCGATCGGTGACTTCTGCACCAGGCCCAGGACCTGGTTGGCGGCCCCTTTGTTTTCGGCCGACACGTCCAGCACAGCCTGCTGGACCATGTCGGGAATCTGGGCCTGGATGGCCTGCAACGGCAGCCCGGTTTTGGCGTCGCCGGCACGGGCTTTGGCGTCGCTGAGCTTCATGCCCTGTCGGTCAAACACCAGCAGGCCGGACAGGCCGTGCAAACGGGGCCAGGGCATGCTGCCTCGGGGCAGCAGCGATGCGGGCATGTAGTCGAACTCCACATCGCTCAAACGGCCGGCGAAACGGAACTCGCCTTCTTGCGCATGGGCAAACGGCATGCGGGCGATGTCGCCCTTGATCTTGATCTGGACCCCTGAATAGGTGCCCTTGACCAAGGCCTCGCGCAGGTATTGGCGCACCGACGCGGGCAGGCTGGCGGGCAGGTAGCGGTGCACCCGGTTGGCCTGGGCCTGGCTGATCTGGCCTTGCAGATCGAGCACACCGGGCCCGCTGTCTTGGGCGCCGGCGCGCCACTGGCCTTGCCATTGGCCCTGCAGGTCGGCGTTGCTCAGTTGCAAGGACCACTGGGGCACCTCCCAGCGACCGTCCTTGCGTTGCCATCGTGCCTGGGCCTGCAGCTTGTCGACCGGCACCGTGGCTTCTTCCAGCAGGCCTGGCAGGCTGACGGCGCCGCCTGGGCCCATGTCGAGCTGAAGCTGTCCTGCGGACGGGCTCATCTTGAGCTGCACCTGTGCCCCTTGCAGTCCAGGCCAGGATGGGCTGTGGACCGGGTCGGTGCCTGTGGGCTGGGGCGGCAGGTTCAGGTCGTGCAGGCGGGCTTGCACATCGTAGTTCTGGGGGTCTTGCCAGGGGCCTTGCCAGCCCATTTGCAGCGACTCCACCCGGCCCGTGACTGGCAAGGCCTGCACGCGTTGGTGCAGCGCTTCGGGCAAAGGCAAACGCAAGGACAGGTCGCGCAAGGCCTCCAGGTCCAGCTGGTCGGCCTGGATGCGCCCCTGTGCCGACAGGCGTGTGGCCGCCTGCGCCGGGGTGTAGGCCAGTGTCAGGTTGCCGCCGGGCCAACGCAGGCCTTGTGCAGTGACAAAAGACAGCTGGCGGGTGGCGATCTCAAAACCGTCGGTTCGCACCTGCGCGGCCAGACGGCCCGACAGGCTGTCCAGTGCCAAGGGGGGGTATTGCGGGCCAAAGCGGATGTTCAGGTCGGTCAGCTCGGTGTCGGCCGCGCCGCCCGTCCATTGGCCGTTCGCAAAGTCACTCCACAGCCGCAAGGCGCCCTGCCCTGCCTGGATGTCCGCGCCCAGTTGAACATGTTGTCGCAGCTGTGAAACATCGACCTGCGGAAAGTAGGCATAGATCTGACCCGACCAATCTGCCAGTTGCCCGGCATGGGTGGACAACAAGCCACGTTTGAAACGGCCCATGCCCACAAAGCGCTCACCCCAGGACTCGGGGGGGGTGGCGTCCAGTCGCATGTCGTGGTGCCGGGCCGAGTTGCGCAGGATCAGGTCCACATCGCGCAAGGCCAGGGTTTGGGCCTGGGGTGCCGACACAGCAGGCGCTGCCACAGCGCCGTGCCGCACCATGGCTTTCAGGGGCAGTTGGGCACGTTCGTTGGTCCAGCGCAAGGTGCCGCCGCGAATCAGCACCTCGTTTTGGGAGAACAGCCAGTCGGCTGCCGCGCTGTCCCCTTGGGGGCTGGCCGGCAAGTCCAGGCCAGCGATTTGCCACTGCCCTGCGGCGGTCAGCCGGATGTCGAGTTCGGGCGCGTCCAGCACCAGTTGCTCCAGGCTCAGGCGCAGCACCGACCGCACACTGATGGCCAGCACCACCCGCGGCAGGCTCAAGGCGGGGCGGCCCTGGGCGTCGAGCAATTCGATGCGGCGCAATTCAAACGAGGGCACCCATCCGGTCGACTGGGCAGACAGCTCGCCAATGCGCACCGGCACCCCCATGGTCTGCTGGGCCAAGCGTTCGAGCGCAGGGCGGTAATCGGCGATTCGCGGCACAATCCACAAATGCAGGACGCCCCAAGCCAGGCCCAGCAACAAACCCAACACCAAAAGCCCCCAGCTCACGCCATGGACACAGCGGTGCAGCCACAGGCTCAGACGGGGAAAAGGGGGTGGGGATGGCACAAACGTATGAATCAGAAAGTTGGCAGGAATTATGACCCGCAGTGAGCCGTTGGACGTCGTTCAGATCACAAACGAAGAGGGTTCGGCGGATTTAGCCTCGTATTCGCGTTTTGTCCAGCGCCTGCAACGCCGTTACGCCGACTGGATGCCCTTGTTGCCTCCTGGCGCGCCGACCCGCACCAGCCTGATGGCCACCCATGATGCCCTCCTCGCCAAGGGCCTGGACACCGCCGCCGCCTTGCGCGTGCTGCGCCAGCTGACGATGGCCCGTCTGGTCGAGCTCGACTGCGACCAGCAGGCGCCCTTGCAGGTCATCACGCACGGCGTGACCTGGCTGGCCGAAGTCGCCCTCGACATCGCCTGCCGACAAGTGTTGGCTGATCTGGACGCCATCCATGGCGTGCCCATGACCGCCAACGGGCAACGTGCCGAGTTGTGGATCGTGGGCATGGGCAAGCTTGGCGCGCGTGAACTCAATGTGTCCAGCGACATCGACCTGATTTATGTCTACGACGAGGACGGCGAGACGACGGGCAATGCCGAAGGGCGCAACAAAATCTCGATCCAGGAGTACTTTGGCCGCGCCGTCAAACGCATGTACGCCCTGATTGGCGACACCACAGAACATGGTTTTGTTTTCCGGGTGGACCTGGCCCTGCGCCCCAACGGCAACTCGGGCCCCAGTGTGGTCTCGCTGGGAGCCCTCGAAGAATACCTGCTGGTGCAGGGCCGCGAGTGGGAGCGTTTTGCCTGGATGAAAAGCCGGGTGGTCGCCCCGCGCAGCGCGGTGGTGGGGGGCTCAGCCCAGAACCTGCGCGGCGTGGTGCTGCCCTTTGTGTGTCGCCGTTACCTCGACTACAGCGTGTTCGAGGCGCGGCGCTTGCTGCACCAGCAAATCCGCGACCATGCGGCCAAGCGCAGCGCGGGCCACCCCGAACGCGCCAACGATGTGAAGCTTTCGCGGGGCGGCATCCGCGAGATCGAGTTCACCGTGCAACTCTTGCAGGTGGTGCGCGGCGGGCAGTTTCCTGAATTGCGCACGCGCCCCACCCTGGACGCGTTGCAGCGGGTGGCCAAAGCGGGGCTGATGCCGCAGGCCACCGCCGATGCTTTGAGCGAGGCCTATGTGTTCTTGCGTCAGGTGGAGCACCGCATCCAGTACCTGGACGACCAGCAAACCCACGTCTTGCCCACCCGCGATGACGACCTGGCCTGGATCGCCCGCACCATGGGGCATGCCGACACCTGCAGCTTTTTAGGGGCGCTCGACGCACACCGCGAAGTGGTGGCGCAGGAGTTCGACATCCTGCTTGGCGGCGACCGTGAATGCAAAGGCTGCAACGGCAAGAACGGAGCCCGGGCCCAACCCGAGCTGGATGGCATCGCGGATGTGTTCAAAGGCCCGGTGGGCGAGCGCCTGGCCTCCTGGCCCGACAACCCCCGGGTGCAGGCGCTGCGCGACGATGCGCGGGGGCGCCTCATGCGCCTGCTGCAACGCACCGCCCAATGGCTCGATGAAGGCCGCATCAGCGAAGAGGCTGTGCTGCGCATGGTCGACTGGATCGAGCCCTTGTTGCGGCGCGAAAGCTACCTGGCCCTGATGCTCGAGCGCCCTTCGGTGCATGAACGCCTGTTGCGTCTGCTGGGCGCGGCGCGTTGGCCTGCGCGGTATTTGTTGCAGCACCCCGGGGTGATCGACGAGCTGGCCGGAGGCAACCTGTTCAGCACCCGCTTTGATGCCAGCGAATTCGAAGCCGAACTGCAGGCACGGCTGGTGGCGCTCCAACGCACCGGCGAAGACGACGAGGAAAGCCTGCTCAACCTTCTGCGCCGGGCCCACCATGCCGAACAGTTCCGCACCCTGGCGCGGGATGCCGAAGGGGTGCTGACGGTCGAACAGGTGGCCGACGACCTGAGCGCCCTGGCCGATGCGGTGCTGCGCGTGACCGCCCGCTGGTGCTGGGACCGCCTCAAGAGCCGCCACCGCGAAGAGCCCGCCATTGCGATCATTGGTTACGGCAAGCTTGGCGGCAAGGAGCTGGGCTACGGCAGCGACCTGGACATCGTGTTCGTGTACGACGACGACGACGAGCGCGCTCAGGAAACCTATGCCGCCTATGTGCGCAAGCTGATCAACTGGATGACCGTCAAGACCGCCGACGGCGATTTGTACGAGATCGATCCCGCCTTGCGCCCCAATGGCAACTCAGGCCTGTTGGTCACCCGATTTGAGGCCTATGCCGACTACCAGCAACAGCGCGGCAGCAACACCGCCTGGACCTGGGAACACCAGGCCATGACGCGTGCCCGATTTGTGATGGGCCTGCCCAGCCTGGCGCCCCGCTTTGATGCGGTGCGCCACGCCGTCATCAGCGCCGAGCGCGACGCCCACAGCCTGCAAGCCGAAATCGTGGCCATGCGCGAGCGCGTGCGCCAGGGGCACCCGGTCAAGACCGACCGCTTCGATGTCAAACACAGCCCTGGCGGCATGGTCGATGCCGAATTTGTTGTGCAGTATCTGGTCCTGTTGCACACGGCACAGCACCCGGAATTGGCCGACAACGTGGGCAACATCGCCTTGCTGATCCGTGCCGAAAAAGCCGGCTTGCTGCCCGCAGGCGTGGGCCAGGCCGCCGCCAACGCGTACCGTGAAATGCGCCGGGTGCAACACCGGGCGCGCCTGAACGAGGAGCCCACCGATGTCGACCCGGTCAGCCTGGCGTCCGAGCGTGCGGCTGTTTTGGCCTTGTGGCAAGCGGTGATGGGCAAATAAGAATACTATTGAATTAGTAAATTAAGCAAAATAACGGTTTCAAACGCTCTATTTGGTAAATATATAAAAATAAAGTATCCTTTCTGAAAATTAAAAAGCGCTAAAGCTATGAATTTTCAGGGAGGACGCCATGAAAAATGGTGCATCGAAGGGGTTGAGAAAAAGCCAGTGGACAAGTGCCTGGGCACCTTGGATCTTGGCTTCAACGGCCATGGCACAGACCGTGCCAATGCCCGTGAGCGTGTTGCCCGACGTGCAGGTCACGGACGCACCGCTGGAATACCGCCAGTTTGAAAAAGTGGAGATCACGGGCTCTGCCATTTTGGCCAAACAAGCCAAACAGGCTTTGCCGCTGCAGATCATGGATCGCCGTGACATTGAACGCAGTGGTGCGGTTTCCTTGCCAGAGCTGATCCAGCGCCTGCCGTTCATCAGCAATTTCTCAGAGCTGGGCAGTGTCACAGGGACGGTGTCCGGGGGGCCGGAAGCCGCCGCGATCCACGGCAATCAAAGCGGAACGCTGGTCCTCCTCAATGGCCGGCGGCTGCCTTATTACGGCAGCCAGACCATCATGGGTGAGCGGGCCGTGGTGGACTTGAATTTTTTACCCTTGGCCGCGATTGAAAAGATCGAAATTCTGACCGATGGGGCTTCCAGCCGATATGGTTCGGACGCGGTCGCTGGGGTGATCAACGTCATCACCAAATCTGAAGTCCAGGGCTTGACTGCCGGCGTAGATGTGACCTTGCCGCAGGGCGGGCATGGCCAGAGCAAGGGCTTAACCCTGTCCTGGGGCAATGGCCGATTGCATCGCGATGGTTACAGCCTGCGTGCGTACTTCATGGCTCAGAAAAGCGAAGCCGTGCTGGCCGGACACCGAGAAGTCTCCAGTGTGGGGCCGAGGTCGGTGTGGATCGATGGTCAAAACTTGTATCGGAGAATGAACCACAGTCGGGATAGCGCCCCTCCTCAAAATTACTTCGATGCCAACGGTCAGGTCAGAAATTTGACCTATGCCAAGACAGGGCGGTGTGAGGCCGGGTGGTATGAAATTTATCGTGGCGAATGTGACAGGAACACCCAAGGGGAAATGACCTTGTACCCGCAAACCGACAAACAGATCATGTATGTGCAAGGTGAACGGGTGCTACACAACCGATGGGTTGTGTTTGCCGAAGGTTTGTGGGGCCAGCAAACGCAGAAGCTTGTGCCGGATGGGAAATACACACCAAGGCTTGTGACTGGGGCGGACGGCCATGATTATTTATTGGAAATCGTTCCTCTCGGATTGACCACGCAGCAATACAACAACCAGATCCACAATGCGGTGTTGGGTTTGAGGGGTGAACATTGGGGCTGGGACTTCTTGACATCGGTTTCTACAGGGCGACATCAAGTCCGCCGCTCATACATCGATGGACTGGTTAAGGATGATTTTTGGGGTGTCACGTTGCCGCCTGAATTGGCTGACCAACACCCTTCGCAATATTCTGCTGAAACCCGTACGTTCTTGACGTCATACCGAGGGCCATCCATCCTTCTGGATGATGGGTTCAATCAGATGGACAGTATGAATTTTTTGGCCAGTCGGGAATGGATGGACACGGATCATGGTCCCGTCAACGTGGGCATGGGTTTGGATTGGCGGCGGGAGCGCGTCTTTTATTCTTCGCCGGATGCGGAGACGAGGCCTTCATTTGATGCGAACCGTTTTGTATGGGCGGCACACACTGAAGTCACTGCCCCTTTGGGGCCCAGCAGTGAAGTGACAGCCGCTTTGAGGCATGATCAATATTCTGATTTTGGGGGGGTCCAAACCGGCAAGTTGGGTTGGAAATGGAAACCTCACAATGCCTTGCTTTTGAGGGGCTCAATAGGGTCAGGCTTTCGAGCGCCGACCCTGGGGCAAATGATTCCACAGCTCGCAAAAATAGGGTACATCACCCATCCTGATACGGGTGACACAGTACAGATCGTGAACCCCGGAAATCCGCAACTAAAGCCTGAGAGATCTGTGCACAAAACGGTTGGCTTCAGGTTTGAAATCAGTCAGCGTTTGAGCTTGGGTGCAGATGTGTGGCAAGTGGATATTCAGGACACGTTTGGCGTGCTGCCATCCAATCAGATATTGGCAAACGATCAGCTCAAATCTCAATACCTGTTCGGCGAAGTCATGACCCAGAACACCCAAAATTTAGGACGCAGCGTCAAGCGGGGGGTTGATTACGACGTTCATTTTCGCCATCCCACCGAGCTGGGACGGATCCGTACCAGTCTCAAGGGCGTTTACATGCTCAAGTCGGTGACTCAAGATACGCTCAGTGGTGCGTTTGTTTCGAACATCGGGAAATCTGCGGAGCCACTTTTGACCACAGCCCGTCATCAATGGGCGCTGACGACTCTGTTGGAGCGTCCTCAATGGCTGGGTGGTTTGACGGTGCATTACAAAACAGGGTACGAAGAAAAAACAGTGCTGACCGATATAGATGGCAACACACACGATTACACCGGGCGTATTCCTGCGCATTGGACTTTGGATTTGTTGAGTCGCTGGCAACTGCGACCCGGGCTGTCATTGGGTGTGAATCTGATCAACGCCACCAACCGCATGCCCGCCCTGCGCATGGCCATGCACGACAATGTGCTGGTGGGCGTGGACACCCGTTATGCCAGTTACATGGGCCGATACCTCCACATCAAGCTGGACCAAAAGTTCTGAGCTTTTGCGCATGGGTGGGCGATCCCCTTCGCGATCGCTTGGAAAACGCTTGCCGCTAAACTCGCCGCACGCCAGACGGGCGTTCAGCAGAGAGAAGAATCATGGAAAAAAGCGGTGCTTGGGTGCGGGCAGGGGCATGGGTTTTCAGCGCATTGGCCGCAACGGCTAGCGTTGCCGATGAACCCGGCAAGTCTGCGGCACCTGGCAAACCCGCGCTCACCGTGACTGTGACCACACCCCAAATGGCCAACATGGCCCAGAAAATTTCCGCCAACGGCTCCCTGGCCGCCTGGCAAGAAGCCATCGTGGGGGCCGAGGCCCATGGCCTGAAGATCACCGAAGTGCGGGTGAATGTGGGTGACCGGGTGCAGCGCGGCGAGGTGCTGGCCACATTGCAGGCCGACACTTTGCGCGCCGAGCTGGCGCAGGCCGAGGCGACGCTGGCCGAAGCCACGGCCAGCGCCCAGGAGGCCAAGGCCCAGGCCGACCGCGCCCGCAGCCTGCAGCAACAGGGCTTTTTCAGCAACGCCCAACTGAGCCAGGCGCTGGCCAGTGAGGCTTCGGCGCAGGCGCGTGTGCAGTCGGCGCGGGCCCTGGTGCAGTTGCAAAGCGTGCGCCTGTCGCAAACCCAGGTGCGTGCGCCCGATGCGGGCACCATCTCGGCGCGTCAGGCCACAGTGGGCAGCGTGGTGGCGGCGGGCAGCGAGTTGTTCCGCCTCATCCGGCAGGGTCGCATCGAGTGGCGTGCCGAAGTGACGGCGGCCGACATTGGCCGCATTCAGGTGGGTGCGCCTGTGCAGATCAAGGCGGCCAGCGGTCAGCTCTTGCAAGGCAGGGTGCGCATGGTGGCCCCCTCGGTCGATCCGCAAACCCGCAATGCCTTGGTGTATGTGGATGTGCCCGCACAGACGGGCAGCGCCCGGCCCGGCATGTATGCCCAGGGCGAGATCAGCCTGGGTCAAAGCCAGGCGCTGACGGTGCCGCAAACAGCGGTGGTCGTGCGAGATGGTTTCAGCCATGTCTACACCGTGGGCGCCGATCAGAAGGTCAGCCAGGTCAAGGTGCAGACCGGCGGCCTCAGCGGTGACCGCATGGAGAGCAAGAGCGGCCTGCAGGCCCATGCACGGGTGGTGATCAGTGGGGTGTCATTCCTCAACCACGGCGACACGGTGCGTGTGGTGGACCCGGCCCCTGCTGCCAAATAAGGGGGCGTCATGTTGAACGTCTCCTCCTGGTCGATCCGCAACCCGATTCCGGCGGTCATGCTGTTTGTGCTGCTGTCGGTGGCAGGCTTCATCGCCTTTGGTGCGATGAAGGTGCAGAACTTTCCCGATCTCGATTTGCCCACCATCACGGTGAACGCCAGTTTGCCGGGTGCTGCACCCACGCAACTGGAAACCGATGTGGCGCGCAAGCTGGAAAATGCGCTGGCCCCGTTGCAAGGCCTCAAACACATCACCACCAAACTGCAAGACGGCGCGGTGTCGATC
>JACCDV011025750.1_pt1 | contig 17492 bp, 18 predicted proteins | sample 7446131 | NCBI WGS metagenome assembly JACCDV01 (sample SAMN15323448, study PRJNA562643) | freshwater metagenome | isolation source: river surface water | place: USA:Blue River Watershed | collected 2017-08-17 | reverse complement strand
TCCGCTCATATTTCTCTCCCTTCAACCCATCACGAGCCATTCATGAGTGGTTTCAGGGAGAGAAAATCCATTTCTACAATACAACAACTAGTAATTTTTGCCTAGAGGGCGAAACTTTACGATGTGACCCAGCGCGAGACACAAACCGAACCGGAAAATTACCATACTGGGATCAATCCACTTCCTTGGAAAGGACGGAAGACCCGAAGACTATACAATTTGAACCGGCATGAGACACTTCTCAAAGCCTTAAACTATACTCGCAAAACTCCAAAATTCTTTCAAAATCGGGGAAGACTCCTAAGCCTAATAATTTGCCCAGTCGAGAGACACAGGCCGAACTTTGAGACGCTTAGCACGCTAATTTATGAGATTCATAGATAATATCAATCCAGATCCATTAACTTAGAAGTCGATCGACGACTGATTTAAAGATTGGAAACACTTCGCCCCTCGCCCAAGCCTCTCTAATGGCGGCAGACAAATAGATGGGATGCTTCTTAGCATTACCTATGTTTCCAACAGCATCTCTGCCAGCCTGTCGGACTGCATCAATATGTGGGCCGAGTTGGCTTTCAAAAACTTCCTCAATTTGATTGAGCCAAGCTGTCACTGTTCCAGTGAAAATATGGCTCGCTGGCATTGCACCGATTGGCGTCATACCAATCAGAGTAAATATGGCGTCGTTGTCTCTGACGTGTTCATCACGATGTGCTGGATCACAATTTGCATCAAGGTCGAAAATGACGTGATGGGGTATTGTGAATGACTTTGCTACCATAAGAAGAAGGGCAAGCGAGCTTTTACCCTCACAAACAATTATGCTGGCCCCTGACCTTTGAAATTCTGGCTTTCGCCCAGACACTCTCAGATAAGCTTCGATGCAAGCTTGATCTGAAATACCTTCGACAAGAACCAAGCGATCCGCAAAAAATAGTTCGTTAAACTTTGGTTGAAGTTGTATGGCTAGTTTCGCGCGAGCTTGATCCTCACTAGTAAGCTTCTTTTTGAAAGCCGCGTTGTACTCTGTGAGAATTTTCGAAAAGTCGGAGGAAGTTATGGAAACGCCTGCTGCAGTACTCCGGAACATTTTGATTCCGTTGTAATGCTCCACTTCAATAAAGTAAGGGCTGTGTGTTGTAACAAATACCTGGGCTTGCCCTGCAGTGAGTTCCATTAGAATTGACGCCAAGTGTCTGGCCTGAGGTGGATGCTGGTAGAGCTCCGGCTCCTCACACCCCAAGATCAATGTCGGGCTTACACCAGTATCTACCGCCATCAGCTCTTGTAGGATGATTATTAGGAAAGCCCTTTGTAGGCCGTGCCCAAAGTTCTCTACGGAACCGGAGAAACCTTTGTCACTTAGTTGAACCTGGGCAACGGGATCGAGCACAGATACGGATTTTTCATCGCGTTTCCAATTCAGTGTTAGTCCAGCATCGCCCATTACTGCGGCTCTGAGTCGATCTGAAAGCCGCTTTTCGAGGCCGGTTAGATGGGTTTGTTGGCCACCAATTAATGCATCGTAGGCGGCGAGCGCGGCCGCGCGGATCCTCTCAAGCTCTTCGGCGTAGTTCATGCTTGCCCGAACGGTGTGTTGGATCAATTTTCCCAGATGCGATGACCTGGCTTCTTGTCCTTCGCTCGTGGCATCCTTAACGGCAGGTACATAGACCCAGTGGAGATGCCGCTGAAACTTGTGTGCCCCCTTGCTCACACCGAAAAAGTCGTCGCCGCTCGGTGTCAGAGTTTTCTGATCGGGTGGAAGCGCCTCTTCATAATCCCTAAGGGCCTTCTCACGTGCTTCATTCGTGGTAGCGGATACTACTTCTGGATACTCAGTTCGAAGTTGATCAAAGATGACTTTCCGTTCAGCTGCAGAAGCCCCCTCGAAAAATGCAGTGAACGGGGCGAATACCAGTCTCTCACCACGCACGCACTTTGTGATTACTCCATCTTTGCTTTCAAGCTCCAGGCGGACAACGAGCTTCCCATCTCGAGCGTAGTGCTTGAATTCCTCCATAGCTTCAACACCAAGTTCATAGAAAGTTACTGTAATAGATATCTTTACGGCACAGTCTCGTGAGTAAAAATCTTGCTCACTGAATGAGGTGGTCTCCCCAAAGAAGATATTAAGAGCAGCAAGTACAGAAGATTTTCCTGAACCATTTGGACCCACAAAGGAGTTATAAGATACGCAGTCTATGTCCGCAAACTTGATAGACCGAAAATTCTCAATCTGAATTCTTTTGATTTTCATGGCTGTCTAAATATTTCCACTGGCGCATCTTCGCAGGGGCTACACGTCGCTTAATTCAAGTATGACTCTCTTTTTTAAATAGTCAATGACATCGACTCAGCTTCGGGCAACTACCCAGCCTGAACACGTAGAGCGCAAACACTAAATACATGTGCCTGCTATTGGCCGGGACTAGAAGTCAGAGCTATTCTGTCTCAATATGATAATGACATACATCGCATACATCCGAGTTTCAACAAAGAAGCAAAGCAAGTACGGCGTCTCGTTGGACGAACAACGCCGGGCCATTAATGAATACGTCGCCAGGCACCAACTCACCATCACTGACTGGTACGAGGAGGCTACCACAGCTGCCAGGCGCGGTCGTCCGGTGTTCAAGGCTGCAATGGAGGCTTTAGTGGAGGCAAAGGGAAGTCTTGGCCTCGTCATGCACAAGATTGATCGAGGCGCCCGGAACCTGAAGGACTGGGCAGACATCGGCGAAGCAATTGATCTTGGCGTCACCGTCCGCTTCGCCCATGACGATATCGACCTCCATACCCGTGGCGGTCGTCTAACGGCAGACATCCAAGCCGTGATCGCTGCTGACTACATTCGCAACCTCCGTGACGAAGTGAAGAAGGGGATCGACGGGCGATTGCGACAAGGGCTCTACCCATTCGCGGCACCACTCGGCTATCTAGACCGTGGCAGGGGAAAGGCCAAAGTACCCAACCCGGCCGTTGCGCCTCTCATCGTCTACTCGTTCCAGCTCTATGCGTCAGGCGACCACAGTCTGAGCAGTGTTGGCGATCTACTCGCCATACGAGGACTAGTTAGATCTGCCGGCAAGCCGCTTCGTGCCGCGTACCTTTCCAGGATGCTACGGAATCCGTTCTATCTTGGCATCTTGCGGGTTCGGGATCAAACATTCCCCGGCGTCCACCAGCCTCTGGTGTCCAGTGAGCTCTTCGAGCGCGTTCAGCAGATACTGCACGATCGCAGACCGCGAAAGCGCTTCAAGCACAACTTCAAGTACCGCTGCTCGCTTCGGTGTACGGGCTGCCAGAAGATCCTGGTCGGCGAGATGCAGAAGGGGCGGGTGTACTATCGATGTAAGAATTGTCGTGGTGTTTGTATACGCGAGGACCGCGTTTTGCAGCCGGATCATCGATTCCGCATACATTCCGGTGCTCCGCTTTCAAAATCTTCTGTGTTAGAGCCGTGGGAAAAGTTCGATTACCCGTTGGGTATTGACATAACGGTCAGTCATGTAGCCAATCAACGGCCCTATTGAGCCCTGGAATAGAGACATCCCTTCCAAAGAGGGGTGTTTCCGGCGGTGACCTTACGGAGAATCGAACTCCGATTTGTAGGATGAGAACCTACTGTCCTAGCCGTTAGACGATAAGGCCAATTAATGTAACTGTTGACACAGAGACAAGTGGCGACATCATACCAAAAAAACCAAAAAATGCCAGAGGCTAGTTTGATACACGGCAAAACCTGTGTCGTATACAACTCGACCGTCGTACTCGCTTCGCTTCGTACGACATGTCTCCGCTTTTCTCATCCCTCACGCAAGCAAAATTGTTTGCTTGCTCATTTCCGCAATCTCGCTCTGCTCGTTTCCGGGCCACTCGGGTTCAGTACCAAAGTAGTGAGATGCCATAAAGGAATTTTAACGGCTTTCTTCAGTCTCCATTGAGGCACTCGGGTCGTTGGCTACTTTCAGTATCGACTGGATAAATTCAGCCTTTCCGGCAGTATAGTCTTCACGTTTGTCCGCATATTGAATAGCAAGCTTCTCCTTGAGGTTCTCGTACGAATCGACAGCTTCTGGATGAGTGCGTAGATAATCGCGAAAGGCAATATCGTTGTGCCAAACAGGACCGCCATGTTCGGTTATGTGCAGATAATGGGTGCGTAATTCCTCTGGTCCTTTTGCAAACAATATCTGTCTGTCATCTGAACCATTTCCTCGATACTCATAGCCAGCCTTTTCAAGGACAGGACGAATGTCGTCAACGGTAGAGAGGGATTCTACGGCCATGAGTATGTCAATGATAGGTTTGGCCGCGAGTCCTGAGACTGATGTGCTTCCAATGTGCTGAATATCTAGAGCAGTATCGCCAAGTAGACTCTTTAAATTATTACACTCCAATTCAAAAGCATCAGCCCATTCTTGGTGGTGCTTTTTCAAAATCACTGTGCCACGTTTTAATCCGATTACATTATTCATTACATCTATAGTTTAGCTTAACCCTTATCCTTTAGGTACTTGGGTCGCCCCATAGACATAACTACTCGGGTCATACCGATAACAAGTGCTTAATGCGGAAATGGAGGGATTCGGTCACGAATAATTTTGTGACCAAAATTTTCTCGACCCCAGCTCGACCGTCGTACTCGCTTCGCTTCGTACGACATGTCTCCGCTTTTCTCATCCCTCACGCAAGCAAAATTGTTTGCTTGCTCATTTCCGCAATCTCGCTCTGCTCGTTTGCGGAAATGGAGGGATTCGAACCCTCGATCGAGTTGCCCCGATGCATGATTTCGAGTCATGTGCCTTCAACCAACTCAGCCACATTTCCAATATGGCGCGAGTATAACATGCTCTTACGCGAGCGTAAAAATTTTATTATGTTATAGTGTGGTTTCGTTAGATAAGATTACATGTATGAAAAGCTGGCAAAAGATAGAGCAATATTTTAAAGAAGTTATTTACGGGGGGATTGATGGTATTGTGACTACTTTTGCGGTGGTGGCCGGCTTTGCAGGAGCTTCATTGTCGGCTGATACAGCCGTACAATTATCGTTTGCTGTTGTGTTGTTATTTGGTTTAGCTAATTTATTTGCTGACGCCGCATCAATGGGTCTGGGTAATTTTTTGTCTGTGCGATCAGAGCAAGATATGTACGCGAGTGCCCAAGACAGAGAACGAATGTTGCTACGTACCGAAACCGACAAAGAGTTGTTAGCGACAGTGGATATTTTACAGAGTAAAGGCTTTGCCTTGGAAGAGGCTAAAACGCTAGCTGCGATCTACCAACATAATGAATCGTACTGGTTGGATTTTATGATGATGCACGAACATAATATGGCTGACCCACGACATGAAAATCCGGCCGCTACTGGCCTGGCCACCTTTTTGTCTTTTATGGTTTTTGGGGCGATTCCGTTGCTACCGTTTATGATATTTAGTGAAGGCAGTACGGCGGTCATTTTTAAACTGTCTATTGTCGGCACATTTGTAGCTTTGGTGATATTAGGTTTGTTAAAGTGGAAGGTAATTGGTGATAAACTGGCCTCCTCTTTGGTGGAAGTAATCTTGGTCGGAGGTACCGCCGCCACTTTGGCATATTTGGTAGGTGTTGCACTAGGAGCCTAATGGTGCCAAATGGCCGTTTATACTAGTGTTTACGGACAGGTTTATACATAGTTTTCCCACTGGTTTTTCCACTTGTTATACACAGAACATTGTAATATAAGGCTATTCTAGCGAGTGGTGTGAGCTATTGACCGATTTGTATGGTGTGAGACGATATATACAGGTCGACATGGTGGTGATTCTCCATACTATTGTCCCCTAGAGGGACCGGAGCATGCCGACCAAACTCTACGTTGTACAAAGCAAAACGCACCCGGCTGGGGTGCGTTTTGTGTTGCTGTGTAAGAGGATCGTTTGTATAATCTGACGATGCTTAATTTGCCGACAGTGACCCTGCTGGGGATTGATTGTTTGAATGTCGAGCGCTTACAGTTGGCGCTTGATATTTGTACCCGTGAGGTGAATTTTGGAGCGGTCAAATTACTCACTTCTTTGCCGACTTCTGATGTGCGTTGTGTGACGATACCGGCGATCAATTCAATAGAAGATTATTCACGCTTCTGTCTGACTCAATTACATGAGTATGTTGATACGAATCACGTGCTGGTGGTACAGCATGACGGTTTTGTTCTCAATCCGTCAGCTTGGCGTGATGAATGGTTGGAATTTGATTATATCGGTGCTCCGATTCAGATTGGTGAATGGACTGTAGATCGCCATGGTGTACCACAAACGGAAACAGGTTCACTTGTAGTTGGTAATGGCGGCTTTTCCTTACGGAGTAAAAAGCTACTTGATCTAACTGCCAGCCTAGCAGCAACTGGAGACTTTATTTTGACTGAGCCTGAAGATTGGGCTATTTGTTACACCGAAAAGACTAAACTAGAAACGCTAGGTATCCGCTTTGCCTCGGTGCCAGTAGCCGAACGATTTTCGTTTGAAGGACGGTCGCCTGACTATTATAAATACGTTGACTCTTTTGGCTTTCACGGCTTACGCTGGACAGACATTAGTGTCTGGTTGGATAAATACCCAGAATACCGAGACCATTTCCCGTCGGGGATAAACCCGTCTGTCTTCCAAGATTACACAAAATAAAAATCTACTTCTTACAGTATATTTTTATTTTGGGTTGATTTTTTAGTGAGCCTTGAGAGAGACGTAAATATCCTCAAGAGCCCGGACGGCATCACCAGCAGCAATATTATTTTGGTGGTATTTTACATTGGTGCAATCACCAGCAGCCCAGATGCCGGGCGTGCTAGTACGTTGAGTCCAAGGATCGATCTCGATCCGGCCAAAGCTGTCTAGGGTGACTGCCTCAGCGGCATAACTAGTATTTGGCAACATGCCGACCTCTACAAAGATACCAGTCACTGCCAAGTCTACAGTTTCACCGGCTGGTGTCTTGTACGATAGACCAGATACAAATTGTTCACCCGTTACAGCCAAGGGTTCTGCGTGAGCGACGGCGGTCATATGAGGATGAGCCAAGACCTTCTCGACAGTAATAGCATCAGCTTTAAAATCGCCACGTGAGATGAGAGTGACACTTTTGGTATAAGCTAGTAGTTGGGCGGCTGTTTCAAAACCAGCATTACCACCGCCGATAACAGCCACATCCTGTCCAGCAAACATCGGTCCGTCACAAGAAGCACAGTAGGTTAAACCTTTATGTTCATAAGTATCGGCACCAGTAATGGCCAATCGTCTCCTGGTCGAACCAGAAGCAATCAATATCGCCTTGGCTTCTACCATCTCGCCGGAATCTAGAGTCACTACATGACTACTTTCTCCGCGAGTAAGTTTGGTCACAAGATGGTTTTTGATGGTGACATAGTCGGCGGCGTAGGTAAGTAAGTGAGTTTTGAGGTCACTAGCTAATTTATCGCCACTAATCGCAGTGGTACCAATCCAATTTTGAATATCAGGAGATACAATACTCTGGCCACCCCATTCCTTGGTAATAAAACAAGTCTGCAAACGCTTACGGCCAGCGTAGACACCAGCGGCTACACCAGCCGGACCTCCGCCAATAATTACTAGATCGTACATATAAACAAGCTACTCATTAAGATAGGGAAATAGTGTACCATATGCCAGTTGACGAGTATACCCCGTAGGGGTATACTCGTCCACATATGAAGCCTATCGTCAATCGGTTAAAAAGAGTTGAAGGACAATTACAAAAAATCCGCACTGACCTTGAGACTCATCAGCCATTATGTACCAGTGCTGTACCGCAGTTCTTAGCTGCCAAGGGGGCACTTGATGCCTGTGTGAAGGAGTACCTACTTTTGTCCCTCAAAGAGTGCGGGAGTAAAAGATCAAGTGAAGAAACGACGATGTTACTGGAGACTATTGTGAAGAAGTTGTAGAAAAGGTGAGGCAAAACAAAAGCCACCCTTGGGGGTGGCTTTTGTTTTAGGTAGAAAATGCGGGAACTGGTCAGAAGTTACTAAGCATAATCATTCACTACGTTCGAAATCGACTAAGTACTTCTAACCACAGCTCGCTGCTTCGTCGCCCTAGGAAGGGATGACTCAGATCGCTGCGGCTTGCGGTTCCGCTTTACTTCGTCGAAGCTTATTTAAGCTTCGAACGACGAAGGAAAGCAGGAACCGCACCCCAATCGTCCTCGTCTTCTTCGTCGACTGGATCTACTGGTTTAGGGTCACGTCGTGGAATTTCTGGCTTACTCTCAGTCACTATCACATCTACCTTTGGCGATGATATCTCCTCTGGTTCAGGACGACGTGGGTTAGTTAATGAATTAAAGATTCTTCCCCGTGTTGGCTCTGGGGCATCCTCCGGCTCGGCATCTATAGTTGATATAGTGGCAGGGGCCGCCATTGGTGCTCGTCTAGCAATGGGCGAGTTGTGATGGCCACCTTCTTCGGGAAAGCCAGTAGCGATTACTGTGACTTTTACCTCGTTTTTCTTCAGCTTGTCATCTTTGATGGCACCAAAGATAACTTTGGCTTGAGGATCGATTGATTCGGTAATCACACGAGCGGCATCTTGAATCTCAAGCATACCAAGGTCATCACCACCAGCGATAGCAAAGAGTACGCCTTTGGCTCCGGTGATTGATACTTCAAGGAGAGGGGAATTGATAGCGCTACGGGCCGCTTCTTCGGCACGCTTTTCACCGGCGGAAACACCGACACCCATTAAAGCTGAACCAGCATTTTCCATCACACTTCGGATATCAGCAAAGTCCACATTGATGATACCAGGCATGGTGATCAAATCAGAAATACCCTCTACTGCTTGCTTTAAGACATTGTCACACATCTCAAAGGCGCTTTTAACTGTGGTTTCTTTGTCGACAATAGCAAGTAGGCGATCGTTTGGAATCGTGATTAGTGCGTCCACTTCTTTTTTGAGCTCCTCAATACCTTGTAGAGCCAGGCGCATACGCTCTTGGCCTTCAAATAGAAATGGCTTGGTCACTACGCCAACAGTCAAAGCACCACTGTCCCGTGCAATCTTGGCTACGACTGGAGCTGCGCCAGTCCCAGTACCACCACCCATACCACAGGTGACAAAAATCATGTCAGAGCCTTTGATAGCGTTAGCGATTTCTTCACGGGTTTCTTCAGCTGCCTTGCGACCCATGTCAGGGTTACCGCCGGCGCCTAGTCCGCGGGTGAGGTTTTTACCGACATGAATCTTACGCTTTGCCAGTGAGTGGTGTAGATCTTGAGCATCACTATTGATAGCAATAAACTCAACTCCTTTGACTTTGGTGCTGACCATGTAGTTGACAGCATTGTTGCCAGAGCCACCGACTCCCACTACGCGAATGCGAGCAAAAGATTCTACGTCTGTTTTGATTTGTTCCATAATAAAGTGCGACTTACTAAATAACCAAACTATCGCCGGGTCAGACGACAAAAACGCGCGCCAGATCCCAGACTGTCACCATCATACAGGCATAATATATATCTGTCACGATATTGACTATCCTGACTTTCGTGTTTTTGACTATTGTAAAAAAGTCTTATTTAAGAATGGTTTTTGCTTTCTAAGGTAAGAATTGCGAGAGCCAGTCTAGGATGGTGTGCTTAGTTTGTTTGACGACACCAATGGCAGTGGTCTCTTCGCCATCGCTGGCACCAAGCATACAGAGGCCATAGGCGACTGCCCAGGAAGCGTCACGAACTTTGGTGTTTTTGCCAAATTCTAAGGTAGCGATACGGGCCGGTAAGTTGAGAGTATTGCGAGCGACTTCTTGTACGCCGATGGTAGTCGCTCCGCCGCCAGTGAGAATAACACCGGCTGGCAATAAGCTGTCCTTTTTGATTTTGCGCAGATGCTGATCAATTAACTCAAAAATATCACTGAGTCTAGCGTTGATGATTTCTTCGAGTTTTTTCTTGGGGAAGGAAGTGGTGGTCATACCGCCGCGCTTGATTTTCTCGGCTTCTTCCAGCGGGATGCGTAAACCCAGGGCAATATCGTTGGTAATGTCATTGGCACCAATTGGGAATACTTTTAACGAGACGGGGGTCATATCCTCAAAAACTACAGTTGATACTGTTTCTGCACCGATGTTGGCTAATATACAACCAGCTCGTCGTTGTGCTTTGGATAGAATAACAAAGCTAGCAGCCAGGGGTGAAGCCATAACATCTTCAACGTAGATACCGGTGCGTTCAACGGCCCCGATTAAATCATTGAGGTGTTGTTCAAAGGTTGTGATAAACAGAGTGTCTACCTCGAGTTTGGTACCGCGCATGCCTTGTGGCTTACCGAGGACTAATTCACCATCTACTCGATAACGTAGTGGTATGGCATGGATAATTTTGCGGTTGGGGATGTGGTCAATAATCCTGTCCTCACTGTCTTGTCCAGCCTTATCAATATCGATGTTAGTAATCTCAGAATCAGCGCGGGAAGTAATGACTTCACCGGTAGAGACAATTTCGTCAAGACCGATGGAACCGATTGAGACATAGGCTCGTTTGACCTCGACTCCTGCCACTTTCTCAGCTTGAGCGACGGCGCTACGAATGCTACGAACGACGTCGGTCTCGCTAATGATATAGCCGTTGCGTAAACCGCGACTTTCGGCAAAACCCGTCCCAATGATCTGAGGCAGACCACGCTCACCTTTGAGTTTGGGTACACGGACAATAGCCACCTTTACTTGATAGGTGCCGACATCGATACCGGTAATAATGTGTTCAGACATACAAGTGACTTAGCTGATGCTGTATTTACGTAAGTATTTAGCCTCCAGCTTGTCCATGTCGTCACCGTGGTCATGACCTCGAAGATGGAGGAGTCCGTGAATGAAAAGATAGGCAACATAGCCGTCTTTGGAGAGGTTAAATTTTTTGGCTTCTTTAGCCGCGACTTTTGGGCAAATAAATATTTCGCCCATTTGCGTATCTAAAGGAAAAGATAAGACATTTGGCACGTAAGTCTTTTGGCGGTATTGCTGATTGAGAGTTCTGGCTCGATATTCACCAACGAACTGAAGAGAGAGGGAGTACTTCTTGCCCAAGATGTCATTTTTCATCGTTTCATAATGAAAAAGCGGGTAGGTCTGCACAAAGCTAACTAACGAGAAAGTAGACATAATAATAGCTCAATTATGACATAAAGTGACCATAAAGCTAAGGCTTACTCTGTGGGTCTTTGGCCGCCGCTCATAATACAAAAGCACCCACTTTCGTGGGTGCTTTTGTATTATGAGCGGCGGCCGCGGGTACGTTCTTGAACTTTACCTAACTTCAAGAGTTCTTCGTAAATTTCTTTCTTTCCGAGTTTCTTGAGTTTGGCAAATTTTTGCACATTGCGACTCTTAATACGACTGTAATAACGTCCAGTGCGTACCTTTTGCATAATGCCAGCGCCTTGTACGCGCTTTTGAAAACGGCGAATCACGTTCGCGCTACTTTCATTGTTGTTTTTTGTAACTGCTACATTTGTTGCCATAGTGGTTGCAAGCATATCATAGTGGCTAAATTACCGCAAGATAAGCAAAATTATGTTGCACAGTAGGGCTTTTGACCACCTAGGCTACGACATTAAAAGTCTTTTTTAGACGGCGTACAACACTGTCATAGGGTACAGATTCTTGTTTGCGGGCATTCATATCTCGCAAAATGACAGTTTTATCAACAAATTCTTTTTGTCCGATAATAATCACATGCTTTACGCCACGAGCCTCCGCGTCTCTGAGTTGCGCGGATAGTGAGTCATTAGCCAGGTCTTGAATGACGGGGATACCGGCTCGACGTAGGTCATCTATAATCATTAAGCTACGCACCTTCGGCCCAAAGCCCAGCTGGATGATATAGGTGTTAGGTGTTTCTAATTTAACACGAGGAGTGCGGGCTGGTGCCGCTTTTTCTGTCAAAATCGCCACCGCTCCGACCCCGCTAGTTTTCTTCTTGGTACGTTTCTCCAAAAACCCGTCAAAACGGCCACCTTTAATAATAAAAGTTGCTCCTTCACTCTCTTCACCAACAGATTCAATTGAAAAGAGAGCATCAGAATAATACTCGTGATTGGCCAGCATCTTCGGATCGATTTCGTAAGGCGTCTCGCTCATATCGAGGTATTCGATAATGTCACGGAAATGCTTACGACTTTGGTCACTTAGATACTCCAAAGGATTGGGTGACTTGTAAGCGAGTTCATGGTTTTCGGTTAGTAGTGTCGCAAGAGCGTAGAGAGCATGTTGTTTCATCTGCTCTCTGGCATTGACCGGCATTGCGTCTAATCTTTTGCGTAAGAAGTTGGTTAGCTCACGACTATAACGAGTGATGGATTCGGTGTCTCCGAGTGAGTTTATACGTATGACGTTATCGGCCGTTGATAATTCATTGGCGAGGGCACGAGTAGTGGTGATCAATATCGCCTCAGCAATACTCTTCGGAACATTAAAGATATGAAAAGAAATAGCCGTCTCGTTTGGACTCGTTGTGGTGTCTATGTTGTATAACAACACGGGCTTACCATAGGCATGTAAGCCAGCTTCGCAGTAGGTAAGTACACCACGGCTAAGATGACCACCAATGGCATCCAATCCATGGTCCGCTTCAGTGACTGTATGTGATAGGGGTACGGTACAGTTTTTGCACTCAGGATCGCGACTTAAAGCCTCCATTGTACGAAAACCAAAGTGTTCAGCGGTGGTGCTGGCAATTCGCAAAAATTCAGTTGGGCTATAAGTGGTACGCATAGATTTATTCTGATTCGCTAATAAAGGTCTCTAAGGTCACTGCTCCCGGTAGATAGTCAAAAGTTTGGGGAGGGAAGAGTCTAAGGAAAGCTTTGCCGACAATACGCTCTTCTTGTAAAACCCCCCACATACGTGAATCAGAACTCTGGTCACGGTTATCTCCCATGACAAAATATTCACGTTCACCCAGTACTTCAGTGAGGTTGGTACTGTTTTTCATGCTCTTGATGTAGTCTTCGTCTAAGATGAAGCCTTCAGGATGAGTAGTGTTAATAATTGTGACGGTATCTCCGGTGATATTAACAGTGTCTCCGGGTAGTCCAATGACACGTTTGATAAAGAATTTTGAAGGGTCCTTAGGATAGCGGAATACGATAACATCACCACGTTCTGGTTTGTGGAGTTTGTAGCTGACTTGATCAACAATTAAGTATTCGCCACTATGAAAAGTATTTTCCATCGACGCCCCAGAGACAATAAATGGCTGGGCGACAAACATTCGTATCGGAATTACGATGATTAGAGCAATGACAGTGAAGCGGATGATCTCAGTGAGCGGATGTTCGCTTCGTGGTGGCAGTACTACAGCATCAGTGTCGCTAGGAATAACATGTGGTGCTGGTGTACGAGAGAACAATGACATAGTGGTGAATGATTAACATCATTATACTCGAATAAAAAATGAAAAACAAATTTTTGTAGTAAGAGTGTTTTTATGAATTATTTTTTATTCCTCGTAACGCCGACGGTCTAGATCCGAGTAGTTTCTTACTGTGTTAAACTATTTGCATGTTCTATATTGTTGGACTTGGTAATCCAGGGAGCAAATATGCTAAAACACGGCACAATGCAGGGTGGTGGGTACTTGATGCGTGTGTTAGTGTCTGGGAGCTACCAGAGCCAATTCTCCGCAGTCGGATCGAGGGGCGGGTGACTGATGGTTTGGTATTGGGTGAAGAGGTGACTATTCTTTATCCGGAGACATTTATGAATAACTCGGGCGCAGCGGTGGCGAAGTTAATACCTAAAGACTCCGTTGCAAACCTCATACTGATTTATGACGATGTGGATGTGCCGGTTGGGAAGATTAAGATATCTTTTGGCAATGGGGCTGGGGGACACAATGGCGTTGCATCAGTCATCGAGCGACTCGGCACCAAGGACTTTGTACGGGTGCGGATCGGGGTCTCGCCACAAAACGAAGCGGGTATGGTAGTGCGCCCAGGCGGTGAGGATTTGGCGGCTTATGTACTAGCTAAAGTTAGTGCGGATGAGACAAAACAATATGCAGAAGTATTGCGTGAAGCCATTGCTGCTGTCGAAATGGTGATAACAGAAGGAAAGGAGCGAGCGATGAATAAGTTTAATTAAAACAAAAGTGCCCCGCGCCTACGGCGCGGGGCACTTTTGTGATCTTACTTACGCTTTTTGTTCAACATCCTTGAATGTCAAAGTCATGCGCTGTTCACCTGGTTCAAAGAGAGAAATCTTGAACTGATAAACTCCACCTAGTGAGAGAGCGGCTTTCATCTTTTCTTCTGTTTCAAATTCAGAAATATGTACTAGACCAGCTACTCCTTCTTCGATTGAAGCTAAAGCGCCGTGCTTGTTGTACTTAATCACTACACCAGGAACGATTTGATCCTTGGCAAATTTGCGAGTCGCGTCTACCCATGGGTTTTCACGGAGTTGCTTGATTGATAGTGAGATCTTGTCGTCTTTCACCTCAATTACTTTTACCTTTACCCGATCACCGACCTTGTAGAGAGAACGAGTGTTTTCTACTAGACCCCAATCAAGTTCAGAGATGTGAACGAGACCTTCGAGACCCTGTTCAATCTTCACAAACACGCCGAAGTCTACAGCACCAGTGACTTCACCATCAAGGACGTCACCAACTTCGTATTTACCGACCTTTTCACCCTTCTCTTCTTTTTCTTGATGACCCTTTTCTGAGAAGATAAGTTTGTGTTCTTTCTGGTCGGCCGTAATCATTACGACTGATAGGTGCTTGCCAATCAGTGAGTTAAGGGCAAAGAGAATCTTGTCCTTGTCGCCATTATCAACTCGTGGATAGTTGTCTGCTCCTAGTTGAGAAGCTGGTAGGAAGCCTTGAATACCTTGCCACTCGAGGATAAGACCACCCTTGTTGGCTTCCTTTACCTCTAGACTCATGACGGTACCTTTTTTCACCGCCTCTTCAGCATCAGCCCAGATGAGAGCCTGACGTGCCTCCTTGAGTGATAGTTCGATGTAACCGTCCTTGTTGGTGATATCAATTACCTTAGCGGCAATCGTGTCGCCGACACTGACTTTACGCAAAATATCGCGGGCATTCATATACTCACGACCGAAAATCAAACCAGTACCAAACGGTGCTAGTTCTACATAGACACGGGCACGCCCGATAGCTGATACTGTACCTTCTACGAGTGAGCCTTCTTTGGGAGACTCTGGGATGTTGGCAGCGAGATTGTTCATCACACTGTTTACTACTTCTTCTGACATATAACTGTAGCGACTTCCACAATCGGCCAGCTTCTTTGTCGTGATATCAATTTCGGCACTCACCGTACAACCAGTACGGCTCGTTTGAAATTTCGTCACTTCGCGAATCTGTCTTGATTCTGTCAGTCTTATGCTTACTTATTATTCCGACGACACGCGTCTGGGTTACCGTTGCTCATGGCCGTAGTCCATAAACCCAGGGTTAACGTGTGCCGCTAGGAAACTATTAATACCTTTCGGTACGCGCGACTATACCAGAAAAGGGGATGAAAGTAAAGAATTTCAGTTTAATAGTTGCATGGTTGAAAAGTTTCATAGTAGTTGTTCCTTACGTCTTTGCGGGGAGGAGCTTTTACGACTGCCGAAGCAATCCAGGGTTAAACCGAGATACTCTGGATTGCTTCGTAAACTCGCAATGACAAAGAGGCGAAAACAAAGATAAAAACACTCGTTCTCGAGTGCTGGAAGGGTTAAACGAAAAAGAGGGAAGGAATATGTGCCATTGCGGCATTCCTTCACCTCCCTGTTCGTCAGCGGGATTTTGACGTCCCGGACGTAGCCCTTCTCAGTATTGCTACCGGGGGCAATGTGGAACTTATTTCGGCGGTTTCATGTCTTTCACCTCCATAGCCTTGCGGCGTGTTGCCATTTCAGTTGTTGCCACCCCACGTCAGGGCGGTGGATTCGGCCGGGTTCGTCATCGCGGACTTGGCGAAGGAACCGATGTGGCCGCCGTTGCCGTCCGGATAGGCGGCAGGGGAGCCGCGGTTGTGGCCGCGGCTGGTCGAATCGGGCATTGGATCTCTCCTCTTTTCCCGTTCGCAAACATCCACCGTGCGCGCTTTGAGGGCGGGCTAGGGCGGACAGTTATTACGATACTCCTCTCTGATTTTTTTGCAAGGGGTGGTTGTGCTATTTAGCCGTCATGGCAATCTAAAGAGGATAAAACGAAGACTGGATTGCCACGTCACACCGCATCCGCTACTTTCCTCGCAAAGACGAACGAGGGTGAACTATTAAACTATTAAACTAGGCAACTATTAAACTAATTTATTTTTATTTTAATTTCTTCATTTTTCATTCCTTTGGTATACTACTTCCACTATGGTTATCACATATCACGGAGGGCAGTGTTTTAAGGTTTCGTTTGGCGACACAACATTGGCTTTTGATCCGATTGCTAAACAATCAAAATTAAGTGCGGTTAAGTTTGGGGCCGATGTCGCCTTTGTTTCACTCAATCATCCAAATTTTAATGGGGTGGAAAATGCCGCTCACGGTACTAAAGAGCCGTTTGTGGTATGGGGGCCGGGGGAGTACGAGGTTGGGACAGTGACGGCCCGTGGCTACGGTGTCAAAACTAAATATGATGGGGAAGAACGCTACAATACCATTTATCAAGTACGTTTGGAGGATATGAATATGGTATTTTTGGGCGCTTTAGGCGAACCAGAAATTGATCCAAAAATCTTAGCGGAATTTGGTGACATTGATATTTTGTTTGTTCCAGTTGGCGGAGGTGATGTCCTCGAAGTACCTGAAGCTGCCAAACTGGCTCTTAAGCTTGAGGCGCGGGCAATTATTCCTATGCACTATGACAACACTTCACTTAAAGCTTTTATCAAAGAAGCTGGTGCCGATGGTGTAGTAGCGGTTGATAAATTGACGCTGAAGAAAAAAGATGTAAACGAAATGGAAGGTGAAGTCATCGTATTGAGTGTATAATGAACCAACTGTTTTTACGGTATGGTTGAGAAAATACTTTACGAATTACGCAATAGACCTAGAGAAGCTCGTCGTCGCTTGGCTTTTTTGGGTGCTGTGACACTGACCTCTATGATAGCCGGTCTATGGTTATTTACGTTACCCACACGTTTTGATTTTGGTGATAAAACCGATACCAACCTAACCACGACCACTGACGCCCCTTTATTTGGCAGCCTTTGGAATGAATTAAAATCTCAGTTTAGTTCACTGGGAAGTCAGACTGCTAGAGTCTTAGACAGTGCCACTACTACCAGTCCGGTAATAACAAGCACTAGTACTTTTGATGCTTTGCTGCTCCTTGGCACATCCACTACAGAGGAGATATTCGCTCCAGAAGTCGAGCCGACTCCGGTTTTGCTTGAAATTGTCAAAACGGCCACCAGTAGCGATGGTGTCGATACTGAGTAAGTGGTTTGTGGGTTAGGGGTAATTAAAGCGGCGCGACC
>JACCDV010825691.1_pt1 | contig 17515 bp, 5 predicted proteins | sample 7446131 | NCBI WGS metagenome assembly JACCDV01 (sample SAMN15323448, study PRJNA562643) | freshwater metagenome | isolation source: river surface water | place: USA:Blue River Watershed | collected 2017-08-17 | reverse complement strand
GCATCTGATTTCCAGTGGGTAGTTTCTAACTACAGCGAGGGTTCACTAGATGCACTTAAGTCAGGTTCAAAGCAGGCTAAGAACTACACAATCATTGAGCGTGGTGGAGTAAAGATTGGCGTAGTTGGCTCCAATACACCAGAGACAATCGAGCAGATCTTCCCTGGCAATCTTGATTACAAGGATGCATCAGGCGCAAAGAAGACCATCGCTATCAACCCAGGCGTAGCCGGAATGAACAAGGCGATCGCTGAGGCTAAGGCAGCTGGCGCAGATGTAGTTATCGCAGTCATCCACCAGGGATGGTTGGAAAATGCTGATGGTGTCGCAAAGGGTCTATTCAACTCACTTGCATCACAGATCAAGGGTGCAGCAGCGGTTTACGGTGGTCACAGCCACCAGACTTTCGCTTCAGTAATTCCAGGAACTGTTCGCACAGCACCTACTGTTCTAGGACAGGTTCGTAACGCAGGTGTTGAGTACACACGTACACAGATCTGTATGCGCGGCGGAAAGGTTGTTGGTCAATCAATTCAGCACGTACTAAAGGCTGCAGCACCAACAATCAACACAGGTGTTGTTTCAACAGTAACTACACAGGATGCAGCAGCTGCTGCACTAGTGAAGAAGTACAAGGATCAACTATCTGCAAAGCTTGATGTAAAGATCGGTCAAGTTTCAGGAGTATTCCCACGCGGTGGATCACCAGCTGTAGAGCGTTCAGGTGAAACTCCAATGGGTAACTACATTGCAGATTTGATGCGCGCTAAGTACAAGACTGATTTTGCAATTCAGAATGGTGGCGGTATCCGCGATACATTCCCTGCAAAGACATATGTTCCAGCAGCAACAGGTCTTGTTCGCACAGGTACTGGTCCACTAGATGTAACACTTGGTGATGCGTTCACTGTGTTCCCATTTGGTAACCAGATTGCAACGACAGTTGTTACAGGTGCAAACCTTTGGAAGGCACTTGAAAACGGTGTTGGTGGTAACTATCCAGGAGATGGTCGCTTCCCACAGGTTTCAGGTCTTAAGTACTCATTTGATGCATCTAAGCCAATTGGAAGCAGAATTGTTTCTGTTACCAAGCTTGATGGAACTGAGATCGCAAAGGATTCAAAGGAGTACACACTTACAACTCTTGACTTCCTAATTTATGGTGGCGATGGATACCTCAATGTATTCTCACCATCCCGAGCAAAGGTTCAAGGCGCACTACTCGATGTATTTGTAGATGCTCTTAAGGCAGACATGGCCGCAGGAAAGGTAACTCAAGTTCCTGCAGCAGATGGCCGCATTAAGAAAGTTGGCTAATACTTAAGTAAGTAAACAAAGGGCGTCCGATAACTCGGGCGCCCTTTGTTATGCTCGAAATACGCTTGATCTATAAGGGTTTGAGAGCATTTGGGCGATGAATAAAAAGCGGGTACTATTGCGCTTCACAAATAAATAAGCGTGCGTAGCTCAACGGATAGAGCATCTGACTACGGATCAGAAGGTTAGGGGTTCGAATCCCTTCGCGCGCACAAGTTAAGCTCTCGGTGCCTTTCACACCGGGGGCTTTTCTTCTTTTCTCACCCTTTATTGGGTGATCTTTACGGGTGATCATCACCCCGAAGAGCCATTTAACTAGGTCGTTCCCTCACCCCACTTTTACGCTTAGCGCCTCTCCTATTTACTCTAGTAAAGAGGTAAAAGTGTCTTTTGGTTTAGTGCGCTCAAGTGTTGGTGCCGCACATCCAAAGCACTTTATTAAATTCGCTCTTCCATTATTTATCGGGTTAATGGCGATTCTTGTTGGCCAATCAACAATTGCACCACCCGCCCATGGAAATATCTTTGGAAGTGGTTACAACGCACCATATGCCGGCGGTGGTGGCGGAAACCAAAACGGCACAAACGCCTGTCCTGCAAACATGGTTGCAGTTGGTGTTGGCTTCACAGTTAATGGAAACTCACCTGGATTTGGCGTGTATTGCAGAACCATGGGAACAGATGGACAACTTGTCGCACAAGATCAGAGCTCTGTTTCAAATACAACCGCAGTTGGAGGTGGAAACACACGGGTTTTCTGTGGAGCAGGTCAAGTTGTCACTGGAATAAGTTTTAGATGGTGGACAAATGTTCGTATCCGATGTGCAACTCCTCCAGCGCTTTCGGATAATGCGCAAACTGCATGGGCATTGACTGCAACAGGCACGGAGATTTTTACCAATTGCTCAACAAATGGAATTGTTGCCGGTTTCTACACAAGAACAGGTGCATGGACAGATGCGATTGGCGCATACTGTCTTCCGTTTAATTTAAATACACTCACATACAACGTGAATGGTGGAAGTGGAACAGCTCCAGCATCTCAAAATCAAACCACACCTGCTCAATTACTAACTGTTTCATCTGCTTATTCAGGAACCCGTACGGGCTTCACTCTTTCTGGTTGGAATACACAAGCTAATGGCTTGGGAACCGATTACGCCAACGGATCATCAATTAGACCTATAGGGGCAACCACTTTATTCGCAAAGTGGACCTCAACAATTACTTACGATGGAAACACTCACGGAAGTGGAAGTGTTCCAAGTTCAACCACGGCGGTTTCAAGCGCCGCCATCACAAACTTGGCACACAATTCTGGAAGTTTGGCAAAGTCAGGATTCACATTTGTAGGTTGGAATACTTTGGCTAACGGTGCTGGAACTTCATACCCAGCTTCAAATCCACCCTTAGTTACAGAAACTCCCTATATGCACTTTGATGCAGACAATTTCAATGACTCAACAAATGCATGGACAGACTTGGCGACAACACCAAGAAACATTTCAGGTTCAAACCTGACGACTAATTCGGGAAATATTCGTGGCAACCCTACAAAAGTTACCAATGTTGCAGGAACTAATGGATCAAGCAAAGAATTCCCTGCGGTAGTAGGCACCACTGCAGATGGAATCATGCTTGGTAATGGGGCGTTAACGAATTTCACTTTCTGCCATGTTGCGCGTTATGCAGGAGCATCTCGAGGAAGAATTTTTGCCGGAACAACAGGCAACTGGCTTTCAGGATATTGGAGTTCCCAGGCCGGAGTAGCGCACCCTGGTAACTGGATTACAAGCAGCACTGGAACTAATGACACAAACTGGCGTGTTATGTGCCAAGTGGGTGGAAGCGTGAGCAGATTTAGTTCAAACGGCGTCAATCGAACAACTGTCTCAAACAACACATCCGGAATGCCCGCCGATATATCAATCAATTTGCAAGGCTCTCGTACTTCTCCATCAGATCTATCAGATTGGGCTGTTGCGGAATTTATTATTTATGACTCTGTTCTAAGCACTAATAAAGTTCAAGAGATCGAGGAGAGACTTAACAGGAAGTATGGGCTTTCTGGATACACCTCCACGATCCACACATATAACTATGCTTCTACTGGCAATGTAACTTTGTATGCGCAATGGAACTCAACAATTACGTATAACGGAAATGGGCAGACATCTGCTTCATCAACTGTTCCAGCACCCACTGTTGCAAAGGGAACTGCCGGTAACACAACTCTTGCTAATGCAGGAACAATGGTTAAGACAGGCTACACATTTGCAGGTTGGAACACACAGGCAGATGGATTAGGAACCAATTACGCATCGGGACTTACCACCTATCAATCTTCGGGCGACATCACTTTGTATGCAAAATGGGTTGCAGTCATAACATATGATTCAAATGGCGCTACAGGTGCGGCATCACGCAGTTCAGACACTTTTGTGAATGCGGTGTCACCAATTTCAATGAGCTCCTTGCCAACCGTTGGAACCATGGTTAAGACTGGTTACACATTTGCTGGTTGGAACACTGCAGCCAATGGTTCGGGCACTAATTACTCACCTAACCTGCCGGCGACATATATGAGATTTGTTGCTTCCAATTTTGATGATGCAACAAACGTTTGGACCGACAGTTCCGGCAACACAAGATTTATTTCTGGAACCCCTGTGACAAGCAGCGCAGGAAATATTCGCGGTAATCCAACTCGTGTTGCTGCAACTTCAGGCAAAGGAGCAACCGGCACATTTGATGTTGTTAAAGGTATGGCCACAACGGGAAGCAGTACATACGGCGACGGAATTATTATCGGAAACGAATCGCTGCCAAACTTTACTTTGTGTTATGTGGCTAGGTACGCAGGTTCTACTCGCGGAAGATTGTTTGCGGGAGTTTCGGGAAATTGGCTTTCTGGTTTTTACGGAGGTTACGCCGGTGTAGCCCACCCAGAAGGTTGGATTACGGGACTTTATGATGCACCAGCTGATGATTCATACCGAGTTATGTGCCATACAGGCGGTACGGCCAGTGGATTTAGATCTAACGGCATCAATAGAACTACGGTCACAACAAATACAACAGTTTTGCCCGCAAACATCACAATAAGTTCGCAAGGAAGCAGAACTGCACCGACCGAAAGAACAGACTGGGAAGTTGCAGAAATAGTTATATATCCCCAGATATTGAATCAATTTCAATTAGAAGCTGTTGAAGACAGCCTGAAGACAACTTATGGGATTACAAACTACACATCGCCCGCTACGGCAGCTTCACAAGTTACTTTCACACCTACCGGAACAACCACTTTGTATGCTCGTTGGATTGCGAATGGTTACACGCTTGAATTTGATACAAGTACAGCAACAAGTGGAACTATGTCGACAACATGGGTTACAGCAGGAAATGCCTTTACTTTGCCTGCGAATGCTCTAGCCAGAACAGGTTATTCATTTAAGAATTGGAATACTGCCGCAAATGGATCTGGCACCACCTATACAAACAGTCAATCAGTAACTTTGTATGCCGGCCTAACACTTTACCCACAGTGGAATTTGATTGCACCGGGAGTTCCAACCGTTTCGACTACAGCCGGTAATACTGAAGTAACGGTTACCCCAACGCCGGCAGCAGCATCGGGCACAACAGTTGGCCCCACTACCTCAATGCTTGTCACCGCATTTAATAGCTCTGGGGTCGCTCTTTCACCCGCAAAAACCTGCACTGTTGTTCCGCCGGCAACTTCATGTGTCATAACAGGGCTCACGAATGGAATCACTTACAAGTTTGCTGCGAAGGCTATCAATGCAACTAGCCCAACGGGAACTGTAAACAGCGCCCTAGTTTCTGCAATTCCAGCAAACATACTCGTGACTTTCGATGCATCATCTAATGGTGGTTCAAGCACAACAAGTGTTGCAAACATTCAATACTTAAGTTCTGCTTCAAATATCAGCACTCTCACTACCTATGCTCCACACGGCTTTAATGTTGGAGATTCGGTAATTATTGAATCGACACTAGGAAATACTGCTACAAATACGTATAGAGGTAATTACATAGTTTCAGCCGTACCTACCACAACGACTTTTCAATATGTTCGTGAGTATTCAAACCAGGGACAGTCTGGAGGTGGCTCTGCCGGACAAACCACTGCTACTAAAGGAACAATCGGACTATATAGCAAACCTAATGCAATCATTTTGCCAAACGCAACAAAAGCAGGATACGTATTTTCAGGCTGGTACACAACACAATCTTCTGGCGGTTCTCTTATAGGTGCAGCCGGTGCAACCTATTCACCAACAAGTGCAATCACTTTGTACGCACGTTTTTCTGGAATTGTTTACACAATTAATTACAACGGAAATGGAAACACCGGAGGAACAGTTCCAAGTACAGGTTCATATGAAAATGGTTCAGATGGAACGTACAACAACACTCAGGTTTATACATACACAGGTTCTGATCAAACATTTACTGTTCCTAGCGACATCACTGGAACGAAAGAAATTCTTGTTGAAGTTTGGGGAGCAGGTGGTGGTGGAACTGTTGCTTATTGGGGTCCAGATTACGGCGGCGGTGCAGGCGGTTACACAAAGGCGACCATTTCTACTGCGACATCAGGAGAAGTTCTAACTCTTAAAGTTGGAAAGGGCGGAACCGTAAAAACAACAACCTCTGCCTATGGCGGTGCGGGTGTTGGTGGAAATACATCGGGGCTTGAAGGATCATCCGGAGGTGGATATTCAGGTGTATTTACAGGAAGCACACCACTAGCAATCTCTGGTGGCGGTGGTGGAGCATCACCTGGACATGACAGCACAGGCATTGCCGGCGGCGGTGGTGGAGCAAATCAAAATGGAACTGCATCATCAGGTACAAGTGCTGGTGGTCGCGCAGGAACAACATCTGCCGGAGGTGCTAAAGCAGCAAGTTGCGCAACCGATGGTGCGCAATACACCGGCGGAGCTGGTTGTGGTGGTGGTTCCGAAGGTGGCGGCGGTGGTGGCGGTGGCTACTACGGTGGTGGCGGTGGTAACTCCAATGGAGGTGCGAACGGCGGTGGTGGCGGTGGATCGGGCTATCTCGATGCAACCCGTGGCTCACTAATTACTGCAACCGTTGGTCAAAACGGTGCACTTGCCTCTACCTGGGCATTTCCAAATAAAACGAGTTCTAAGTATGGAACTGACAATGCAGGCCGTGGTGGAAAAGCGAACACAAATACAACCGCAGATAGTGGTGGCGGTAACGGAAGAATTGTCATTCAATGGAAAACTGGAAGTGGTGCTCACGTTGTTGGTGCAGGACCAACAAAAGTTGGCTACACATTTGCTGGATGGAACACCGCTGCCAATGGAAGTGGAACCTCTTACTCGGCAACAACAGCAATCACACCTAGTTCAGATATAACACTCTTCGCACAATGGACCGCTGCATCTAGAACAGTTACATATGCCCTTGACGGCGGAACATCTACCGCGACCACGACACAGTTAACTGGCAAGGTTGTTGGGAACACAATCACTCTTCCTGCATCAAACACAATGTCAAAAACTGGCTATTCATTTGCGGGTTGGAGTGATGGAACAAATACTTATGCGGGTGGAGCAACGTGGACAGTTCCTGCATCTGATTCGAATTTCACATTGACAGCACTGTGGAACACGCAAACCCTTACATTTTCTTATGACACTAATGGTGGTGGAACTGCACCTGATGGCGGCACAAAAACCTACGGCCAAACGCTGGTTTTAGCCGCTTCTACAGGTTTATCTAAGACTGGATATACATTCGCAGGTTGGAATGATGGCTCAACTACAAGCAATGCTGGTGCCTCAGTCTCGATCACAGCTAACAAGATTTTTGTAGCGCAGTGGACTGCCCAAAGTTTCTCGATTACTTATGACGGAAATGGTTCGTCATCAGGATCTGTAACTGCAGGATCTTATGTTGCAGGTGGAGTTCCATACGCGATTGCAGCGAATGGATTTACAAGAGCTGGTTATAACTTTGCAGGGTGGCACACAACCGCTGGTGGAACCGGTGGAACTGACTATGTGGCAGGTGCGGGCTATTCAACAGCTGCAAACTTAGTCCTTTATGCAAAGTGGACGCCAGCTAACTACACAATCACTTACAACGGTAACGGTTCAACTGGTGGAACTGTTCCGAGTGCTGGAACCCTAACAACAGGCACAACATTTAATGCCGACAACAATTCTGGTTTGCTAGTAAAAACCGGATATACATTTGCCGGATGGAACACTGCTGCAAACGGCACAGGCACAGCAATTGCAACTAGTGGTGTTGTTACTACGACGGCAAACTTAACTCTTTATGCACAGTGGACAATCATTTCTCCACTAATTACCTTTAACAAGGGAATTGCCGATTCTGTAAGTTTGCCAACAAACACCTCCGCAAACTTTGGTGCACTTTTCACATTACCTGCAACAGACACTTCAACAGTTATATCTGCACCTAATGCTGGTAATTACGCATTTACTGGATGGAGTGATGGAACAGCTGTCTATCAAGTTGGAAGTACTTACCGAATGGGATCGGCAAATGTGACATTCACTGCGCAATGGATCGCAGTGTTTACTGTTAAGTATGTTTTAAATGGTGGAACAGGCAATTTGCCTAGTGATGTACTGCGTTCAGACACTTATGCCGAAACACTCTCTTCTGAAACTCCAACAAAAACGGGATTTACCCTCAGCGGTTGGAAGGATCAATCTGGAGCGACTATCTCTTCTGGGGCAGGGGCTTGGATTATTTCGGCAACCAGCTACATTGCTTATGCGCAGTGGACCGCTACACCCAGGACCTTGTCATTCGGGTTGGATTCTGGCAGCGGAACAGCGCCTGCAGACATAACAGGCAAAATCATTGGTGAAATAGTTACCTTGCCAACAACCAGCAGTACCAAAGCTGGATACACCTTTGGAGGTTGGAGCGCTGGAGGTGTTACTTATCCTGCGGGCGGCACAGTCACTATTGGAACAGCTAACATTCCATTCACCGCTGTTTGGTTAGGAAATACAAACACAATTACGTACAACGGAAATGGAGCGACGGGTGGAACAGTTCCATCCAATGGAACTTATGTAACAGGTTCTGTTACCCCATTCACCGTTACAACAAATAGCGGAACTCTGGTCAAAGAAGGCTTTACCTTTGATGGTTGGTACACAACTTCAACAGGTTCTGGCGGAACTGCTTACGCTGCAGGTACAGGAACTCTAACTACTACTTCCGACATTACTTTATATGCAAAATGGAATGCCGCGTCATACGTTGTCACATATGATCCTGCGAATTCTAGTAGTACCTCAACAGAAACCAAGATGTATGGATCTAGCTTCACACTTCCAGTTGCACCAACTAAAGCCGGCAATAACTTCCTTGGATGGGAGCTAACGGCAAATGGTGTTGCAAACGTATATGCACCAGGATCCACTTTCACCATGGGGTCTTCTGCAATTACATTTACAGCAAAGTGGACAGGAATTTATTACGCAGTTACTTATGCACTGAATGGTGGTGCTGGGACTGCTCCAACACAGGCAAATGTTGCATCGGGTGGATCTTTTACAACCGCCGCAGAGCCAACCAAGGCAGGATTTACCTTCGCGGGATGGAGTGATGGGGCTACAACGACCAACGCAGCCACTTCAATCACAAATGTTTCTGGAAATATTACGTTGACAGCCCAGTGGACAATCGCAGCGCCGGGTATTCCTGGATCTCCAACTGCCACACCAGGAAATGGTTCTGCCACAATCACAATTGCTGCTCCATCAACTGGCGGCACCCCCTCTTCTTACACCGTGACCGCTTCACCTGGAGGAGCTACCTGTACTGTCACAGCGCCAGGAACAAGTTGCACCATTGCACCACTAACTAATGGGACCGCATACACATTTACATCGACAGCAACTAATGCAACTGGAAGTTCAGCCTCGGGTTCAACAGCATCAGCAGCGATTACGCCAGCAGGTGTGCCTGTAAGCCCTTCAAGTATTTCGGGAACTGGACTTGGTGGAAGTACAACAATTGAGTGGATCGTGCCTACTAGTGATGGCGGATCACCGATTACTGATTATGTAATTGAATACAGTGTTGCAGGATCTGGCACCTGGACAACGTTTAGTGATGGCACATCAACAGCAACCTCAGCAACGATTACAGGATTGACAGCAGGCAATGCTTACGAGTTTAGAGTTTCGGCAAAGAATCTGATTGGAAACTCATTACCTTCATTCACCTCACCAGTTGTTGAGTCACTTCCAACGGCTCCTGCAATTTCTAGCGTTACCGGCGCAAGTGAAAAAGTTACCGTTGCTTGGAATGCCCCATCACATCTTGGATCAGGCACTCTGACTGATTATGAAGTTACCGCTTATGACGCAGCTGGAAATGTCGCCGGTACCTGCAACCCAGCATCAGGTCAGCGAACTTGCGAAGTCACTGGATTAGACAACGGTTCAAGCTACACATTCAAAGTAGCCGCAATAACATCGATTGGTTCTTCTGCTCAATCAAGTGCATCAAGTGTTGTAATTCCAGCAGGCGTTCCATCTGCTCCATCAAATGTTGCAGCTGTAACCACTGGAAGCAATATGACAGTCACCTTTGATGCACCATCAGATAATGGTGGTTCTGCAATTACTTCATACATTGTTACATCATCTCCATCTGGAGCAACGTGTACTCGAGGCGCAAATGCAACAACCTATACATGTACTGGCTTAACCGCGGGCACTAACTACACATATTCAGTGAAGGCGGTAAATACAAAGGGAGAATCCAGTGCGTCTTTGGATTCAACTGCAGTGACCGCGGTGGCAGCTCCTTCAGCACCTCTTAATGTTTCGGCGGTAATTACTGCGGGAACAACAACCCTTTCAGCGACAGTTTCCTTTGACCCACCTGCCAATGAAAATGGTTCTCCAGTAACTTCATATACGGTGACCGCCTCACCTGGCGGAGCTACTTGCACGGTTACAGCTCCGACCACCTACTGTGATATTCCAGTACTCCCAGACAGTCTTTATACATTCACCGCCACGGCAACCAACGCTGTTGGTACATCATCTGTATCTGTTACCTCACTAAGAACCGCTGCAGCTAACGGAATCGCCCCAACTCTGGTCGTTGACCCGATTCCTGCACCTACGGGGGATCTAGAAGAAAATAAAGTCTTGAGCTCCAATATTACTTTTGCAGATTTCAACTCAACCCCGAACTCGGTTGTCACATATCAATGGAAGCGTTGCACTGACCCACTAGACGACACAACCTGCACAAGTATTTCTGGTGCAACCAGTGCAACATACACACTTGGTTCAAGTGATATTGATAAATATATTCGAGTCGAAGTAACAGCTACCAACTCAATTGGATCTATAACTAAACTCTCTGATGCAACTGCAATTATTGTGGCAGCACCAGTCTCTACTCCATCAACACCTTCGACACCATCCACACCAACTCCTAGTGTCCCCGCTGTTGATCCAACACCTGTAGCTCCAAGTTGTGATGCATCATGTCAAGCAATTCGCGACGCAGCTGCAGCAAAGGCCGCCGCGGATGCCGCAGCCAAGGCAGCTGCTGATAAAGCAGCGGCGGATGCGGCAGCCAAGTTGAAGGCAGATGCAGATGCACGTAATGCAAGCGATAAGGCTTCTGCAGCTGCAAAGGCGGCCGCGGATGCCGCAAAGGCAGCGGTAGAAAAGGCAGGAGCAGCTGCTGCTGCGAAAGCGGCGGCAGATGCAGCGGCAGCAACCGCCGCAGCACAAGCGAAAGCGGCGGCAGATGCACAAGCCGCAGCAAACAAAGCAGCAGCAACCGCACAAGCAGCACTTAAGAATTCAGCGGCATCTGCAGCAGCAAAGGCAGCAGCTACCGCTTCTGCAAACAAGGCGGCTGCAGATGCAGCAGCTGCGGTAAAGGCAGCAGCTACTGCTGCACAAAATGCGACTAAGGCAAAGACCGCAGAAGCAAATGCAAACAAGCAAGTAGAAATTGCCATCAACTCACTCTCCTCAAAAACTGCTTCAGCACAAGCAACCGCTGAGGCCAACGCAATTGCCGCCGCAGCAAAAGCAGCAGCAAATGAAGCAGCAGCCGCAGCAGCCGCTAAAGCAGATGCTGCTAAAGCAATCGCCACAGCAGCACAGAAAGCAGCCGCAGATGCCGCAGCACGAATTGCTACAGAGCAAAAAGAAGCTGCCACAGCAGCTGCTGCGGCTAAAGCAGCAGCCGACGCTGCGGCTAAAGCAAGTGCAGAAAAAATCGCTGCAACAAATGCCGCCAAGGTTGCAACAGAAAACCTCGTAAAAGTTTTAAATGAAAAGGCAACCCTTGCTGAAGAAGCCGCAAAGGCAACAGATTCAGCGGCAAGAGAAGAGATTGCAAAGAAGATCGAAGAGATCGAAACTAGACTTGAAGAAGTGGAAGCTGCCGCTGAAGATGCTGTTGATGCCGCTGAAGAAGCGACTGCAGAGTTTGAAGAAGCACAAGAAGTTGCTGCTGAAGCACAAGAAGTTGCTGCTGAAGAGGCACAGGATGCAGTTGAAATTAAGACAGAAGCGGCCACTAAGACCGCTGCGGCAACCAAAGCGGTTGCAAATGCAACAGTTGCAGCCAAAATTGCTACCGCGGCAAAAGCGGCCGCAGCGAAGGTTCCTTCCAAGGCAGTTATTAAGAAGCCAACAGCAACAACTGGTAAGAACTCAGCTAAAGCTACAGTTACAGGATTGAAACCTGGCCAAAAAGTTAAGGTGACTGTGAATGTGAAGCCAAAGCCATGATGAAAAAATTTCTCCTATTGGCGTTGATTTTCCTTAATCTAACTGTTCTGCCAGCAGATGCTGTAGAGAAAAAGGTTGTAATCGATCGCCTGACACAATCTGAAGCAGAAGATCTTGATATTGAAATCCCAGATGAAGTTCCACCAGGTTTTCACTCTATAACCATCGAAGTTTACGATGACAACGGAACAGTCTCTGAAAAAGAGATCGAGTTTTGTAAGGATGAAGAGGGTGTTGTTCAGTGGGACAACAACTGTCCTAATCTGAAATTGGATGAAGAGCCTGCTGCAGTAGATCCAGAACCAGTAAAGGCTATAAAAGCTGGACTGCAGCCATATGACCCATTGGGCGATCCAGAGACTACAAAAGGGCTGCATTTGGCTGGTTTTGCAGCCCTGGCAGCACTGACTTCAATCAAGCGGAATGAAAAACAGAGCGAAGAGGAACAGGATCAAGAATCTCTGCAATCTGTTTCATCGGGTGCCCTGAAGCTATTAAAGAATGAACCAGGAAAGGGAGATCTTTCAAAGAGTTGGGATAATCGATATACAGATGAAAGCGACTTCATCTTTGTATCTCTGGCACATCGATTTAATCGTTTCTCACCATTGATGACTCGAACAATCCAGGATGGCAACACGGTTCGCTCAATGATCGGATCTTGGGCAGCGTTGTTGATGCCTATCGGATTAATTTTGGGAATCGTCGCGGTGGTTAACACCGGGGGAGAGTCATTGCCTCCAGTATGGACAATCGTTGCTTTAATTATGGCGGTTGCAATCTTTGATGCCTTTGCTGGATTTATTGCGGGGTTTGTTTTCTTCTTAGCTGCTTTGTTATCGGGAAACATCACAAATCGTCCAGAGCTGCTGACAACAATTGGTGTGATGGTTTTATTCTTCGCACCAGCGTTGTTGGCAAGCTCCTTTAGACCATTCCGACGTTTGGTTCGAAATCAAGATGATTTGTGGGAGCGCATTACCGATTATGCGCTAGGCACGTTGTTGACCTTCTGGGTCATCACAAAGATGGTTGCCGCAATGAATGGCTTGGCGCGTTTAGAACTGCCAATTACCAACTACGGAACCGAACTTGCAGTGATCGCGGCTGGATTATTGTTAATTCGCGTTGCGCTGGAAGATATTGCAGTTGAGCACTACCCAATGCGTCTACGTGCTCTTCATGTTGAGATCCGAAAGCCATCGCAGAATCAGAAGATTCGCTCTCTTGCATTCAAGATCTTTGTCTTCTTCATTATGGCTGCTCCATTTGTTGGTTCAACCTTGAACTTGGTTTTGGGAACTCTGTTGTTTGCGATTCCACAGATCACCTCGCTAAGCCTTGAAGATAATCTGCCCAAGAAGAAGTTGTATCTGCCAAAGGGTGTTTTCAAGACCGTGGTGATGATCTTTGTAATGGCCCTTGCCTCCAACATGATTGAAGGGGCTTTTTCATCCCCTGAAGCCTTCTTAAAGTGGAGCTTTGTTGTTATGGCGCTGCCTGGCTTCTTCCTGCACTACTTAGATGCGATTACCGATGCACCAGAAAGTGATTGGAAAACCACTGAAAAAGGTCGAAAGATCTATCGCATCGGTGGAGTCATCATCTTTATCTTGATGGTTCTGGTTGTGAAGGGCGTAGATATTGCATCATGGCTTGTTGGGTAATACTTAAGGCATGAGCAAGGTATTACTAACAGGGTTTGAACCATTTGGGAAAGCTTCATCCAACCCATCTGGCGAAATCGTTAAGCAAATTGCTGGTGACAACATCGTCACCGCAATCTTGCCTGTCGCGTATGCACAATCAGCTGAGCGGTTATTAGCTTTAATCGCAGAACACAATCCAGATGTTGTTATTTCATTAGGTCAGGCTGAAGGACGCACGCAGATAACACCTGAAAGAGTTGCGATTAATCTAGATGATGCACGCCTTGCAGATAATGAAGGTGTCACGCGCAATGATGTAAGAATCCTTGAAGATGGACCGAATGCATACTTTTCAACACTACCAATAAAGGAAATTGTTGATGCGATCCAAGCAAAAGGAATTCCTGCCGCCGTTTCATTAAGCGCAGGTACATTCTTATGTAACCATGTTTTTTATGTTGCCCAGAACAAGTTTGCAGGCACTAGTGTCCGCAGCGGATTTGTGCATGTCCCATTGATGGATTCGCAAGCCTCCGAGTTTCCAGGGTTGCCTACGATGCCCTTAGATCAAATGGTTACCGCGATACAAACAATGCTTGAGGTTATCGCTTAACTTTGTTTAGAAGTATGTACGAGAGTATTGCTCCAATTGCTGCAGCGGGAATGCTGACATCCAAGCCATCAAGCAAGTTGGATAGAGCTCCAACGTAATCAGCGGTTGAAACCCCCAATATGCCTAGAAGACTTCCAATCACCCAAGCAATAACCGCTCTCACATTCCATCCATTAGAGAACCAATAAATACCACCGGTCGTGCGCTTGTTGAAGATCTGCACAGCTTCTTTATCTATCACTCCTTTATTCAACCTAAAGGAGTACAAAGTGATTGAAAGCCACGAAGTAGCAAGGCAGGTCAAAAACAAAACAGAGTTAGTCACTGCAGCTTCAGCGTCATATGAAAATTTGCCGATGAAAACGAGCCCAGTGCTAACCCCAGCAACTAAAGCAGTGGACTTAAGACGTGATAATCGAGGGAGAATTGCATCTAAATCCAATCCCATGCTGTACAAATTAATTGAACCTTGCCCAAGGCTTCCGATAACCGCGATTAGTAGCAAGGGAATCAACAACCATTGTGGTGAGTTTGCAACGTAACCAGCAGCAAAGGAATTTTCATCAAAAGCCGCGACGGCAACAAAAGCGCCAAATAGAGTTGGAATGGTTAAACCAATCATTAATGCGATAAAAGTACTTTTGACTATGTCACGGGCTGAATGTGTTGTTTCAGAGATGTAACGCGCCCAATCGCCTGTTTGTGTGGCATATGACAACGGTCCAGCTAGTCCGCATGTCAAAGTAGCAAGTAACCAGGTGGGCCAAAAGGTTCCAAGTGCATACACTTCAGGATCGCCCGCATATGAAGGGTCGAAAGAACCCCACAAAGCAATAATTGTTAACGCAATCAAGATCAACATTGCAGGTGCAACGAAGTTATTAAGTCGCACTATCCAACGGTAACCAAGTAGAGCAAACACAACGATGCTTACAGCGATAATGCTGAAACCAATCGCTGTCGTTAAGTCAGAGCTTTCATTTTTTGTAATTCGCGCCCAGCCGGCGGAGATAGTTTCTCCGCCAGTCCAAACAGTAAGCGCCACATACTGAATGCAGAGCAGTAGTCCCACGAAGGAGGCCACAAGTCTTCCCTTTACTCCGAAAAAAGCGCCTGATGCCACAGAGTTATTGGTAGATGCACGCCATCCTAGAAGTGATGAAAAGCTAACAAAGATGCTTCCAATAAAGGTGCCGGCAACAATTGCACTAACCGACTGCCACCAACCAAGACCATACAAAATTGAAAGCCAACCAAAAACCATGACAGATAGAGAAAGGTTGCTACCCACGAAGATGGATAGAAAACTCGATGGTTTTCCAGTGCGTTCGCTAGATGGAACAGTGTCGACGCCTTGAATTTCGAATGATGGGCTCATTCAGAAAGGTTAAACTGTGATTCAACCCTTTTCAATGACTTAGCGAAAAATTATGCTCGAAGTAGTTTTTTAAGGATATAAACCGCGAAGTTTGTGTGCTTCGGCGACACGGCCTACACCAATCATGTGGGCGGCTTCTCTCCATGAAACCTTCTTGGCCGATGCCATACCCTCAACCTCTTTAAAGGAACGCATCATTATTTGGTTGAGATTGGATTTAACTTCTTCGGAAGTCCAAAAGAAGTTTTGTTTATCCTGAACCCATTCAAAGTAAGAAACAATTACGCCACCGGAGTTTGCCAAAATATCAGGAACTGTGAGAATCCCGTTTTCGTTAAGAATTTCATCCCCAGCCGGTGTGGTTGGAGCGTTAGCACCTTCCACGACAATCTTGGCCTTAATTCCTAAAGCTGTCTTTTCTGTGATTGCATCTGACAGAGCAGCTGGAATGAGAACATCGACTGGCAGATGCAAAAGCTCATCTTGTGAAAGTTTGTCCGTACCGGGCATATTCAGATTTCCGTGCTCAGAAAAGTACTTCCATAACTCCGCAACACTGTTGAATCCAGTTATAGCGCCATGAACATCGCTAACAGCAACAACCTTAAGACCAAGATTTTCTAGCCCAATAGCTGTCCAGTATCCAACCTTTCCGAAACCTTGAATTGCAACGGTCGCACCATCTGGATTAATTCCTCGAACCTTAAGTGCTTCAATCGTAGAAATGACAACACCATCGCCGGTTGCAGAGGTTCGTCCTAATGATCCACCTAAAACAATCGGCTTACCAGTGACAACACCAGGAACCGAATACCCTGCATTTACTGAATAGGTATCCATCATCCATGCCATGTTTCGTTCATCTGTTCCTACATCTGGTGCAGGAATATCACGCTCTGGGCCAATAATTGGAAGAATTTCAGAGGTGTAGCGTCTAGTCAATCTTTCATTTTCTCGTTCCGAAAGGTCACTAGCATCAACTGCAATTCCACCTTTTGCACCACCGTATGGAAGATTTGTGAGAGCACATTTCCAAGTCATCAGCATTGCAAGAGCGACTGTTTCATCCATATCGATTGAAGGGTGAAACCGTACTCCACCTTTTGATGGTCCACGTGTAGTTGAATACTGAACTCTAAAACCTTTATACATTTCGACATCGCCGTTATCGCGACGCAAAGGCACAGCAACCTCAAGAATTCGACGAGGAGTTGAGAGGGTCTGCCAATCATTTTCTGAAAGTCCAAGTAGATCTACTGCTCGATGTAATTGCTGCCGTGCTGTATCGAGTGCTGACTCCATTGTCATCGATCTCTCCCTGTTAGTTATGCTCGAAGCGCTTTAGCAAACTCGCGGAAATCTTCTACCAGTAGATCAATCTCGGTTTGGCCATGTGCCAAGGAGATCAACCACTGCTCATCAAGGCCTGGAGGCGTGATGATTCCGCGGTTTAGTGCGAACAACCAGTGTGCTTCAGCAACACCGAAATCCGTTGCCTTGTAATCACGGTAGTTGCGAACAGGTTGTGTAGACCATGTAACGCAGCCCTTCACACCGAATCCAACCGTGTGCGCAGGCAACTGATACTCATCGATAATCGCACTGATGCGATCTAGAGCCTGCTGGTTTAGCGTTTCAGCAGCGGCTAGAGCTTCATCTGTGCAGATACGGTCAATCGCTCGTACTCCAGCCATTGCTAAAGGATTGCCATTGAAGGTTCCGAAGTGAGCCATCTTGC
>JACCDV010052955.1_pt1 | contig 17519 bp, 16 predicted proteins | sample 7446131 | NCBI WGS metagenome assembly JACCDV01 (sample SAMN15323448, study PRJNA562643) | freshwater metagenome | isolation source: river surface water | place: USA:Blue River Watershed | collected 2017-08-17 | reverse complement strand
CCCAACTCCCTTGTTATTTGACCCAACGATAATACTATTGTTTCCAACCCACTTGTTAGAGTGGCCTGCGATTTCGTTCTCAAATCCGGAGACAACATTTGCGTTTCCTAGGATTTGGTTGTAGTTGCCGAAGAGGTGATTGGAACTCCCGCTTATCTTATTGTTGAGGAAGACTGAGGAGACCTCATCGTCATCGGCCTTTTTCGAGCCTGAGCTAGAGGAAGAGCTGCCTGAGGATGAGCTTGAGGCTGATGAACTTGAGGAGGTGCTGGATGAGCTGTTTGTGCTGGTGCTGGCAGACGTCGATGAGGCGGATTGGGAACTAGCCGAGCTGGATGAATTGGACGAGGCAGATGCGTTAGTATTAGAGGTTGAGGTTGCATTAGTTGCCTGTACTGCAGGGGTGGTCTCTACTGGAGGACTGGTGGTGAAGGCCAAATAATATGAGTTAATATACTTTCTGGCATATGAAGCTATGTCCTCACAATCCTCATCAGGGGGGCTTATTACTGCTGAGTAAGAAGTCACTAGGAAAAGGGCCAATAGAAGGGTCCTCATTGCTTATTTTTATTAAATTAACCAAAAGAGAAGAATTTAATTGGGGTTGCCAAATATCCGAAATTAAAAAGAAGAAATTATAACATCCTGTTTTATTTATTAAAAGTGGAAACATCAGCCCTGCCAATATGGACCCGCCTACCTTAAACATTGTTGGTAAAATTAGGCATAAGAAGTGATTGAGTGTGTGGATGATGAATGGATTGTGCTGTGTTGTATTTTGTCGGTTGGAGTATGCGGGTGTGTTTGTTATGATGGGTATCGTATTATGTTGGAATGATGGGATAGGATATTTTATATTTATCGTGGGATGAGTTTCCAGACCCTGCGCCAGGAGATCGACCATTGGACCCTCCAGGAAGATGACCAAGTACGATCCATCCTATCCAGTTCTTCAATAGCGTCAAATCACTCTCCGATGCCATCTTTGAGTCGGAAAGGCAAATCACTTAGAACATATCTCAAACCAAATATTCACTGCATGAGAGCCAAGTCAGTCTGGGCTTTAGCTTCAATCAATTCCTCAAAGTCTCAGAGTTTAAGTTCACTGAAAATGTACCCAGTTGATAAGTAAGAAAATATAGTAGAGAATCCAAGAGGAGCCATAGGCGCCGAAATAGGAGATAAAGCAATAAGGCAAATCGAGGCTGGACCTGATGAAGGAGGCCTTGATGATCGGCCTCAAAAGTTTAGATATCAAGGATGAGTAGGGCGACAAAGACAATGTATCAGTAGTGAGCGTGTCTGAATACTCTTTTTCGATGAGCCAGGCAGTATTCAAGAACACCAGGCTTCCTCCTCTCTTTGGCACCAAAGAGTTCGTCTCCAAGCCATATCTCAATCTTTACACATAGGAAGATGCGCAATAGATCAACGAATACAGGCGAAGCAGCATAGCAAGCAGCCAGATCCTTCAGAACGAAGCCTTTAACAACTCCAATAATAACTCTTAAAACCTACCGCCTCCTCCCCAAATCGATTCATTCATCTCCACTATTCCTCCCAATGATCTGCCCTCCCTCCCCCGCTTCTCATAGGTGATGGGCACTTCCTCATCAGTCCTTCCCGTCGGCCGCCCTGAGCCATAAAGAAACCCAAGTCCAACGAACATCCCACCAATAAACCTCAACTCGCGTTCAGCCCCAACAGTGCCTGAATTCAACCTTCCCCCTCCTCCTGAGCCTCCCTCCTTCTCAGAGTCTTTCATCGAATCTCGGAACAATGAGCCCAAGCTTAGCCTGACATCTTCTTTTGTTGAGAAGCCAGTTTCTTATGAGCCTGAGGAACCCAAGCCTGCCATTAAGAAGGCATTATCTTTCCAATAAGAATTAAATCTAAAATTATCGAAGGGCAAAAACTTCAAAGAATTTGAGTCGATTAAATAAGAATAGCATGAATAGACTTCACAGATTATCGAGCCGAAAAGAGCTAATCAGTAGCCTTCAAGACAGCCACCTGCTTATGAGCCTGCCCCAGTTCCTGAGAAGTTGAGGGTGTCAGTCAACTACAAGGACATTGTGGGTCTCACATCCAACCCTTTCGGATAGTCAAGGAATAAGCTAGAGTAGTAATAGGAAGAATAGCCGTAAAATTCACTTTTCTCTAAGTCCAAAAGGAAAAGAGAGGAAGAAAACCAGAATTCCATTTCGGCTGCTGAGGCTAAGAAGAAGAAAGAGGAGGAAGAGCAGTTGATGAAAAAGTCTACATTTAATGATTCACTGTTCAAAAAGAAGGATACATTTTCAAGCGTATTAAACACGAAAAAGACCGACCCTCCAAAGAAAGATATATTTGCCAAAGAGTCTGACTAATAAGAAGAAATAGTGTTAACGAGACCAGTAAAGAAGGCTGAGCCAAAACAACCGATAAGTGTACCTGAGGTCAAGCCTGCACCACCGGTCGAGGTCAAATCGAATCCCCTTCCTATTCCATCGTAGACTAAGCCTTCAAACCCACTCGGCGGAATCAAGGCCACAACTTCAGAGATAAAACCACCCCCGAAGAAAGAAGTTGTAGAAGTCAAGGTCGAATAGAAGAAGGCTCCATCTAAGGCCCCGGCTAAAAAGGGAGGGTTATTCGAGGATGAAGACGAAGATGACTTCTTCAAGAAGAAGAAAGAAGAGAAACCCAAGTAGACTAAAAAGGCTCCAGCTCCAGCCAAATCCAAGAATTTACTTCTCGGTGACGACTCAGATGAAGATTTCTTCAAAAAGAAACCATTACCAAGTGTTCCTAAAACTTAATCCCCACCCGCACAAGAGAAAAAAGCATAACCTAAATCCCCCATGAAAGCATAGCCAAAAAAAGAAGAAATCGTTATTAAACCTGAACCTGTCGTTGTTGTTGAATAAAAGCCAAAGCCTATATAAAAAGTAGTCATAAACCCTCAACCAGTTATTGAAGAAAAAAAACAACCAACTTCCTAAGCAAAGCCTAAAATCGATGAAGGAGACGAATTCAGCGTTAGGCAGAAGAACAAGAAAAAGCCTGAGAAGAAGGCTATCTTTGACGATGAAGATGATGATGACTTTATTGTAAAAAAGCCAAAAGCACCAAAATAACAGCCTAAATAGCCACCCAAGGAACAGCCTAAATAAGAACGAAGAGTTTCAGAAATAAAAGTTATCTCTACTGGCCCTTTAAGCTTTAAAGACTAAGAGCCTGCAATTGTTTCATCCCCCACAAAGAAAGACCCCAAAAAAATAGCAGGAATACACATGGGGATGGGGATGGGCCCTCTCATCCCAACAGGAATGGTGCTCACAAAGCCATCATAAATAAAAAATCAATAAAAGCTTGCCCTGTAGAAAATAGAGTAATAAAAGAAACATCAATAATAGCTGAGACTTCAACAGATTGAGGAGGCCAAAAGAAGAGAAATGGAGCGCTCATAGTAGGATGCTAGGCAATAGCAGGAAGGGCGGTAGAGATAGGCTTCGAGGCAATAAAACTAAAGGAGAATGAATGATGCCCTGAGAATTTAAAGGGAGGAAAGATAGAGAAAGGAGCAATAGTAAAGATTCTACCAAAAGCAAAGATAATAAAGATAATAACAGGAGCAAGAAATGCTCAGGCGATAACAGTAGCGAAAACAAAAGGAATAGAGATAGCGAAAGCAAAAGGAATAGCAAAAGCGCCAAAGATAATAACAATAAAGACAGCTACGATAATAATAGCAAAGGCAGTTAAGATAATAATAGTAAAGGAAGCAAAGATAATTGCAACAGCGACAGTAAAGGCAATAGAAATAAAGAAGGTAATAACAACAAAGGCTATAAAGGTAATAACAATAAAGACAGGAACAGTACGAAAGAGAGCAATTGCAATAGAGACAACGAGCTTAGCAAAGAAGAAGGTAATAATAGATTCGGCAACAAAGAGAGCAAGAAGAATATTAAAGACAGCAAAGACTCTATTAGCAACAAAGAAAATAATAACTAAGAAGGCAGTAATAGGCCAAACAAAAATAAATCGAATAACAAAGAAAAATGATATAATACTACGAACGCCTTAAGAGGTAGTAGTAAGCTCTTCGTCTCAGCCAATAAAGAGAGTATAGGGAGCATCAGTAAAAAGAAAGGCGGGAAAGATAATAGCGGGAAAGAAGGTAAAGGGAGCAATAGCGCCTGCAGAGGGAATAGTACTAAAGAATACAAAGAGAAAAGTGGGAGAGATAGCAAAGGCAAAAGTTAGCGCAGTAGCAAGAGAGGCTAGAGAGATAGAGGCAGGAGTTCCAGAGGATGAAGGAGGAAGCTGAGAGGCAGGAGAGGTTAAGGATTTAACGATAGGAGCAGGAGAGATTGAGGAAGCAAAAGTAAGAGCAAGATAGACAATAAAGGTTAAGGAAATAAGAACAATAAAGAATAGCGCTTCAAAATAAGAGATCTGACCTCATCCCGAAGATGCCTTCCAAAGCACCAGGAGGTCTTGGCTTACCAACTCTTCCAGGCCAAAGTACTCAAGCTAAAAAACCTGTCGCTAAGAAAGGATTATTCGACGAAGAGGACGAAGCACCTATTGTCCCATAAAAAAAGATATAAAAGAAACCACCACCGGCACAGAAGAAAGGAGGTCTTTTTGATGATGACAATGATGATTTTACTTTTAAGCCCAAGCCAAAGGCAGAGAAAAAATAAACAAAAAAGAAAAATTTATTTGAAGACTAAGAAGAAGAAGCCTCTTTCCCTCAAAAGAAACCAGCTAATAATCCGCCTCCACCTCCCCCACCTAAAGTCAATAACGAGCCCCAAAAAAAGAAAACCTTGCTCGAGGATGATGACTCCCCAATAATTCCCAAGAAGGCAAAATAGTAAATAAAGCCACCTGAGATAAAGCAATAAACAAAGAAGAAGATGATCTTTGATGAGTAGTAAGATGAGAGTCCTAAAAAAACATCAAGCCCAGTCAAAGTCTAAAAGGCTCCGGTTGTAGAGCAACCTAAGAAGAAGCCAGTATTTGAGGATGATGATGAGGAAGAGGTAAAACCTGCAAAGAAGATAGAGCCTGTGAAGAAAGTTGAACCAGTCAAGAAAGTTGAGCCAGTTGCTATCCAAAAGAAAAAAGGAGGGCTTTTTGACTAAGAAGAATAAGAAATCACCTTTAAGCCTAAGAAGGCAGTGTAGCCCCAGGAGATAAAGCAAACACCTATTTCACAACCTCCTCCACAAAAAAAACAACCTATCCTAGAAGAAAAACCAATATCGAAGCCTCCAATCAAGCAAGAACAGCCAAAGAAGAAAGGGTTATTTGACGAAGAAGATGATGCAACCTTTGCAGTGAAAGCTTCTACCAAACCCAAGCCCTAAACGAAAAAGCCCAATCTTTTCGGAGATTAAGACTAATAGCCAATAATGCCAGTAAAAAAGCAAGCCTCAAAAGCCGAATAAAAGCCAGTGCCTAAGAAAGTGATGGCCCCATAGCCCGACGAGGATGACTTCTAAATAAAGAAGCCAAGCAAGCCCGCGGCGAAGAACAAAAAGAAGCTCTTCGACGATTCCGACTGATTATTCGATAAACCATTACCTATATAATGCATATTGATGATTATTGTTGGTTAATCAAATCGGGTGGGGATGTATCTCTGTAATTCCTCTATTCTACCTTATGCGATCCGACCTCCAATCGATGTAAAGGAGGAGGAGTGCGAATCCCAAAGCATACTCATAGGGCACTTGGTTCTTCCAGGGCTTGTATTACTGCGGCCATGCAATTTTACTATCGTAGAGGAATTCGGGCTGGTCTCCCTCCTTGAAATCACGCTTGAAGACCTTTTGCTCGGACTGCAGGGGGAAATTCTTATGATACCTTCGCCAATTGTTGAAGTTGTTGTAGTTAAATTTGACTCTAGTTAGAATTGAGCTGCTTGTCCTCAACATAATATAAAAATATTGTAGCAGGCCATGAATAAACATCAAATAATCCATATTGCAGACATCAAATATAATCCTCGATATTGGTGCGGTTGGATGCTGAGTTATGGCTCCGGTATGATTTGAAGTGGCTCGTCGATTTCCATTCAAGGTAGAATTCATAAACATCCTTCGCATTTTTGGTTTGGATCAGCTCGGCGATGAACTCGAATTGCTTTCCGAAGCGGAGGATTGATTCTTCGAAGATGGCCACTTCCCTGGGCGCCCACTTTTCGAAGACAAAGGTTGGAGTGACTGGGTTGATGAGAATATCGAGATCCCTCTTCTTGTAGAGATGGTTGACAGTGTCGAGGTAGAGCTCAATGGGTTTCTTTTTCTTCTAGGGGTTGGTCTTGTAGATTTAGTTCTGGGGTTGGATGACTTGGAGGATGGGGTGCTTCTTCAATCTCAGATTCTTCAGCAGCTAGACGTATTCGTGATCGTCGATCCTATGGCTTGCACTCATGATCCCAGCGTATATCTTTTAGAAATCAGGCTCGCCTTATTGCTGGCTTGATGATCGTTCTTCCTTTATCTTTTTGCTCCCTTACGACATGTTCAATATAAATATACGCACACAAAAGCTCAATTCTTTAAATGCAATATAACCAATACAATCATTTTTATGCGAATCTCTTGATTTTATACAAATAATTTGATTCTTGAAATGTATGAACTCAGTAGTAACAACTCCAATAATAAAAAATAAACCCTCCTCTCAGGCTAGCACGATATCGTCGTCCATAACAACCAGCGAACTTGCACGGATATCGTTTGCCTCATCTTATTCTTCCTCCTTATTGGGGCCTTCCTTGCACTGCTCATCTATGGACTAGTCCTAGGCAACCCTCGCAAGGTCTTTAATGTCTATAATCCAGATGGAGTGCAGTGCTACCTAACAGATTCTTACAAATGTACTAATTTATCGAAATAGATGGGTTTTTCCCCTCCTAATATTCGGCTTCAAATGCGACCTGTGTCAGCTAATGTCCAGTTTCCAACAATATGACAGTCAAATGCTTAGCAGATAAGGCCAACTGTCCTCAAGGCACAATCACAGCATCATATAGCACCATCACATTTGACTACTTTTGTGTCCCTTCGATTTCTATCGCCAATCAAGATATCACTTAGCACATCAATACCAATGCCCTTAGGGCCTGGGCATTGGATTTGACTGTCGGCTGGCCGATTTTGCTGGGGGCTGCAGTTCTATCAATGGTTGCTTCCATGCTTTTCCTCTGCTTTGTAAGGTGCTGTACGGGGGTAGTAATTTGGATCACAATTATTGTCTGCATCTTAGGAATGTAGTTGATCGGCGTCTTGTTCATCCTTCAAGCCAAAGGAGTAGACATAAGCTCATTCATTCCCCAGAATGCTCTTCCAACACTATCCTACAATTCGCTTATTATATGCGGGAGCGGACTCATTGTCTGTGGAGTCTTACTTGCTTTAATAACAATTTGCCTTAAGAGCAGAATAGCCTTGGGAAGTAAGGCTGTGTAGCTGGGAGCTATGTTTTTACTATAAAACTGCTGCATTATCATCCTGCCGATCACTCAAGCAATCTTCGTGAGTGGTGGGTTGGCGGCCATAATCGTGGGAGGAGTGTATTTATACAGTTTGGGGACTTTTACCTTCCCTGATAACTATGCTTTTCCTATTGTTGATCTGGATACTCCCCATATTGTGATACTAAGCATCTATCTGGCGGGTGGCTTTTGGCTTGTCTTCTTCTTCCATGGCTGCAACCACTTCATCATCTGCTCAGCTGCCTCTATCTGGTATTTCAACCACTAAAGCCAGCACGATCTCGGCGCTCCGTTCGGGGACTCTCTTTTTAGACTGCTTCGCTATCATCCTGGCTCAGTTGCTATTACCTCTTTAGTCAACGGCCTCTTCTATATCGTCAAAATACTTGCCCATATTTTAAGCTTTGAGGCGGAAGAAACTGATAAGGGACTCACTAAAATCTGCCTCAAATGCTTAAGCTTTATCTTTTGCATATTCCAATGGTAACAAAGCGATTATCCTTAGTTTTTTGCGGTTCTTAAACGATGGAACCTATGTCCAAATCGCAGTAACGGCAAAGAGCTACTGTCCCAGCGCATTCAAAGCCTTTAGCTTGGTCGCAGACAATATCACCAAAATCAGCATAAGTGATGGCATAAGCATGTTTTTTACGATACTTGGAGTTTTGGGGATCGGAGTGGGGATGTCTATTGCCGCCTATTTTGTCTGCATCGAAATCCAATATTTCGCTAAGCTACTCACCAATCCTCTAATTGTCACCATCGTCTCTGGCCTCATCGCCTTCGTAATTTCAGGAATTTATCTTTCCATGATCGATCTATCAGCCCAGTCAGCACTTCAGTGCTACTTCATTGACCACGAGTTCCACGGTGGTAGCCCCAAATACGCAAGAGGATAATTCAAAGACGTGATAATGGTGTAAGCTTAATGAGGATTGACATATTTGATAGATAAGTCTTTAGAAAGGCTGTATACTCATAATTTTATATGTAATAAGAAAAACACCATAATAATAAACACGTGCAGTGGGACTAATAGAAGCTAAAATAGACATAGAAGACCCGCGGGACATTCTAGAAGATCAACGAACCTAAAACTCCATACCGCCAAAACTCAGATGTAACCGTTGCATGATCTAGAGCGAGGAATAATAGATGTAAGTTGAGCCTAAAAGCTAATAGGAACTCGCACTCTAGGAATCACTATACAAGGCCAAAATGAACTGTAATCTAAACGGACATAAGAAACTCAATATTGCGGAACTCAATGCTAAACTGAAGAAGGAGTTGGATGAATATCGAGGAGGGGAGGAGATGAAGGACGAGGAGGAGGAAGAGAGGGAGAGGAGAAAGGAGGAATTTAAAAAAAAGAGAAACTAACACTATAATGAGTTTAAACTGATACAGAAGATGAAGCAGCAGCGCTGGGAGGAGGAAGATGATTGAGTTTATCAGGATTTAGTATAGACTTCATACCATTTATATACAATCTGGGTAATTAACTCAACAAAACTTACAGTTGCCTTAGAGATATTCATTCGTTTATAATATAATATTTTATGTCTTGCCATTTTTCATGCACGACGTGCTCATCCTCACTCTTTAACGCATGCAGTGTTTGCCCAAGTGGGTCAACCCTATACTCGAGTGCGTGTTTCTGTGATTCTCCTTGGCAATCCGCATGCACACTAAGTAACTATGAATTAACCTAGTCTCGAATTTCAAACCTATCTTTATAGGCTTAGACTCGTTCTACCTCTCTTTTGTCCCACTAGCTATGATCCTCTTTTGCCTCAAAGTTAAGACACCCCTCACGTATAGAATTATAGTCAATATGCAAGGACTTTCGATGCTTATCTTCTCAAGCCAATACTATCTGTATTATGAAACCTTCTTTGGATTGAAAACGCTATACAAATCAAATGGTTTCTATGCTTTAGGGACAAACAGGTTACAGACAAACTCAATATATTATGCTTTGCCTGCAATAGTTTTGTTTTGCTCATTTCTAATCGCACTCCTCTTTATGTACTATCCTACTAAAACATTTGTGAAGTAATACTAGAGCTTTAAAGAATACTTGGCTTAAAACTGGTATCACTTTTATCTATGTTTTTATTTCTTTTCTGTTAGAAGTATGGTGTATTTCATAGGGCAATGGGTTTATACATTTTCCACGTCGATAATAGACTTGGCCTTTCTTAGTGTCTTTAGCTTTTGTGTTGCACTGACTGTCTTTAAAACTATATACGACTATCATAAAAATAAGCTCGAAAATGACATTTACGATCAATAGATTTATCTCTATATTGTTCTCTCGCCACTATCTTTAGCAGGATTGCCTTTGGCTCAGAGCTCTATTACCTATATCATTGTATATTTGACGCCTTTAGGATTGCTTTTCCTGCTTATACTTCTTAATCGAAGCTATTAAATCTTTACAAAGCCCAAAGTTTGCTTTTATTTGGTTTAAATTTTGGCCCCTCTCTGTGCAGTCATGTTTGTGATTCTTTCAGAGGCAGTGAAAAGTGTGATTATCTTGATTGCGATAGGCTTATCAGCCCTAATTATGCTGATCGAGTTGAGTGTAGTATACAACAGTGGAGTAAGTCTATAGAGGTCAGGGAAAGTTCATCCAGGTGGCTAATCAGCCTAAAACAAAAGCGAGTAAGAATAGGCAAATAAAGACAAGAAGGTAACAAAGAAGTCAATAAGAAAAGCCAGTTACTTCTGATGAATAGTCTTATGATAATTCGTTAGTAAATAAAAATCAATTCTAATCGTTTAAGGTGAGATCGAATTTGCTTACTTTCTTGCCCAATACTTTGTCTATATAGTATTTGGAAGTATTGTTGAGTAAAGGCTTGAATGAGCATTATTACATTTATTGCTATTATTGCTGCTAACGGATGCGTTGGTTTTAGTATTATTTCCTTTGGATCTATTTTAGTCCTTTCTCGTAGAGTTGGTCAAAAACTTATGTGCCAGATGCAATTCTTGTCATTGCTAGCTGCTTAGATTTCTTATTAATTTATGGCGTAAAGCTAGGCTTTTATTATTTCCTTGGTTTCTCAGTTAAAAATTGGCCGCGGCTATGAACATCCGATTCATTCAAAAGTAGGATCAGTGCTTTTCTGAATTAAGTGAAATCCAGATATGCTTAGACTTCGTCTATTTCCTAGAAGAGGGGTTTGAGGAATATTAACTAATTTTTTGTTAGTCTCTCAATTGCAATATAGTCAGGCGAAATAATGCCATCTTAGTCACTATCTAATGTTCGAAAGACTTCCTCTGCCCGCTTCTATATGAGGTTTTCGAAATATATATTGGAGTTGGGGTTGATGGAAGGTATTTGATTCATTAATTGCGACTAAGAAACCACTGAAGGAGGGAGTTGACTATTTTTCAGCTTCTAGGCATGAAGTTGATTCCACCAATCGTTGCTCTCTTACTTACTTGTTTTATTATGACTACTCTTTGGGGGTCGGCCCACCTTTGGCTTGAAAGGCCATTCTTGATCTCCTAAACCTTCTTTTATTTGGTTTTTTCTAAGAATAGACTTTTCCAGCCTTTGCTGAAAGGTTTACTTTATGGAGTCGCTTCTTTTTATATTGATTTTAGGTTGAAAGTGTTTATATTCTTAGTTCATTTTGGCATTGAGTCTTTCCTTTTTGGCTTAGGCCTGCTTATAAAGGACTGTAAAATGATCAAACTAGTCTTTGTAAGCATTTCTATTTTGAGAAATGAGCTCACTTCTGAATAAATGAGCAGTTACACTCGATTTATTTGGGGCTTAAAGGTGCATTACTTGGTCTCGTCTACCTGCCCCTCTTTCTGCTGGTTCAGTGCCAGCTTTTTATTCTCCTTCTCCTTCTCCTTTTGCTTGTTTGCTTATTCCCCGTTTTACTTGCGGAATTACTATAATATTAAAGCAGTTACTACTATTTTGGAACTAACAGTGTTTATCTTTGGCTGGAAAGTAAGCTATTTACTTTATTAGGCTAAGAGTTATTACTTTCTTCTTTGACGCTCGTTCTATTGCATCTTGTATCTTACCATTGCCTTAGCATACAGCTGATTTCCAATGTCTGGATTTTTCTTTCGTACGTTTTATTTCTTGGGGGAAGGTTGGGGTTTATTAGATTTAGATTTGGATTTTTAGTTTTTAGCAGGAGACTATGTTGGCTGGATCTTGTTAAATATTTTACTTTTGGACTTTTAGTTATTTTTATCCTTTGACTGCATTTTATTTGTAAGTTTGCTTTGGGAAAGTTTGGCCTTGTTGTGACTTTACTTCTTTACTGCCTAACGGCTTTATTTGGGCTTGTTTTATTGGTTCATGCTTGTCCTGCTTCTCTATTTAAAGGACATACTGAGGCTATCTCTATCTCCCTCTTTGGAAACATAGGCATTCCTACTCAAACTCTCTTGGAATTTATCGTTGTCGTAATGCTTGCTCTAGAATGAGCTTTTGGCCAAACTGCTGCTATCCCTTGACCGATTTTTCAAGTTATCTCTCATCCTCTTCTCTTATTTATTCTTCGCCTCCCTGATTTTATTTTCGACTATTTGCACAGCGAGTTCATTTAATTTATGTTTGCGGCAAAACTTGAGAGAAATATCGTGGGGATCGTCATAATTTCTGACATCAATGCATGTTTACCGGATTTAAAGTAGTTAGTTATTGCCCTAGGAGAGCTCGATTTCGAGGTAGACAGTGTAGTAATGCAGATTCTACGAACTCTACTCCTGGTTGGTTACTACTAGGCCGATTTGGCTGAAAATATCGTTAGAATTCAAATGCATCAATATCTTAAATAATAATATTCAAGCCATTACAATAAACAGTGATCACTTTCAAATATTCTTCACATCGAAAAAAGTTAGGTATCCATGACTGCTCGCAATACATAAGTTGTTTTGGGATGAAAAGGATGCTGCTGTCGGAAGGCCCACCTTTGTTGCATTGGTTGGGAAGCCTGATATGCATCTTCCCTTTTGGGTGTCAATTAGTCTAATTGCGTTTGGCTTCCACTTTGAACACTAGACAAGGAGGTTTCCCTTAGAATTGCCTTACAGTGAGGTTACGTGCGTCACTAAATTTTATATTGATGCATATTCTTTCAAACCTTGAGAAATGGTTCCTAATCTGACGATTCCTAACTTGTTTCCCACTGCCACTGTATCCTCATGCGTCCAAAGCTTAGTGTACCCAAGACAATCTCTTTTGCTTTCCACCATTTTCCAATTCCTTGTATCCCACTGATAAATAACATCATTTGAGATTCCAAATACATAATGTTCTTGTCCAAACTGAACATCAGCCAAGGGTTGGCCTGCTAGCAAACTGCCTTGATAAGTGTTGTTATGATCAATAAGGCTGACTTTGTTTTCAGAAAAGATAAGTATCTGTGATCTGTCTTGATTTGCCCTCAAGTTTTGAAATCTAGAGTGGTCGTTAAGGAAAGAGCTGCCCACATGTTTGATCTTCCACTTTTAATAATCAACAACCAAGTAATTTTGACGCAATGTGCCTAGTATAATTTCTCCACTTCTAAAATAGCATGCAGATAGTGAGTATTTATCAGTGTACACGTCTTTTTACAATTTGATTCTCAACTCAGGGTTAGTTTATTCTGAGTTAATCGACCATAGTTTGAGTTTTTGGTCGAGTCCACAACTCGCCACAATATTATTCTTGAAATCTACCCCAGTCACAACTGAGCTGTGCTTCTATGTACTTCTTCCAAAGAAATTGACCTTTATTGGCTAAATAGTCCTTTGACTCTGTGCGTATATCTATTCATGGTTGAGTAAGTCAGTCAAGTCCTCTTATTCTTGACCCTTACCCTCAGTCGCCCAATTATGCAGCCCATACTTACTGTTATAGAAGCGTCTTAATTTTTCCTCGTACTGCTTTTAGGTTGGCTCTTCCTCCATCTATAATTTTTTGAACATGTTCCTTTGAGGAATATCAAGCTTCTCCTCTTCGGAATCATTCCAGAGTGCTTCTTATTGGTGCTAATGTTGCCCAGTTGTAAAGGTGAGTTTGGGAATGGAAGTGCCTTTTTTCATGAGGATAACTCTTTTATCAGCTTCCCCTTAGCTTCCCTAGTTCTCCTAGAGTTTGAGCTTATTAATATCGTCCTTGGTGAGCACTTGTTTCTTCTTTTTGAGGGCGTTGATATATTTGGCAATTCTTCTTCTACGCTTCAACATTAAGACTATAAATTATATAAGAATATCATTTATGGCAATGTTATTCATAGGTCTATTTTGTTATACGAAGCAAGTAATCGTTTCCTTTCGAACGTTGCTATTATTGCATATCTTTGCTGTGCACTCGCTATTGGTTTAGCTCATTCCATGCAACTAACTTTCTCAGCTTATTCTCGTAAATACGGTACTTCTATTGCTTCATCTGCTGCCCAAGACAATGTTTTTCGTTGACATTAAATCGACTGTCCTCAGATATGAATTGACCGGCCTTAGCTGGTGGCTGGATCATAGAAAAGTCAGTCCTTTTTAGTCTTTAAGGCCATGCTGAATACTTGCTGGGCATATTATAAGCTGAATATTATTTGAATTACTGTATGTATTATTGTCTTTGATGGTGGATTTTTTAGTATTGATCCACTCCGATTGGCTTTTCCCTTTTATGTACGATTGTGTTATATTATCAGGCTATTTATCACCTTGTGTAAATTTAGACGCAAAGTCCTTGAAACTTGTAAAGCCTTTGCCCTCGGAGTCCAAGTAATTGGTCAGGTTTTAGACCTACCATTTTTATAGGATGGCTAAGTTTTAGATCTTCTATTTGAATTATTCACGGCTTATGTATCCGTCTTTGTCTTTGTCGAACTATTTGAAGAGAGTTCTCATTTATGGATTATACTTCTTTGATTTGATTTTTAAGAGGCTCTAAATTGCAGTCCCTTCATCATAATATCCTGCTTCCCTTTTGCTGTTTTGAGGAGGCAAAGGGCGGGTCCTTCTTTCGAACCTTTCCTCTGCCTTCTTCGTTGGTTCAAGAAGGAACTACCTGAACTGACCACTTGAAATTTAGTTGTTTGCGTTGAAATCAAAGTAGGATATGAAGCAGTCATACTACTCCTTTAAAAAATTAATGCCTTTCTTCTGCAATAAACTCTCAACTTTCTCCCTAACCTTATCCTTCGATAAGACCTCTTCTTTGTTGAATATCTATTTGGACGATTCCGGTATTTTATTAATTTCCCTGAGGACTTCCTGTGCTTTGAAGAGTTGGTTTTCATACTGTAGAGATGATATCCTTTTGAAATCAAAGTAAGTGTTTTTCTTTCTCTTCCTTGCATTATTTTACTCATTTACCATGAGATTGTCCTAATATTCTGACAGTTTAGGGGGGAAAGTTGGCCTTAGTGTTTGCTCTTGCTCCACTATGGCGCATAAGAGCTTCTATACGTTGAATAGTTTGTTGTTTTTATCATCTTTGTCACTAAACCGTTAGAAAAGCTATTGCCTTTCCTCTCGGGATACCACCAAGTCATTTATGTCTAGCTTCTTCATGACGTAGTGAAATTTTTATTCGTCAATATTCTCTCCCCTCATCCGATAAATTCGAAAGGCTTCATTCAATTGATTGAACTTGTTCTTAAACACCAAATGGATTGCTTCCTCGAAGTGCTTCCTTGCCTTTCCAAAGGCTCCGTCCAGCTTGAGTGTCTTGAAATGAATATTTTCCTTTGTCATTAGCTCGATAAATTGGTCGATCCCTAAATAGTTCTCGTTTGACCCACTTAACTTGAATATCACCTTAACCTCATCATCAGTAACATCATAGCCATATTCACGGACAATCTTCTTCATTTCCTCAATCCCTACCTTGCCATTCTTGGATGAGTTGGCAAAATATTCATTCATATTTCTCTTCTTGCGATTGTTCTTAATGAATGTATGCTTTAGCTGATTAAGTTTAAACATATTTATATCTTTGCCTTGAAACTCATAAGTCAAATCTCCTGCCTACTGGTTCAGGTACTTGGAGTAGTCCAATCTTTGAGAAGATGGCTCGAGCTTCCACTCTGCCTATGAGCCCATCTTCTTGGCCTTGCTGTTCCACCTTAAGGTCTATTGCTAAAAGTGGGTTCCTTTGTATGGATTGTTAGTCTTGCTTAATTCTTTTTCGGATTGTGGTAAGGATTGGCTGGTTTTATAATAGCCAGTTTGGGATTTGACATAGCTACTCTCAAAGACATTCTTGGGCTACTGTCCAAAAGTGTTTAGGTCGCGGTTGGATGATCCCATCAGGTGCATTCTGGGTGTACGAATTTTCATTGCAGTAAATAAATTTATTTATATTAACTATCTACGTTTGCATTAGGGTCATAATAACATGCAGATTTACTAAATTGAAGGAAATACTTTTGATAAGTTTTCAATGTAATATAATGACGAATATTCAACGTGTAATAATAAGTCTATGAGGAAAGGCAAATTGAAGTCATTCAAGGAATCTTCACAAGCTTGATTAATGAATGCATCCTTATTAAGCCTATTATGATTTATAGTATATGAAGTTTATTGCTAACATTATGATATATTAGTAAAAAAGATGATCTTATTTTAATGATGTCGGAATTAGCCGATTCGTGTATATTGGGAGACAAACAGTTAACAATATTAATTGTCTCCCATATTTACTTGTTTATAAAATATTATTAGCCAAAAGCAAGTTAGCCTAGCAAATGAGAAACAGACAACCCCAAAACCCAAACTTCCCACAATCAGCAAACCACCAGTTGTCGGGTGTTAACAGAAACATGAAGAGAGTTTAGCAATATTTGCTGCAAGCGCCAGCAAATAAAACCAGCATTGACTTCAAATACGGTTTTCAAGATTGTCTGAAGTTGGCTCTAAGCAAACTCATCCCCTGTGAAGGAATCACCATCGATCCCAGAGAGGGCGTCATCTCTGGAGAAAAGGACGATTGTGTCAAATTGAAGAGAAGGATTTAGAAAGAATTCAATTCTAAGAAATTCAAAAAGATAGAGTTTAAGAAGGAAGTCGATCTCTAGGAAATATAATACGAACTTCCTCTCAAGTTTGAGGCTGTTATCTTCAGGCAAGGATATATCGAAAGAGCTCTTGCCTATCTCTAGCAGTTTAGCTCCTTTTAGTATCCCTGCCGCAAGTTCAGGGAAGTCATCAATACCAACAAAACCATCATTCTAAGAATCAAATCTGACTATGAGGGCGAATGTATGTAAAAAATCTAACTGATTTTAAAAAATAGCAATGTAAGCATCCCCGAACCCCAGCCCATAATCCAACACTTCAAACAGACTAAGCCTTCTCTTCCTTCCCCTGCCTGCGAACAAAGCTCATTTAATGAAGAATAATCGTACTAGTAAGTGATAGACTAGTCGACAAACTACTACCAAATGAGAGAATAGCTGATGCGAAAGCCATTATAGAAGACCACTTAGTAAATAAACGAATCCTACGTTTCAATAGAGGAGGAGTCATAGTTTAACCTCACCCAGACCAACTCCTCAATGTTCATGGACGAAGAGCGAGAGGACGAAATAGACGAGATGGAGCACACGAATCGATCATACTTCTGATATCAATTCTTTATTACCCTACTAAGATATCAATCTCTATTACCTACTAAGATATCAATCTTTATTACCTACTAAGATATATCAATCTTTATTACCCTACTAATCCATTATTATATATAATTGCCTCCATTATTCAAATTCACTGTTAAGTATGCCCAAACTCCATATGAGAAATCTAGAGCTGAGCGTCCTCGCTGAGAAACTCTACAAAACACTCTACTGCTAGGAGAAATCAAACAGGATCATCACATCCTTTTCAGCTAGGAGGATCATTGATGATATTTCTTTGAACTGCTTCCACTCAGTCATCAAGCATAAGCAGCCGGATGAGCAAGTTCAAATTCTGATAGCCATCAACTTCTTGAACTTGGTGGCCGCTTGGCTGTTTGAGAACGAGGCTGCGATGAGTGGCCTTG
>JACCDV010711612.1_pt1 | contig 17523 bp, 16 predicted proteins | sample 7446131 | NCBI WGS metagenome assembly JACCDV01 (sample SAMN15323448, study PRJNA562643) | freshwater metagenome | isolation source: river surface water | place: USA:Blue River Watershed | collected 2017-08-17 | reverse complement strand
CACACGGACTTTGCCGTGAGGTTCCGCTTCGTCCTCTATGGTTACCCATTGCCCGCGCGCAATCACCGACGAAAGCGCAGATGATAGCACTAAAGAAACGCTGTCGTAGCCCTTGCAGGGAATACAAACCCTCCGAGGGCCACAGACCGGGTCCGCCCGCCTGCCGACGCGAAGCCTCACGCGCCTTGGCAGCAGCGTCCGAGCATCCGACCCAACAACCTGCCTCAGTACCCACAACAGCATGATCTGATCCCCGGAAAACTCTGCCTTCGGGCGGTCCAACGTTGGGGGTCGGATCACAACCCAAGGGAGGCGCGTCATGATGGAGGGACAACAGGAGAGTGGGTCCAAGCGCTGTCGGGCGAGAAGGACCGTCGCTGCGCTTATGTGAAACGCGCGATTGTCGCCGGTGGTTTATCTCTGCGGAAAAGATGCAATTGGCGTTGGAGCTTTTCGAGCCGTCTATTCCCTGCCGCAGTCCGTTGATTAGATCATCGCTGTGTCATTCGAAATGAAACACTTGTTCCATCTCCGCCCACCATTCGCCATGTGCACGGCTCTCAAAGGGCTGTTGCAAAGGATTGCAGATTGCCCACCACGCCTGCATCGAGGAATCTCTTGCCATGGCGATCATGTCCGCCTGGAAATCTGAGCCCACATACTCCCAATAGGCAAACATCAAGTGCTCAGGTTCCTTAAGAAAAATCGAATAATTCTGCATGTTTGCGCGTTTGATTGCGGCTAGCACCTCCGGCCACACGGCCGCATGCAGGGCCTTGTATTGCGCTAGAGCCTCGGGACGGAGCTGGATGCAGGTTCCCATGCGTTTCATCTGACGATTCCTAACGGCAACAAGCCTTGACTACTATTGTTATACTAGTATTACTCACCGAGCGGGTTGGTGCAAGCCGCATAACGATTTCTCTCGACACGCCAGGAACACCCCGAATGTCGACAACACCGACCAAGGACCAGACCGCACGTGCCCTGCGACTGACGGATGCCGACAACATTGTCGTCGCCATAGATGCGTTGACCCCCAGAGTGCCTGTGTTTGGGGTCAGGCCGAAGGAACGGGTGCCAAGCGGTCACAAGATGGCTGTCGTGGCAATTGCCAAGGATGCTCCTGTAGTGAAGTACGGCCAGGTGATCGGGTTTGCGACTTCTGACATTGCGCCAGGGGATTGGGTCCACGAAAAAAACGTCCACATGCGGAGCTTTGACCGCGCCTATGTCCACGGCACCGAGGCCCGCCCGACCAATTTTGTGACAGAAGCCCAGCGCCAAACCTTTCAGGGTTTTCGTCGGGCCAATGGCCGCTACGGCACGCGGAACTACATTGCGGTCCTGACGTCGGTCAACTGCTCGGCAAGCGCCGCCCGCCACATCGCCCGCCGGGTCGAGGCATCTGGCATTCTGGCCGATTATCCTAACATTGATGGTGTGATCTCGCTGGTGCACGGCACCGGCTGTGGAGTGGACATCAAAGGGACCGCGTACGAGATCCTGCGACGCACACAATGGGGCTACGCAATGAACCCCAATGTCGGTGGGGTGCTGATGGTGGGGCTCGGGTGCGAAGCTTTCCAGATCCCGCGCTGGATGAAAAGCTACGGCATCACCGAAGACCACACCTTTCGTACCCTCACAATCCAGGAGGTCGGTGGCACCACCAAGACGGTTGAGGCTGGCTTCCGCGCAATCGTCGAAATGCTTCCCGAGGTGAACAAGGCCCAGCGCAGCACCGCGCCCGCATCGGAACTGATGCTTGCCCTGCAATGCGGCGGATCAGACGGCTATTCGGGCATCACAGCCAATCCCGCACTGGGCGTGGCCGTCGACCTGCTGGTGGCCCAGGGAGGCACAGCGATCCTGTCCGAAACACCCGAGATCTACGGTGCCGAACACCTTCTGATGCGACGTGCAGCCTCGCCCGAGATCGGCGAGAAGCTGGCAACCACCATCCGCTGGTGGGAAACCTACACTGCCCGCCACGACATGGAGATGAACAACAATCCCTCGCCCGGCAACAAGCTGGGGGGGCTGACGACGATCCTAGAAAAGTCGCTCGGGGCCTCGGCCAAGGGGGGATCAACGAACCTGAACGGCGTTTACGACTATGCCGAGCCGGTGACGGAAAAGGGCCTCGTGTTCATGGACACGCCAGGCTACGATCCGGTGTCGGCAACGGGCCAGGTAGCGGGAGGAGCCAATATCCTTTGCTTCACCACCGGGCGTGGATCGGCCTTTGGCTGCAAGCCGACACCCTCGATCAAGCTAGCGTCGAACACCTATATCTTCGAACATATGATTGAGGACATGGACCTAAACTGCGGCGACATCCTTGACGGGGTCAGTCTGGCCGACAAAGGCGCCGAAATCTTCCGCCACATCCTGCGGGTCGCTTCGGGTGATCGCACGAAGTCAGAGGTTATCGGCTACGGCGACAGCGAGTTCGTCCCCTGGCAGATCGGCGCGACGATGTAGCCGCGCCTTATGCGTTCTCTATGTCTGACCACAAAGCGTCGGGTATCGGGGTCTCGAACCAATCAGCGCTGGTGGTGATCGTCCGGGCTGACCGCGCGCCTACCACGACCGAGGTGACGCCGATATGGCGCAGCGGGAACTGGATGGCAGCCGCCCCAAGGGGTACTCCATGACCGGCGCAGATCTCCTTCAGACGCTCGACCCGCTGCACAACCCGCGCCGGAGCATCGACGTAGTTGAACTTGGCATCCCCGCCCGCAAGGATGCCCGAGTTGAAAACACCGCCGGCAACAATCGCGACACCGCGCCTGGCAGTTTTGTCCAAAAGCTCTGCACCATCGCGATCCAGCAGGGTGTAACGGCCCGCCAAGAGGCAGCAATCAAGTTCGGCCTCCTCCATTGCGGCCTCAATGACTGCGGCTTCGTTCACGCCTAGACCGAAACCCTTGATGACTCCGCTCGCACGCAATTCTTCCAGCGCACGAAACCCCCCGGAGGTCAGGTCATGCCAATGAGCATCGTTGCGGTCGTCATGCGTCACCCGGCCGATGTCGTGCAGAAAGATCACGTCAATCTCTGGCCGCCCTAGACGCTGCTGGCTGTCATCGAAGCTACGCATGATCCCATCGTAGGAATAATCGAACACCTCGACAAAGTTCAGCCCGTTGACCCAGCCAGAATCGAACGGGTTTTTCGGTGCTGCCTTCGCAACACGACCCGGACGGGGTGACACCATCAGCCGCCCGGCCTTGGTGCTGACAATCGCTTCGCTTGCGGGGCTGGCCACCTCGCGCAGGAAATCGCCGAGGATGTGCTCGGCACGACCCAGCCCGTACATCGGGGCGGCGTCGAAGTAGCGGCTGCCTCGGTCCCAAGCCGTCTGCAGGGCGGCCTTGGCATCCGCAAGCGGAGCATCGCGGTATAGACCGCCAAAGGCTGCACAGCCAAGGCCGAGCGCCGTGACCTCAAGCCCCCCCCGCGTGATCTTGCGGCGCATTGAGACCTGCATGACTTTCGTCTCCTGTTTCTGATGGATCAGCCCGCCGTGGCCCGATCAAGATAACGCAAGGTGTTTCGCAACGAAGTGGACAGATGCAGCAGCATGGCTTGCCGTGCCAATTCGGGTTTTCCCTCGGCCAGCGCATCGATAATGGCTCGATGCTGGGCAACCGTCTCAAGCCCTGCGCCGGGATCTGGCAGGCTTTGCAGGCGGCAGCGGTCCATCTGGGCCTTGGTGACGTCCACCACCTTCCACAGCATATGCAGATTGTTCACCTCGGCAATCGCGCGGTGCAGGTCATCGTCGCGGGCAATCGCTTCGTCATAGCGGGCCCGCCGCACGGCCGTTTCATGCGCCTGATGTATGTCCTCGATGTCCTGCAATTGGCGCTGAGTGATGGTCGCTGCCGCCCGCTCCACGCTTTCGCCTTCCAGCGCGATGCGAATGATGTAAGCCTCTTCTACTTGCGCACGCCGGATGTCTGACACGAAGGTGCCATGCTGCGCATAGACCTCCACAAGACCCTCGTCGCTGACCTTCTTCACGGCCTCACGCACCGGCGTGCGCGAGATGCCCAGACGGCCTGCAATCTCGGGCTCGTTGATCGGGGCTCCAGGGGGCAGGTTACCCATTACGATAGCCTTTCGGACCAAAGTATAGACCTGCTCACTCAGAGGAAGCTGTCGGCTCAGCAGGACGCCATCCAGAAAACCAAGACGATCATCTTCCGAATTGTTTTCCGGCGGCATCAGTCTTCCTCCTAGCGTCTCGTGGCGCTGTATCCTGTCCGCCGAAATGGCAGCACTTCAGTCTTCAGGCGCCAAACACTCATACCGCTATCCAGCACTTTGCCGAGAGCAAAACTGGCCTTGCAGCTACTATTATATTAGTGTAACAGGTAGGGCAAGCCAAGCACGAATGTGCGGCAATTGCAGTAGGGGGGAGAAGATGTCGACACCAATCATCGCCCTGCGCATGCGCGGAATAACCAAGACTTTTCCCGGTGTGACCGCCCTTTCGGGCGTTAATCTGACTGTAGAGTTTGGCCGAATCCACGCCATCGTAGGCGAGAACGGAGCCGGCAAGTCGACCCTCATGAAGATTCTGAGCGGCGTCTATCAGCCCACCAGCGGCACTACGGAAATTGCAGGAAACGAGGTGCGGATGACTCGTCCTGCCGATGCAATGCGCCTTGGCATCCGCATGGTACACCAAGAACTCAACCTCGCACCCGACTTAACCGTGGCCGAGAATGTGTTTCTGGGCCGCATGCCCAAACGTTGGGGCATCGTCGATCGGGCCCGCATGGTTTCAGATACCAGAGAACTGCTGGCCAAGCTTGGGGCCCCCATCGACGCTAATTCTCAGTTGGGCGATCTGCCGATCAGCCAGCAACAGCTGGTGGAAATCGCCAAGGCCTATGCAGCAGAACCGCGCATCATCGTGCTGGACGAGCCTACCTCAAGCCTCAGTGAGGGCGAGACCATGGCGCTGTTTGCCATCCTGCGCCGGATGAAGGCACAGGGTGTTGCGATCCTATACATCAGTCACCGGCTGAAAGAGGTTCTGGAAATCGCCGATGACGTGACTGTGCTACGTGATGGGGCAATGGTCGACAGCCGCCCAGCCGCCGGGATAACCGCTGCCGGAATGATACGCCACATGGTTGGGCGCGAAGTGACGAATGTTTTTCCTAAGACGCCTGCCACCATCGGCGCGCCGGTTTTGCAAGTCGAGGGTTTGAGCGATGGCCGACACTTCCGCAACATTAGCCTTGAGGCTCTCCGCGGGGAAATCCTTGGGCTTACAGGTCTGATCGGTGCCGGTCGCACCGAACTTGCCCGCGTCTTGTTCGGCTTAGAGCGCCCGATTGGAGGCCGTATCCTGATCAATGGCAAACCAGTGAGTATTGGCTCGCCAGCCGATGCAGTGCGCAACGGTATTGCCTATGTGCCCGAAGACCGTAAGGCAATGGGCATCGTCCCGGCGATGAACATCCGCGAGAACATAACCCTGCCGATCCTGCGCCGCATCTCGAAAGCGGGGCGCATCAGTGGAAGTCAGGATGAATCTCTTGCCAAAAGCTATGTCCGCGATCTGGGAATCTCTCCGCCTGAGCCAGAACGAAGGATCAGCCTTCTGTCCGGTGGCAACCAGCAAAAGGCCGTAATTGCAAAGTGGCTTTCAACCAAGCCATCCGTCCTGATTCTGGATGAACCGACCCGTGGAGTAGATGTCGGTGCCAAAGCAGAAATCCACCGGATCGTCGGCGAACTGGTGGCTCAGGGCATGGCCGTTATCATGATCTCGTCTGAGCTACTTGAGGTGATAGGCGTCTGCGATCGGGTCCTTGTCATGCGCGACGGCGAAAGCGTTGCGACGCTCGATCGGGCGGACCTGACCGAAGAGCGCATCATGGCCCTTGCCACCGGTGAGGCGGCCGCATGACCAGGCCCCTAGACTCCAAGCCGCAGCTAATCAAACGCTTCCGCCGCGAAACGCCGTTGGCGCTTGTGGCCACTCGGGGTGGACTGATCCTTGCCATCATCTGCGTCCTGATTTTCGGGGCCCTGTCCAGCCCGATGTTTCTTACCTCGGGCAATTTTCTCAATGTGCTGACGAGTATGTCGATCATCGGCATCATCGTTGTAGGTATGACCTTCGTGCTGGTTGTGGGCGGTCTGGCGGACCTTTCCGTGCCCGCAACCATCGCCTGCGGGGCGATCCTATCGCTAGCCCTTCAGCCGATTTTGGGCGCGATCCCGGCATTCGTTTTGGCCATCGCGCTTGCGGGTCTTTGTGGCCTCGTCTCGGGCGTACTTGTCGGCTATGTCGGGATCAATCCGATCATCGCCACTCTTGGGGTCGGGACCATAGTTCTTGGGATTGTACAATCGCTTGTTGGCGGCGTCATCGTCTACGGCACCAACCCTGCCACCGCTGATTTCGTAAAGGGGCGCATCCTCGGAATCCCTGTGCTTGTGCTGATCTTCGCCGTAGTGGCCATTGCAGGCCATTTGGTGCTGTCGCGCAGCTTCTGGGGTCGTTGGACCATGGCAACCGGTGGCAATCCCGTCACTGCTGAGGCCAGCGCCGTCCCAGTGCGCGTGGTCCGGGCAGGGGCGTTCGTGCTGACCGGTCTCTGCGGTGGTCTTTCAGGGGCGCTTCTGGGCCTCACACTGCAAAGCGCGCGGCCACTGGTTGGCGTGGGCTACGAGTTTAGCGCGATCACGGCCGTTGTCGTCGGCGGCATCTCGATCAGCGGTGGTTCAGGGTCCGTGCCCCGCGCCATCATCGGTCTTCTATTCGTGCAGCTTTTGACCAACGTTATGGTCCTGAATGGAGTGCGGACCCCGGATCAGGGCTTTGTACTTGGGCTACTTATCGCAGCTGCAGTAGCACTTGACTTGGCGCTCCGCCGTCGGGGGATCGCTTGATGCTTTGGTCACTGGAGCGTTTCGTTCGTTACCGCGTCTTCATTATCCTGGCAGCCACTCTGATTGTCGCTGCCTTCGTAGTACCGGGTTTTCTGCGGCTAAATACCTTGGCGCTCGGGCTTGATCGGGGCGCCTCCATTGGCCTGATCGCAATCGGTATGACGGTCCTTCTGATAGCAAGGCAGATTGACTTATCGGTAGGCTCAATCTTTGGCCTCTGCGGCATCATCTCGGTCATGTTGCAACCAACCCTTGGGGTTTTGCCAGCCGCGTTTGTTGGCGTTCTGGCAGGGGCTGTGCTTGGGGCAATCAACGGCCTTCTAACGGTTGTGTTTCGGATTAACTCGCTTGTAGCGACACTTGCGACGATGCTTGCATTCCGCGCTATCGCGCATTGGCTGACCGAAAGCCAACCGGTGCCCGGGACAGACATTATGCTGTCGATCACACTGTCGAATGTCTACCTCGAAATCTTTACGCTGCGCTCGATCCTATTTGTCGGTCTTATCCTATGTCTGCATGCCTGGCTGACCCTAACGGTAGCCGGTAGAAACCTTTTTGCCGTCGGCTCCAATCCCGAAGCGGCCACTGCCAGCGGCATTTCGCCCGATTTGACAGTGTTCTTGTCCTTCATCTTCGCCGGATTTCTGGCCGGATTGGCGGGAGCGCTTCAAAGCCTGACCACCAATACAGGCTCTCCCATGTTCGGGTCAGAAATCCTTGTGGTCATCATCGCCGCCGTCGTGGTCGGTGGCACCCGCATCGAGGGCGGCAAGGGCTCGGCCCTTGGCACGCTTGGCGGGATCTTGACCATCACTGCGCTCACCACCGCGATGGAGTTCCAATCGATCCCAGCCTACGTCCAGCAGGTCGTTATGGGATCGATCCTGATCCTGCTTGTCGTGCTGGATCGCACCATTCGCCCCGAAGCACACGCCCGGGCGAAAACGTCAACCCAACAAAAAATGCCATAACAGGAGGAAACCATGGCTCATAGATTTGCTATTCTGCTTGGCGCTGCCGCCATCGCCACATCGGCCGGCTGGGCCAATGCCAAGACCGTCTGCTACGTGACCGCGGCCGATGCTCATCCCTATGTCACCCCGGCGAACGAGGCGATCGACGCCCGCGCAAAAGAGCTTAGCGTTGAAGTGATCCGACTGAGCCAGAACTTTGACGTCCAGACCGGGACCGAGCAGATGAATACTTGCATCGCACGGGGCGTCGACGGGATCATCCTTTGGCCGCTGGACCCACAGGCCTACATCCCGGGCCTCGCTCGCGCCAAGGAGGCGGGCATCCCTTCCATCATCATCAACTCGCCGATGGATGAAGCTGCGAACGAATTCATCGTGTCCTTCACGGGGCCGGACACCTATCAGCAAGGTGGAATGGCGGCAGACTCTCTTCAGGCTGCGCTGGGTGGCAAAGGCAACGTGATTGTGATCGCAGGTCAGGCCGGAAATGGCACAACCATCGGTCGCGTTGGCGGTTTTGTCGATCGCTTGGCCGAAATTGGCTCAGAGATCGTGGTACTTGAAACGGTGAACGCTGATTTCGACCAGCAAAAGGCGCTGGTTGCTAGCCGTGACCTGATTACTCGCTTTGGCGATCAGATTCAGGGTGTCTATGCCAACGACGACACTATGGCGCGGGGGTTCATCGACGCGTGGAAAGAGGCCCGTCCCGGTCAGCCAATGCCCATCGTCATTGGTATAAATGGTCAGGTTGATGCCTTTGAATCAATCCGTGCGGGCGAGATGTATTCGACGATCGTCCAGTCCCCGTTCGAGGACGGCCTTCTCGCCATCAACACAATCGTGGACATCATCGACGGAAAAGAGGTCGAAGCCCGGCTGCCAATCCCGCTTACCGTTGTTACCAAGGAGAACGTGGACGCTGTCAAGCCGGCGTTCTGATCCGTCAAAATCTTTGACGTTATGAAGGAAACTTGGCCCCGCCAACTTCGGATGGCGGGGCCTTGAATGGGCGAGCTGATGGTATGTTGATCCCCTGGCGAAGGCTCTGACCATAAGGAGCGCTGGCGTAGGCTTTGGGATTGGACTGGCTAGTGCGGCCCGCGATCACAATAGAATATGACCTGGAGAACAATTATGGCCAAAGTGACGCGGCATGATTTCACAAATCGTGTGGCTGTGGTGACCGGCGGCGCGCAGGGGATCGGTCTGGCGGTTGTCACCCGTCTGCTAGACGCTGGCGCCAGCGTGGCGATCTGGGATGTGGATGTCGCCGAAATGGAGCGTGCTGCCGTGACTTTAGGCCCTCGCGACCGCCTCTTCACTCAGAAATGCGATCAATCGGACTGGGAAGCGGTGCAACACGCCGTCGCAGCCACTGAAGCCACCTTTGGCCGGATCGATATTCTGGTGAACAATGCGGGCATCGCCGGTCCTGCGGCATCGGTCGCAAGCTACGACATTTCCGCCTGGAGACAGGTCATAGACATCGACCTGACTGGGGTCTTCCATTGCTGCAAGGCTGTGGTACCCGGAATGATCGCACGGAACTTCGGCCGCATCGCCAATGTCAGCTCAGTCGCCGGAAAAGAGGGCAACCCCAATGCTGCGGCCTATTCAGCCGCCAAGGCCGGGGTGCTGGCGTTGACCAAGTCCTTGGGAAAGGAACTTGCGGGGTATGACATTTCTGTCAATGCGCTGACCCCATCTCCGGCCAAGACCCGCATCCTTGAACAGCTGACGCCGGACCAGGTTTCCTACATGCTTGGCAAAGTACCGCGTGGGCGCTTCGTTGCCGTCGAGGAGGCTGCGGCGATGATTGCCTTCATGGTCAGCGACGAAAACAGTTTTACAACTGGGGCGACCTTCGATCTCTCGGGCGGGCGAACCACTTACTGAAGGGATACGGTTCGAGGAGTTGTCGAAAGAACCTTGCTTGCGAGGGAACTGCGCGTTGGTTGGCCTCGCGGGTGATGCCAGAGACCCTTGATTTGAGGCGATTTGGCCGCCGTCCTGGCCTGAATGCATTCACATCTACCTAGGGTCAAGCCTATTGGTTGGCTTGAGACTGGCCTGCCTGCGTGATCCAAGGCACCAAACTGGCGGTGGTGATGATGCAATCTTTTCTGGCCGACGGACGAGCGGCTAGAGCCGTTTTGTATGAAGAGCCATCGCAAGCCGAGGGTGGATGACCAACGAGTTCTGGGCGGGATATGTTCGTCATTCGCAATGACCTGACTGAGGTGGCACGACGCCCCGCGTGAGCATAGTGCACGCAAAACACTCTGCATCCTTTAGACGCGGTGGGGGAACATTCGGGCCCATGCCCGGATGTTGCCGCGGCCCGTCTCCTAAGGCACCGATAGGGTGACCACCATGATCGACACGACCTATCCAAGGGGTACCGCTAGGTTTCGGGCCTGTTGGCGGAAAAGAGGGAAGGCCGATGATCTGCCCGAGCGCTTTATCGGGCGAACGCAGAGCGGTCTGAGAACAAAGCTGCATGCGGTTGCCGATGCGAAGGGCTGTCCTCTGAAGTTCGTCATGACCGCAGGCCAGGTCATTGATTACTCAAATGCCGCAGCCCTCGTGGGAAGTCTGCCAACTGTCGAATGGATGATCGCGGATCGGGGTACGGCGCCGACTGGTTCTGGGACGGGTTGAAAGACAAGGGGCTTCACCCCTGCATCCCGGGTCGTAAGTCGCGCGGCAAAGCTGTCTGCTAGGAGAAGCGGCGTTATCGCCGCCGCAACCGCACCGAGATCATGTTCGGTCGGCTGAAAGACTGGCGCAGGGTCGCAACCCGCTATGGCAGGTGCGCAGGGTCCTTCTTGCCGCCGTCGCCCTCGCGGCCTCCGTTGTGTTCTGGCTGTGACAATCAATGAGTCTGGGGCCTACCTGACCCTCTAGACCGCGCGGAAACGGATGTTTTCAGATGAAAGGTCCGAAATGCTTTTCGCTCCCATCAGTCGCATATTACGGACCAATTCGGCGGTCATCAGTGTCATCGCACGATCGACACCCTTTTCTCCCGCGGCGGCCAATGCGAAGAGGTAGAAGCGCCCCAGTCCGACTGCCTTAGCGCCTAGCGACAAAGCCTTTAAGACGTGGCTGCCGCGCTGCACCCCACCGTCCATCATCACATCAACTCGATCGCCTACGGCCTGTACGATCTCGTCCAGCTGGTGAAAGGCGGTTCGCGATCCGTCAAGTTGGCGTCCGCCGTGGTTAGACAATACGATGCCTTGGCAGCCGATGTCGGCCGCCCGACGGGCATCCGCGACACTCATAATACCCTTAAGACAGAACGGCCCGCCCCATTCAGTCACCATAGATTCGACATCTTCCCAAGTCATTGACGGATCAAGCATTTCAGTGAAGTATCGCCCGATCGACAAACTACTACTGCCCAAGTCGATATGGGCGTCCAATTGAGGCAAGCGGAACCGTTCATGGGTCAGGTAGTTGACGGCCCAGCGCGGCTTGATCGCAAACTGCGCTAGGCCACCGAGGTTAAGCCGGAACGGAATTGAAAAGCCTGTGCGAAGGTCCCGCTCACGGTTGCCCCCGGTAATGCTGTCTACAGTTAGCATCATGACCTGAATGCCCGCTGCTTTCGCCGATTCCATCATGGCACGGTTCAACCCGCGGTCTTTGTGGAAGTAGAACTGATAAACTTGAGGCGTCCGGTGCTTTTGGGCCAGTTCATGCATTGAAACGGTTCCAAGAGACGAAACGCCAAACATCGTGCCATGCTTTTCTGCCGCCGCTGCAGTCGCCCGTTCCCCGTCATAATGGAACAGGCGCTGCAGTGCCGTGGGCGACAAGTAGACAGGGAGCGCCAGTCTCTGCCCCATGACCGTTACAGAAAGGTCTACATCTGCCACGCCGCGTAGGACGTTGGGTACGAGATCGCAGTGTTCGAATGCAGCCGTGTTTTGCTGCAGCGTGGTCTCATCATCTGCCCCGCCGTCGATGTAATTGAAGATTGGACCGGGCAGTCGCCGCTTCGCCAAGGACCGGAAGTCGTGATAGTTATGGCAGTCGTTTAGACGCATTCCCTGCTCCAGATGGGATTTCCAATTGTTTTTTTGTCTGTCGTGATCGTCATTCCGGGATTTTCCAGATGCGATGTGCGTTGGAAAACAGGATGTTCACGCGTTCTTCGTGAGAGACGCAGCTGAGCAGGGCATGCGTGGTTGCTAGCCATTGGTCCAACGAAGACTGCAAGGTGCAGACCGGACTATCCGAACCCCACACAATGCGCTTTGGTCCGAATGTTTCCAGCAAACGGTCAAGGTAGGGTTGCAAGGTAAGCAGCGTCCAATCTGACGGTCCGTAGGATGTGATGCCAGAAAGTTTGACATTTACGTTTGGTCGTTCAGCAAGTCGTGCAATTTGGATGGACCAATCGTCGATCTGGTCGTCCTTGATTGTAGGCACGCCACAATGATCCAGCACGAAGATGGTGTCGGGACAGGCGTCTGCCAGCTCCAAGGCGAGTGGCAACTGGCGTTGCAGCATGCAGATGTCGAAGGGGAGTCCGGCGTCTCCCAGTTTCCGAATGTTCAACCGGAACCTTGCATTTTGTGACACTTCGTCAGGCATGACATGGAGAACACGGCGGACCCCGCGGATGATGCGGCGGTCAGCGCGTTCAAGCCAGGGTTCGAAGCCGTCCGATTCTGGACGGGCGGCGCTGATCGCGCCGACGATCAGGCTGTCAGGCTGCGCCATGAGTTCGGCAATCCACGCTGTTTCACGGTCGATGTCCGCTTCGGCGACGTCCACTTCCATGTGCAGGACCTTAGTGATCCCGACACGCCGCGCCACTGCAGCGTAATCGTCATACCCCCAGTCACGATCAAGCGCAGGCAGGCCCGATAGCCATGGGTAGGACAGGTGCGACCGGTCGATCAGATGTAGATGCGTGTCGAAGATCATTCAGGCCCCCAAGATTTTGCTTATGATTGATGCTTTCACAAGTAAACGCCGCTTGACGTCGTCTTTCAATCGCATTTATACATGAAACATCGTTCCGAATATAAAACATCTAGCGGTGCGAGGTGCGGTCGTCGACCGACACGGCAACAGCCAGGGAGGAAATGCCATGAAGACATTTGCAGTCAGCAGCACGCTGGCACTCTTGACGGGGCTCGGCCTCGCCTCGACCGCCTTTGCGGAGGGCGAGTTCGCGGGCGTCACCATCGACGCCAAGCTGATCGGTGGACAACAATACGAGGCGCTCTACGCCCGGATCCCTGAATGGGAAGCCAAGACCGGCGCGAAGGTTAACATCGTTAGCCAGAAGAACCATTTCGAGCTGGACAAAGAATTCAAAGCCGACATCGCCTCTGGCTCGATCACCTGGTGCGTGGGGTCGAACCATTCCTCTTTCGCGCCGCAATATCCTGCGCTCTACGCCGACCTGACGCCGCTGGTTCCGGCCGACACGGTAGCGGGCTTTGTTCAGGCCAACATCGCCGCCGCCACGCTGGACGGCAAGCTGGTGATGCTGCCGCGCGCGCAGTTCGACGTGTCGGCGCTGTACTACCAGAAATCGCTGTATTCCGATCCGGCGAAGGCCGAAGCCTTCAAGGCCAAATACGGCTATGATCTTGCTGTGCCGGAGACATGGGACCAATTCCGCGATCAGGCGATGTTCTTTGCCGATCCGCCGAATTTCTACGGCACGCAATACGCGGGCAAAGAAGAAGGGATCGCGGGGCGTTTCTACGAACTGGTGGTCGCCAACGGCGGGACCATGTTTAACGACGACTTCTCGCCCGCGTTCAATTCGGATGCCGGCAAGGCCGCGCTGCAGTGGTTCGTCGACCTCTACAAGGCTGGTGCCGTGCCGCCGGGCACGACCAATTATCTCTGGGACGATCTGGGCAACGGCTTTGCGTCGGGCACCATCGCGCTGAACCTTGACTGGCCGGGCTGGTCGGGCTTCTTCAACGATCCGGCGGCGTCGAAGGCGTCTGGCAATGTGGGCGTTGCCCCGGCGCCCAAGGGCTCTGCGGGGGTACGCACCGGCTGGTCGGGCTTCCACGGTTTCTCTGTCACCGAGGCCTGCGCCAACAAAGAAGCCGCCGCATCCCTGGTCGATTTCCTGACGAACGAGGACAGCCAGAAGCTGGAATCCTCGGCCGGTCCGCTGCCTACGCGCACTGCCGTCTGGGATCATGTGATCGCACAGGCCTCTGCCGATCCCTACAAGGCTGAGGTGCTGGCCGCCTTCCAGGAAACGGCCAAGACGGCATTCCCCGTGCCGAAGACGCCTTACTGGATCGAGGCAACGAACCTCATCTATCCCGAACTGCAGGCGGCCATCCTTGGCGACAAGACGGTGGACGAGGCCCTGCAGACCGCGTCCGACGCAGTTGACGGTCTGATGCGCGAGAACGGCGTCTACTGACGCCCTCCCCCCTTCTTGCGCAGGGAAGCGGCACTTCTCCCGGTGCCGCTTCTTTCCTTCCCGAAACGGATCATCCTATGTACCGATCGCGCATTCCGCCATGGCTGGCGCTGTTGACGCCTGCCTTCTTCGTCCTGCTTCTGGTGGTGGCGATCCCGCTTTTCCTTAGTCTCTATTCAAGCTTTACGGCATTTCAACTGACTAGGCCCGAGACGATCACGCGCTGGATCGGCACGTTCAACTACCAGAAGGCTGTGACCGATTGGAACTTCTGGAGCGCCTTCGGACGCACACTCCTGCTTGTAACCGTGGCACTGAACCTTGAGATGCTGCTCGGCCTCGGGCTTGCGCTCATGGTCGCGAAGGTGGTCCGCGGCCAACGTCTGCTTCGTACGCTGATGATGTTTCCCATGATGTTCTCGCCCATCCTCGTGGGATTCCAGTTCAAGTTCATCTTCAACGACAACGTGGGTCTGGTGAACAATGCCCTACAGTCTCTAGGGCTGGTCGACACCGCGATCCCGTGGCTGGTCGACGGACAGCTGGCCTTCATCGCGATTGTGACGGCCGAGATCTGGACCTCGACCTCAGTCTTCGCAATCCTCATCCTGGCCGGTCTGTTCGCCATTCCGCAGGACCCGCTGGAGGCGGCGCGAGTCGATGGCTGCACGCCTTGGCAGACCTTCCGCTATGTGACGCTGCCGTTTCTCATGCCCTTCATCTACATCGCTATGGCGATCCGCTCGCTGGATATCGCGCGGGCTTATGACATCGTGCAAATCATGACGGCGGGTGGTCCGGCGCGTCGGACGGAGCTGCTTTGGACGCTGATCGGGCGTACGGGCTATGTCGATGCACGTATGGGCTACGCGAATGCGATGGGCTACATTTCCATCCTGCTTGCCATCGTCTTCACCATCTATTTCTTCCGCAAGCTGAACGCCGCGCGGAGTTCTCTGGGCATGGGGGACTGAGGCATGGACATAGGCGCGCAGCACCGCATCCGCCGTCGCCTTCTATCCGTCGGGCATTTGATCGGCCTTTTCTTGGCGATGAGCTTCATCTGCCTTCCCGGCTTCTGGGTGGTGCTTAACAGTTTCCGCCCGACGGTCGAGATCATGGCCAAGCCGCCAGTCTGGATCCCGACTGAACTGAACCTCGACCATTACCGCGCGATGTTCGGCGGCGCGGGCGATGGGGGCGTTCCTGTCCTGACCTACTTCCGCAATTCGCTGGTCATCTCGCTGACATCGACGGTCATCGCGATCCTGATCGGGATGGCGGGAGGCTATGCCTTCGCCCGCTACCGCTTTAAGGGCAAGGGCACGATCTTCGTCATGCTGATGGTGACGCGGGCTGTGCCCGGGGTGGCGCTGTCTTTGCCGCTCTTCATTCTCTATGGCCGGTTGGGGATCATCGACACGCATCTGGGAATGATCCTTGTGTATGTCGCGTTGAACGTGCCCTTCACGATCTGGCTCATCGACGGGTTCTTCCGGCAGGTGCCGAAGGAATTGGCCGAGGCGGCCGAGATCGACGGCTGCACACGCTGGCAGGCCTTCTGGAAGGTGGAGTTTCCTGTGGCACGGGCGGGCATCGCCAGTGCCGGCATCTTCGCCTTCCTCACGTCGTGGAACGAATATGCGCTGGCAAGCCAGCTTACGCGGTCGGTTGACTCCAAAACGATGCCCGTCGGGCTGATGGATTTTACTTCGCAATTCACGCTCAATTGGGGCGGCATGTGTGCGTTGGCGGTGCTGATGATCATCCCCGCTGCGGTGCTGACCTTCCTTGTGCAGAAACACCTCATCGCCGGCCTGACCTTCGGCGGCGTGAAAGGATAAATCATGGCTCAGGTCGTCCTGAAGGATGTCGTCAAGAAATACGGTGAGTTGCGGGTCGTACACGCGATCAACCTTGAAATCGCGCACGGAGAATTCGTCGTTCTGGTCGGGCCCTCGGGCTGCGGCAAGTCCACCACGCTGCGGATGGTGGCAGGACTCGAGGACATTTCGGGTGGCGAGGTTCGGATCGGAGACCGCGTCGTCAACGACCTGCCGCCGCGCGACCGCAACATCAGCATGGTGTTCCAGAACTACGCGCTTTACCCCCACATGACTGTGCGCGAGAACCTTGGCTTCTCGCTGCATATCGCCAAGCGGCCCAAAGCCGAGATCGACGCCGCTGTGGCGGAGGCTGCGGAGATTCTGTCGCTGACCCCGCTTTTGGACCGCAAGCCGGGGCAGCTTTCAGGCGGGCAGCGCCAACGCGTTGCCATGGGGCGCGCCATCGTGCGCCATCCCGACGTGTTCCTCTTTGATGAACCGCTGTCGAATTTGGATGCCAAGTTGCGCACCCAGATGCGGGTCGAGATCAAGCGACTGCACCAGAAGGTCGGCGCCACGGTCGTCTATGTTACCCATGACCAGGTCGAGGCGATGACGCTTGCCGACCGTATCGTGATTATGCGGGATGGGCATATCGTGCAGGTGGGTACCCCGCTTGAGGTGTTCGAACGTCCCGTGAACTCCTTCGTTGCCACGTTCATCGGCTCGCCCCCCATGAATCTGCTGCCCGGAGAGGTGCGGGGAGACATGGTGCTTTTGGAAGACGGCAGCCGTTTGCCCGTACCGCCAGGGCAAAGCGTGCATGAGGGACAAAAGGTTCAATACGGCATCCGTGCCGACAATATCATGCCCGATGGCCACGCGTTGCCGCCCACACCGCATATGGCGCATGTCACCATGTCGGTCAGCCTGACCGAGCCCCTCGGGACCGAAACCCTGATCTTTGCGACGCTGGCCGGGACCGAGGTTCAGGCCAAGATGCTGAACCCCCGCCCGGTGACGAATGGCGAGACGCTGCGCTTCGGTATCGCGCTCGACCGTTGCCACCTTTTCGATGCCGCAAGCGGCAAGAGCCTGAGGGTCTGACATGGCACGCATCGAACGAGCAGAGGCCTTCCTTGTCGATCTGGTCCCCAAAGTGAAGCGGACCGATGCGATCCAGTCGTTCAAGTCGCAGGAGACGATCTTTGTCATCCTGAGTGATGCTGACGGCGCGCAGGGCAAGGGCTATTCCTACACCATCGGCGATGGCGGTCCGTCGGTCCTTGCACTGTTGCGCCATACGCTTCTGCCCGCGCTGATGGGGCGTGAGGCGGATATGATCGAGGCGATCTGGCGGGACCTGCTGTTCACT
>JACCDV010600380.1_pt1 | contig 17523 bp, 13 predicted proteins | sample 7446131 | NCBI WGS metagenome assembly JACCDV01 (sample SAMN15323448, study PRJNA562643) | freshwater metagenome | isolation source: river surface water | place: USA:Blue River Watershed | collected 2017-08-17 | reverse complement strand
ATAAATATATTGATATTCTATATATTGTTAAATTGTCATAATTATATTATTAAAATTATATATTAAATTAATATTATCCATTTCAAAAAGTATATTATATTTTAATAAAAATTTATAAACAATATTTAAACTATATTTTTTCTCAGCTGAATATATAAAGTTAATATTTTTTGGTTTTTTTCTTATAAGATTCAAAGTATTAGTATATATATCCATAAAATATGGAAGTATATTTTCATTAATATAATTTATATTATCATATTCATCTTTTAATGTTAATTTTAATTCTCCTTCAATTTCGTTTTCTACAAGTGTATTATAAATTTCATGTTGTTTAAAATCTTCTACTGCATCAATTTTGTTATCTTGATTATCCTGATTATCACAATTATCTTGATTATCCTGATTATCACAATTACCTTGATTATTACAATAATCTTGATTATTTTTATAACAACAATTTTTGTTATCATTATTATTTTTGCAATTTTTATTTATATTATTTTTTAAAACATCTATATTTGAAAATCTATTATCATTTATATTATCATCATCATATATATTTTGATTTTTTATGTTGTTTTTATCAATAGAATTATCACAATACACGTTATTTTTTATATTTACATCTTCTTCTAAATACTTATTATTTCTGCAATTATATTGAATAATATTATTGTTATTTATATTTTTATCATTATAAATCTCAGTGTTTATATTTGGTTCTATGTTAATATTTTGTTTGATTTGTATATTTGAATTTATATCAGCATTGTTTTTATTATAAATTTCTGTATTTTTATTACAATTTATATTTTCTTGACATATGATATTTAAATTATCTAGATTATCTAGATTATCTAGATTATCAAGGTTATCCGGGGGTTCAGTATTATTTATATTATGTATATTATCAATAGGCATAATGTCTTCCGCAGGGAAGTTATATTTTTTGATAACATTTACAATTGTTTCATTTCTTAACTTAATAAGAGAATCCAAATATATTATGATTTCATCTATGCTATTATATTTTTTAACAATATTATGGCAATACTGGATATTATTAATTAGTCCCCTTGAATAATCAGTTCCACATAATATATAAAAATTAACAAGTTGCTCATAGTTTAAATTTAATTTATTAAGTATATTCCCCAAGGTATATAGTTTATATACATTTGTAGTATAGTTAATCGATAATATAAGATTACTACAATTTAACATAATCATATCTAAATCATTTGAATAAATATAATCTACTATATTATTATTAATAAGATAACTACATATGAAATCCGCTTCATAATCCGCATGATGTATATAAGATACATTTATTAATATAAGAAACTGTTTTATTAAATCTAAATGTTCTTTGTTAATATTAAAGGAATTTTTAAATCTATTTAGATATATTTTACGTGCTTTTCTATATTGTAATGTTTCTCTTTTCTCTTTTGGAGGTTTCCCATCAAATATAAATATACACTTTGCATTATGTTTATTGAAAAATATAATGGTATTTATTATTTCGGTTAATACATTGTTATATTGTTTATAGGAACCATATATAAGAGGAAATATATCAATTGCAATTGTTTTTTCATTTAAAGTGTCAGCGGGATAATTTATCGGTGTTTCTTCCACATTATTTTTTAATATATTCTCTATATAACCTCTCATGCCGGGTAATTTCATTCTTTTTTTAGAATAAAGTATGTAAAATTACAACAACAAGGGTGATATTTTTATAAGACAATAAGAATTTTATCATTTTTTCATATTGTCCAAAAAATAAAATAAAAAAAAACAGAAATAAACAAACATAAACAAACATAAACAAACATAACAAACATAACAAAACATACATAATATTTGACAATTACAAGACATATAATAAGAATATACACACCGATACAAATGCTAATAAAATACATATCATATTATTTGCAATAAATAGCCATTATATTCTAAAATTTAATTAGGTAATATATTTTTACTAAAAAAAATGAAAGCAATAATGTTATTATTTTTTTTATCCTTTGTGGTTTTGCAGTTTGCGGTTTGTAAAAAATCTCAGTTATTATGGAAGATTTGCCCGCTTTGTCTATTGATTCAACATTTAAGAGTTTGGGTGATTCGCTCATTGGAGCTATAAATTTTAAGAGAATTAATTTTGATAAGAAAGATAGAATATGGATTCTACAAAAATATTTTAACAATCCGCATGAGGTAATTCATATTAATGAAATTGATTTCTTGGAGAATGTCATTGAGAATTATCTTAAGGATGAAAATATCTATAATCATCTCACTGACTTGCAAAAAAACAAATTTAACGAGATACTAAACTATATTTCTATACGGAATAAGCATCTTCTTAGAATTATGACCATTATGGACGATTCCGCAGAATATTGTCCCGAAAGCACTCAAATAATAATCGCCGCCATTAAATATATTATTCTTAATGGAAACGTGTTATACAATATATATGACACCGACATTCTAAATCAAATAGAGACCTATATAACCCAACAAAATACAATTATAGCCGAGAACAAATTAACCCAAGAAATGAATATTTTAAAACAATTAATCACCCAACGAATTGATGAAATAAACCAGTTAATTGCAACCCTTCAAAAAATAAATTCTCATACCATTGCCGAAACAGCAATTTCATCTTTCTTTAAAGAGTCTTTCAGCATTGAAAGCATCAATACAGACAAATATGTATATATTCCACATAACCACCATATTAATATTAAAAATTTAACATCAATCAGTAATATTATTAATTTATATTGCACAAATCCAACATTTGCGGATAATATTAGAAAAGAAATATATGACCGCCAGAAGAAGAATTTATCAGCATTGGCTGACCAAATATTCAACTATATAAACGAATACAATATTTCCTTTGCGGAGCTTGACCAAAAAACAATTGCGCAATATCTCGCGACAAATATATTTATTGAGCAGAATTTTAAAAATGGATTTGATATATCACTTGCTCTTCCAAATAATGTTTTCATTAATTTTGAAGACAATGAAAAAATGAAGAGGCTGCACATGGAGACGAAGAAACTACCAGCATCGTTGTGTAATTGTGAAAACATTAAAACAAACAAAGACAAAACCTATAATTTTATAAAAAAAATTATGACAAAGTTATTTAAGATTAACGGTGATGCAATTGTCAAAAACTTATTTGATTTAAATGAAAATAATTTCTATTACGAACACTATAATATTGTTGTTTGCGTATTATGTTATTATATGGTAAAATGTGAAAAATATAAAATGAACTCAATTATAAATTTATATACGGTTCATCGACAATATATGTCTAATTATGTGTCCTCGTTCTTGCATGATTACGGATACACCGCACAAAACATAACGCTAACAATGGAAATAACCGACGAATTATATGATTTAATTAAACAATACATTACCGAAATAGAATATAAATGTAATATTATATATGAAGGAACAATTGAAAAAGTTGAAGACATATTCAACCCCGAGACTAATATCGGCATACCGGAAAATATGATAATCAATTATGATAAAATTAATATCTTCCTAGCGATTAATAAAATGAAATTAGATAATATTATCAATAATATTATTCAAAGAGATAATGTGTTATTATACATGATACAGAAAATGCAACTTCATTATACATTGCTAATGCCGTATTTTAATGGACAAGATAATCTACTTGATAATGAGCTTAAAATCTCTGCGGATATTATTAAAATCAAAATTCATCATATTAAATTGTCCATCGATAACTTTCAGCCAATTGAAACATATATGGACAATGCATCTGCGTGTTCCTATCTTAAATGTATTATGCCTTTTGAGCATTATAATAGTGTTATTCCGTTATTTATGAAAATCATGACGAATGGGGAAATTATCCCTAGTCTTAATTTTAAAGATGCGATGCACCTTATTGAAATGTTTTATATTTACCAGAAACTACTTTATCTAAAGAGCGAGTATATATACAAGGTAATAGAGTCCCTATATTCTGTTATGTTTCAAAATGTATATTACTATATTGTTAATAAAATTCAATCATCTATAACAAAAGAAGAATTAATGATTATGTATAATCACGTTGCGGCAGTTAAACATCTTAGCGAAATTGAAAAAGCAGACGGTTCCAGAAACATTATACCCTTTTCAAACAAATATAACGTTGAAATTAATTTAATTCCCAACACACAAATAATGGAAAACATGCCCATTTATAAGCATATTCTATTGTTTTGTTATAAATTATAGAAAAATCTCAGTGGTGTAATTATATTTTTTTTTAATAATTGTATGGGTATTTATGTATATTTATGTATATTTATGTGTATATATCTATGTCTATGTCTATGTCTATGTCTATGTCTATGTATGTCAATGTATGTTATATATGGCTTGATGGCAGTATTTACATTCATATTCTCCGTTAATTTCTACTTTTTTTTACCATATACTATGCCACAACACAATGATTCTTGGAAAAAATGAAAGTATATTATTTATAAATTACCATTTAGAAAAAAATTAGATATGAATCGCCTTAAAAAAGGTGTTATAGATGATAATAATACAATAAGAATAATGTTAAATGAACATGATTATATACCCAAATATATTCAAGAAAAAATGTTAAAAGACTATTCAAATGAAGATATAATAAATGCAATTACTATATATAACAATTATAATAAATATCGGGTGTTTTCATTTAAGGGTGTAAATATAAAAACCTTGAATTTACTAGTAATGTTGTTCCAATGTGGCCAAAGATATATTATCGCAAAAATTCAATATTCCCGTAATTATGGCATTTCAACAACCGATAAGACACAAAACCCCCATCATCCCAAATATAATAAAAAAGAATACGAAATAATATCAAATTCAATACTTAATGCGAGAGTAGATACCTATTATAAAATAATACTCGATAAACTAGTAAATACCAAGAATACTAATATCTCCACAATTGTTAATATTATTGTTCTCATAAATACATATATTAAATTAAACAACTTAAACAAATATGCAACGAAAAACGCGCCAAATTTATATTTATTAATTAATAAGATAAATATTAATAATACGCAACAACATATAAATAATAAGGAAATAAAAAAACATGTATTTATAGCAAGTATAATGACGAATATGATAACCGGTCTTATTGAATCTAAATATGTAGAAAAGTGGTATAATTGCATTAAAGAATTAAAAGCTAATCCAAATGTTATAAATAAAGATATATTTATCGCGCATTTATTGGGAGAACCTCATGCATTTAACAATTTACATATATATGCGTTTCTATCATTGATATACATTACATATATTATAGATGATGATTGCTCACATATACATAAATTATTACAATATATATATAATAAATGCCTAGGGGAATATATTCGTATTATAGATTCGATAGAGGAAACAAAGATAATAAATGGAATTGCAAAAAATTATAATCTTATATTTCAGCTAAATATGACAGATGACCCCTATATCGAAAGGTTTAAAAGCATTGTTAATAATTATTTATATATTGAGAAAGATACGGTAAATATTATAAATAATTGGACTCCTTTAAGTTCTCACTTTGAGATGGAAATATAGAATGCATAAGAGCCTCAAAGAAATTTTTATATATTTTATATGCAGGGGACCCTTGTATTTTTTTTCCATTATTCGATATTGTCATATATTCTGCACTTATTTCATTTGGATGATAATGATTATTATAGAGATTGAAAAAATTAATATATGGTTCAAATGTTTCAAGCGGATGCTTTTGGTGTTTAGTTGCCCCTTCTGCGGATTTAAATATTCCATCTCCTATTCTATACACTTCCACGGCATAATAGCCGATATCCTTAATATTCGCAGGTTCCGGGCTTATATATAATGCACCAATCCAATAATATTTTTGTGTTGAATCATCGCGCCATATATATATGTCCCCATTTGCATCGGGATTATTCCTCTCGGCGTTTTTAATTGTCTTAAAGTTATCTATATATTTTGCCTTCTCGAAACCCCACCTAGCATATAATTTATCAAATTCAGCGCCGTAATTTCTCTGGAATACATGAGTTAATTCATGTATAATAATATCTGCAGTGAGTTCGTTATCTACAATAAATGGCATGAATATTATGTTTCCATGTGTATGGGGAAGTCCGTATTCAACCTGTGGCGACGTTTTTGCAAACTTTGCAAGTTGCAGACTCTTTGTAAGAAACAACAACATATTTGGGCGTTCTTCCATCAGTTGTCTTATAATGGATTTGATGGTTTCTTTATCCGCATCAGTTAATTCTTTCATGTCATTCATATATTGTTTTTTTAAATGTGTTGCGTTTTGCATTTTCCTTGCAACTATATCAAGGGAAGTCATTCTATCAAAATAAGGATGGGTAATCATCGTATTAAATATTTCGTCCCTCGTTGCAAAATTTATTACGGGGATAACGTCTTTAATTGTGTAGTTTTTATCCATATGTTTCGTTTCTGCCTCTACATGGTTAGTATAGGTTTCAATATTATTATTTATTCTTTGTTGTGGATGTTTATGATTGCCTATTGCCGTTAGTATAATCATTGAAATAATTACTATTATGCTAAAATATAATATTGTTTTATAATTTATGTTAAACATATCTTTTATAATGGTATTGTTTTATATTATATGTTTTATAGTATATGTTATTTATTATATATATTAAATAATTTATAGAATAATAAATACAATATTAAAGATAATTTATTATATAAAAAAACTATAAAATCAGGAAAAATGATAAAAAAGATGCATACAATTATTATTAAAAAGGTGTTTAAGACAAAGAGATGCTATTCTACGAAGATATTGATAAATATGAGATACCGCAATTAAGAAAGGGTAAAAGAGCCCCATGTTTCCTTTCCAAAAAGGAACAGAGAAAAAATAATACAATTAAATATTTAGATAATTATATTTTGTCTGTTGAAAAGGAAATAATAAAACTCAAAAGAATAAAAGAATTACTTTATGCTTATGATTATTGTGATTATGGTTTATCTTTTATAAGGAACCAAAAAAAATTATCAAAACTAAAAAAAACATGTTATTACCATGAATATTATCTTAATATATTAGAATCATGTTATATTTATTTGCACTACGATGGTAAATTATATGATTTATATATAATGAAATTAGATATGATAGGTAAAGGAGATGATTTTAAAAATTATATGAATAAATTATTCGAATTAAATTATATTGTTCCAAGATATGCATATAAATTATGTCATTTATATATGGATAATGATTTCATATGTAAATATATATATATAAAAAATATTTTAATTATAATAACATCACTTTATAGGAAAAAAAAAGTTGATTTACCGTGTGAATTATATGAATTAATTTTAAATAATTATATTAAATTATAAAAATCAGTTTATAAGGAAGGAGAAATAATTAGTTTTTTTTATAAATCAATATGGAAATATGAAAAATAAAAAAACCAAATAGAATAATAAAATGATTATGACAGTAATAAATACTTTCATTAAGATGACGCCGATTATATTATTTGCGGCAACATCTCTAAATTGGCTCCTCTTCGATGACATACGCGGTTTAATATTGGCAATCGGGATACTCTTTAATTTCCTTCTCGCATACGGATTTCAACAGTTAATGAAAGGTGCTCTTAATAAAGAATGTTCATTTATAGTTGGCCAAACCCCGGATGATTTTTTTAATCTCCCTGCTCAACCTCCGCAGATAATTGGTTTCTTCCTGGCTTTTATGGTTATGAATATGTATGAAGAGAAAAATATAAATGTAGTTAATATATTTATAATGTTGCTAATTCTCTTTCTGTCGATATGGTCTCTAAATATGGTAAGTTGCATGAATTATATGGATGCGGGAACATCTTCATTTATAGGAATTGGTTTAGGTATAATATATTATAATATTGTTAAAGGATATTATACAAATAATGTTAGAACGAAATCATCGATTATTATTGACGATTTAACGGATACATTTTTTAAATAAAATGACAAATCAAAATAATTTATAAATTAATAATAATAGAATAATCCAAAATCATAAATGCAAACGAGGGCATATATTGAAAAAAACATAATTATTAAAATACATCTAACCCCGCAAGAATCAAGGCAAAAAGTTAAGGCAATTATACCGAAAATTCAAAATTTCATAAAGGTATATTCCGCGGCTATCCATAAAAAATATAAGTCCTTCCCGCTACTTACATTCGATACATATAAATTAGAAAAAAATAAAAATAATGCATCTATATATTATTTATATATATATACTAAACCGCTTAATAATCATCCCTTTCTTGTAGAGGGAAATATTAATAATGACTATTTTTTTATATATATTCCATTTGGGGAAAAATATGGACAAGTGGATATAAATACAATATTTAAGTTAATTGACCTATTCAAAGCAAATGAATTATATGGATTATATCTTCTATTGCAGAAAATAATAGAAATCCGCCAACAGAATATAATAGTAAATCCGCAATTTTCCATATTCAAGTGCGAGAATATTAAGAATTGTGCTTTATTGCTTAAAAATATTAAATTAAATATGTATCCACCCGATAAAAGACGTGAAATTATACAAAAACTCACAATACCCTTCATTGAGAAAGGGAAAGCTATTATTATAAATTATTTTACAATGTTAAAAAATTATAATTTTGATGATGCATATCAGTATCTAGGGAAGAAAAATAATAGTAAAAGCAAATATTGGCATAAGCAACGTATTGATAATTATTTTATTAATAATAAGCAAATAATAGGACATCTTGAAATATTTATTAGTCTTTATAAATTAAAAGAAGCAATTGAGATGCAAGTAAAATAATATATCCCATTATAATCTACAATCTATAATCTATAATCTATAATCTATAATCTATAATCTATTTATTTTTATTGCATACCATATAATTTTCTTTTATGTAATATCTAAACATAATTGCATTTGATTTTATAAATAATTTACATTTATTATATATATCGTTATGTATTATTGTGTTATCTTTTGTTAAATATATATTTATAAATGTAGGGATAATAATTCCAAAGGAGTTGCATAATTCGCGGATAAGTATAATCATTTTGTTTGCAAGGTCTATAATATGTTTATCAAGATTTACAATACATATTTTATTATTTTTTAATACTGATACAAAGTCTTTATACACATTCGCCATATAAAAATTTCTATTTGTTGGACAGTCAATATAAATTAAATTAAGGAAATTAAGAATGTTGAATTGCGGTTTAATAAGTATTCCTAGTAATATTGACCTTGTTATGTGCGTTGTTGTTTCATTTCCAAAATTTACAATGTTTGTTTTTTTTGTTTGCATTTTTGATATTTCCTTTTTCATGTTTCGTAGATGGGTTTTTAATATGTATTTGTCTTTAATTTTTGAGGGGGTATTTTTACATGCCATTTTAATATGCCTAATTATGTTTTTTTTATTTAGTAATTTGAAACAATAGGGGCAATTATCTTTGTTTTCATAATCTTCCTTTGTTTTTTTTATGTGTTTATAGTTTTTCACAGCGATTGGTGTAATTTGTATAGTTGATGTGTCCGTTGGTTGTATAATTTGCTTTGGCCCACAATCCTTTTTTCGTAGCATATGCTTTTTATAATTACCAAGATGATTATACACTTTATTACATTTAGAACATTCATATAAAACCATTTTTATTAAGTATATATTTTTATTATTTAGATTGTTCAGTATAAACCGTATATCTATCTTATATATATTTTATATATTTTATATATTCAATATATTTTATATATTTATATATTCTTATTACCTAATATATAATATCTTTGTATTTATACCATATCTTTATACCATATATTTATACCATATTATGTTAATTATTCCAATTTATACATATAATTAAAAAATATAATTATACATTATAAAAATGAAAAATATTTAATTATTTAATACAAATTAAATAATTAAACAATTTAATATTACCAACAAATATATAATATATAAAATATTTAAATAAAATTATTAATAGATAATACTAATACTAACATTAACATTAATACTAATATAAAATATGAATTGCCCTGATATTGTTGTTTATCATAATCCCTGTGTAGATGGAAATTGTGCTGCATGGAGCGTATCATATCTTTGCGCAAAATTTTTAAGTCATACGGCAATATCTTACATTCCTACGAAGGCGGGCGAAGATGTTCCAAATTTGCAGGACATGGTAGCTGGGAAAATAGTATGGTTTGTTGATTATTGTCCCTCTCCCCAACAGTTGATTATTCTTCAATCTGTTGCAAAATATATATTATTAATTGACCATCATGAAAAGACAATAAATAATATGATAACGTATAAATATGGTAATAATGTCGAATTATATTTGGATATTAAGGGATGCGGTGCTTCTCTCGTTTGGAAATATTTTGGAAAACTATTATCAATTGAAATATTTATTCCCGAATTTATCAAATATGTTGAAGCCCGCGATACATGGAATTATTCTCTTATTAATAGCGAGATAATATCAACGGGTTTATATAGCGACCCGAATATAAATAATTGGGATTACCTAACTAAATTAGCAGATGAGAATAGTCATGAATACATAGATATGTGTTATCAAAATGGTCTAAATGAAAAAAAATATAAGGACCGCTGTATTGAAGAGGCTATCAACTATAATAAAATTGCATGTATGTATGAAAACTATAAAATATGGTTATATACTTGTAATTTCATAATTACAAGCGATGTAGGTAATAAATTAATGGATATTCCATTTGCAGATGGTTCATATCCTGATTTTACCCTTAGATATGAGTTTGACATTGTTGGTAATAAATTTAAATTTAGCGCTCGCAGCAAAGATGATAAGGCTAATGTTAATATAATTGCCAATAAATTCGGTGGTGGTGGTCATAGAAACGCTAGTGGTTTTGCCATTAGTAATTGTAGTGCATTACCCCTAAATACAATTTTTATCCCCATATCTTAAATACAAGATATCATAGTGAAAATAATAGTAAATGATATTTTATTGCAATTTTATTTTTTAATTTTATGATATATATATATTTATATAAGTATATATTTTATAAATATATATAACTATATACGAACATATAAAAACATATAAAAACATATATTAAAATGAATATAGAAGACATAAATAATCTTAAAAAAAACTATGAACCATGTGGCGATTTAATAACAATATTACATAAACATGTAAATGCGGAAAATAAATTAGCTGATTACAATAAAGATACTGAATATTTTAGTTTAGAAGAAATATATTGTGTTATAAAAGATAAAATTATAAGTAAGATAACTGATAAAATAAAATATAAATATACCGAAGAATATAATAATATCAAAGAATATAATAATACTTTTTATGTAATTGAATTAAAGGAGAACATGGTATATACATCATTTTATTTTGTAATGGATGTATCAAAGTATAATGAATTAATAAAATACGATAAATTTCACATTTGTATTACAAATTATGAAAATGTTCTTTACAATAGCAATTATGTAAAATTAATTATGCAATTACATGCAGAGGATAAAAAAATTATATATGAAACAATGGACAATAGAGATATTGTAAAAATTCCTATTCCCTATAATCTCTTAAATATGCTCTCACACATAAAAGAATTAAGATTTCATATAGCAAATGTTAATATTAATGATGTGGAGTTATACTATGATGCATATATATTGGATAATACTTTTAATTATGCGGATTATAATAATATAATATATTATACATATAATTTTTATGAAATTACAGAAGCAAAACTATATATATCAGGTTATTGCATAGGATTATATATAAATACATCAATGGAATTAAAGGATAATGATATTATTTCTCTATTATGTGGTGGTAATGAGTATATATTAAGTTGGAAACGGGTTATTTGCAATAAACTATATTTATATGAAATATCATTTACATCTCCTCATAATACAATATATGATTCTATAACAGATATAATAAATTTTTCTAAGATAGATTATGATGTAGAATTTGTAATTAAATCATATAATGGTTGCAAACAAATAAATAGTGAGGTTAAAATAAATAATATATTATTAAAAACAATAATGTTAGGTAAATATATATCTGGAAGTTATCAATGTAGAATATTTAGAAATCTTTTTTTTGACTAATAATAACCTATAACAATTAATAACAACTAATAACAACTAATAACAACTAATATAGGTAATAATATGTAATAATATGTAATAATAAGTAATAATAAGTAATAACAAATTAAAATGAGTCTAGTTGAGAATTGCATTGATATAAATGACGTAAAAAAAACATTTAAAAATTATTACAAAATAAAAAAATATATTGATATAATTTCATTAAAAAGAAATGATAAAACAAATAATGATATAGATATATCAAATGTATATAATAAGAGAAAAAAATTAAGAAAAAATAATATTGAAAATAATATAAAAAATCATATAAAAGAAAACGAAGGCGGAGACTGGAACAGAGAAATAGAAAATTTATGTAAATATAATTACAACCCACGAAAAGAATCTTTCGAGATAAGGAGACAATATACAAAATACATAAATCATAGTATATTATATAATTTACATTCAAAAACAATAAATAATGAAAATGCGTCATATTATTTAAAACATTTATTTACTTTGAATAATTTATATAAAGTAAATGAGGCGATAAAGTGTTTAAAAAGATGTATTAAATGCGCAAGATATGAGAAAAACGAATTATATAATTCAAATTTAATATATTGTGGAGAATCAATTGTAAAAGATAAATATAACATATATATGGCTGAATTTAACACCATTGGCAGCTTAACTGAAAATATTATCACGGATGTTTATATCGAAATAAATAAAAACCTATTTAAAAATATAATTGAAAAATCATATGCGGAAGATGATAGCAATTTCTATTTTAATATTGAAGTCGGTGGAAAAGTAATATATTCGCCATATAATTATACTATGATGAATATAAACGCAGCAAACGAAAAAGAAAAATTAATAATTGAGGAAAATGATAATACGGTAATAATGAGAATACCATGCAACGTATTTAAATTTATGCCTTCCCTCCGCGAACATAAAATAATGATATATATGCGAATTCCACAGGATTATGATATAATTGCAAAAAGGGAAGGATATTATAAAGTAAAAATATATTCTAGTGGGTATGTTAGTCTTGATATCAATAAAGATATAAAAATTCTATGTAATAAATGTGGAAAATCGAAGAATATAGATGTGTTTTATAAAATATTTTATAATTCATATAATCAAATAAGCAATATATATGACCATATATATAATACATGTATATGTAATAACGAATGGGGAAATCAAATTAATTATGGGTTTAGTATGTTTTATCTCTTTAACTATAATGATACTGGTTTTTCAGTTTCAAACAGTAGAATTATAAATATATTTTCTCCGGCTTTCGTTAATAGAATATATTTAATTATTGATATGGACATATCTAATAGTGAGGATATATATATAATAATGGATTTTAAATATAAAATAAAACTATATAAGCGTAAAATTGAAAATAATGATTTAGATAAAAATCAAAAACAGAAAAATAATATAACCCATGTAAAAAATACATATGAATTAACATTTCATAAAAAAACAAATAATAGCAGATTATATGGAAAATATGCTGATTATTTTAGAAAGGGGATAATAAATCTATATTTACCAAGACAATACACCGGGAATTATGTAATAATATATGATTATTTTAGTGAATGTAGTATAAATCATGGTATGTTTATTAGACCCTATGACTATTAAATTCATATTGATTTATATCTATTTCTATCAATTATTAACCTTTGTTAGTATGTAAATAAAATAGCGTCATTAGTAATGAATCGGCCATATCATCTTGTTTTTTTTCATTTAAAAATTTTCTTTTGAATACATTTTCATTATCTAATTGATTTAGTAGCATCTTTGTAATATAAACTGTTTCTTTTTTCCGCTTTGCGTATTCTGTTCCTTTTGTTGCGGAAAGCATGGAGGATATTTCTTTTTGTTCCCCCTCGGCAAGTAAATTAACAATGCTATTTTTTTTATTTGCTGCATAGCATTTTATATACATTGTAGGATTATCCCGCATTATTCCATTCATTATAAAGTAGGAATATAGAAGCATCTGGACGGATTTCATGGTTGGATTTTTCAAAACTGGTTGATTTTCTAGGAGGATTGTCTCTGTTGTAGTTAGGCCATTAATATTATTTAATTTTCCATATAGTTTCTTCCCAATATCTGTTAGGCTAATATGCATCGTTTTAATTTCCTTTTTAATTGGTTTGAAGGTTTTCATTGTGTCGTGTGTTTTATTATGCTTTGCACAATAACCATAATATATGTTTGCGGGATTTAGGAATTTTGCCTTTGTTTTACATTCGGCGACTTGGCATGTGGGTTTGCTACATATTAGCGGATATGTGGGATTTCCGTGTTTCTTGCAATAGAATATATTCATATTGCAGTATTTAGCCTTTGATTTGCATGATGAACATGAATTTAAATTTGCTTTTGATGCAAGGGATATTGTAGTTGCATCGGTTGATTCAACTATATCATTTTCACTTTCAAATGTTAAATTTATAATGTTCCAATCAACTATATTATAATATTTGGAGTTTATTTTTATAAAAAGATTTGGATTACAGGAATACGTGCCCTCATCAATTTCTTGGATTTTACAATATGATAAAGTTTTAATTCCAATATCCCAACCGCAACATGTTCTCATTGTGGATTCTATTTCCATCTTGTAATATATAAAGTTATTTTTGATTATGTGTTTCTATCTATATATATTATAATTATGTCTTTATATTATAATTATCTCTTTATAAACGTAATTATTTATTGTAATATAATTATAATATAATTATAATATTACAATAAAATAATATGATTGAACTAAAACCAATAACCAAAAATGACTATAAAGAAGTTAAAAATTTAATTGCAAATAAAAACATCATAAAAAATGTAATAATAAATGCCGATGCTGATACATATATAAATGCAACCCTAAGCATAAATGAAATCTTAAATGCTAGTAATAATAACAAAGAGAAAACCCGAAAGCTTAATAAACACCATCGCAATCATAAACACAAATCACAGAAAAAACCATTATATCCCTCTATGTTTTACAAAATATTAATGCAAAATGGAGAAGCAGAATCCCGTTCTACCAAATTAATGGGAATAATAGGATACAAGATTATAGAAAACAACAAACATAATCAACAACATGATGATTTGCTCCCCATATATGCAAGAATGCGAACTAAACCATATCATGTATTATTTTTCTTAAATGATGATACAATATTTAACGTTGCATTATTAAAAATTGTAAATATATATTCTAGTCGTATTGATAAACCACTATATTGTATTATAAACTCCAAATATAGCAGTATTATGGGCGTATTAAATGAAAATTCCAAACATAATAAGAATATGTTCCTCAAAAATATTGAAGTTAATAAAAATAAATATGTGGAATATATTGTATCAAAACATACGGCACCATATACATATAAGATAATATCGCCATATTTGACAAAGGAAATAATAAATCACGTTTTCAATAATAAATATTGGCGAGCAACGAATGCAACCGATGCGATTGATTTCCTATATAATGATGGGGTATATATAGATAAAAAATATAATGCAACTCGCGTGGGTATAAAAAACATAATAAACGATGCAAAATTTATGATAGCAAATAAGGCAAACTTGCAAATACAAATGCGCAATACTAAATTTGGCTTCAAGGATATAATACTACATCTCAATTCCATTAATTCCGCAAATTATGATAAATACATTCCATTATCTCTCTTTGAGAATGGTCAGGTATATATATTTAAGCCGGTTAGTGGATTTTCTGGTAAGGGTATAAAGGTAGTCGATAATAGGGAAGAATTAATAAAATACATCGAAGAGATACAGAAAGATATAATCCGCAAAGACGGGAAAAAAAAAGAATCTAATGGAAAAAAATCAAAGCCGAAAACATCCGCCCCATTAACATTTAAATTTGATAAAAGTTATAATGTATGGGTCATACAAGATTATATTAAGAATCCTCTATTAATTAATGGATATAAATTTCATATGCGAGTGTTTTTACTAATATATTGCAATGTAAATGGCAAAGTTGAGGCATATTATTCGCGTAAATGTCCAATTGCAAATGCAAGAGAAAAATATGTATATGGAGATTTTAATAATGTAAATATACATGATACCCATTTTCGAGATGCTGATGTATCGAAATATATATTTCCGGATGACATACCCGATAAATCAATGGTTAATAAACTCCATGGCGATATTGTAGAATGTCTATCCTTTGTTTTTAAAAATATTGCAAATGCGGTGGGATGTTATAGTGAATGTAAAGCTTGTTATGAAATATTTGGTTGTGATTTTATGATAACTGATACATATGAATTAAAATTATTAGAGATTAATACTAAGATTAGTCTTAAAGTTCCCGGGGCCGGTATAAGCATTCCATTTTTAAAATATTTAATGAAGAGCATATATAGCATCGTTATTGATGAATGTTTCCCTTCTCCAAATACCCACCCAGACAAAGATAATCTATTTACAAAGTTAAATTAACCACTTACCATTTATTAGTTGTGTAAAATGAAAACATTAAAAACTAAATTAAATAAAACAAGACAAAACAAATTAAATCAAGATTATAAAAATATTAATGGATAATATTAATCGATAATATTATTAATAATATCGTTAATATTTACCTCGCCATTTTTAATTTTAAAAGTAGTTATTCCTGAGTCTAATTTCCTTATAAGATGGTCTCTAAATTTATCTATAACATGAATATATTCCTGTTTTTGCATTATTGTTAATACTTCACTTTTAATAATTGAGTTTTTCAAACCAATATAATCATCCAAATCTAATTTTTTCGCCAATATTTCACTGAATCGTGCTACGTGTGTTTTTCCTTGCGAGTCTATGGGTAATTTATTTAGTATTTCAATTATGCGGCCATGTTTTTCGTTTTGCGTATCGTTCATTCGCATTTGTAATTCCTGCTCATAATCTGCATTTACATCTTCATTTGTTGGGGATTTCATATGATTTATTGTTTGTGTCTCCTCTTCGCTGTTCTTACGCGCTGGGATTCCATCCACCAACATAATTGTGGTTTTTGATTCCCTATCTTTATTTTGTATTATCTCAATATTATTTCCTATAATATGAGAGGTTTTAAGTTCCGCTTTTTCTTTTTCATCAAGGACCGTATCTGCCT
>JACCDV010250737.1_pt1 | contig 17524 bp, 16 predicted proteins | sample 7446131 | NCBI WGS metagenome assembly JACCDV01 (sample SAMN15323448, study PRJNA562643) | freshwater metagenome | isolation source: river surface water | place: USA:Blue River Watershed | collected 2017-08-17 | reverse complement strand
CGCATTGAACGTCCACGACGTCCTCAAGAACCACATGCGCACCGTGCCCGACTGGCCCGCACCGGGTGTGCAGTTCCGCGACATCACGCCGCTGCTGCAGGACCCCCGCGTCTTTCGCGTGCTGGTCGACGCCTTTGTGCACCGCTACATGGACCCCGCGCTGCGGCCGGACGTGGTGGCCGGGCTGGACGCGCGCGGCTTCATCCTGGGCTCGGTGGTGGCCTATGAGCTGGGCGTGGGCTTCGTGCCCATCCGCAAGAAGGGCAAGCTGCCGTTCACCACCGTGGAAGAAACCTACGAACTCGAATACGGCAGCGCCACGGTGGAGCTGCACACCGACGCCGTGCGCCCCGGCCAGCGCGTGCTGCTGATCGACGACCTGATCGCCACCGGCGGCACCATGATGGCCGGCCGCCGACTGCTGGAAAAACTCGGCGCCAGCGTGATCGAGGGCGCCGCCATCGTCGACCTGCCCGAGCTGGGCGGCTCCGAGCGGCTCAAGGCCTCGGGCCTGCCGCTCTTTACCCTGGTCGAGTTCGACGGGCACTGAGCCTTCTCCGGATGACCCCGGATTGGCACGGGGTCTTGCCCATGGGCATGATGCGCGCATGAGCGCGCGCCCCCCCTTTCCACTCCCACCCGATGCACTGCGTCGGCGCCTGTGCGGCGCAGCCGGCGCGCTGGCGCTGCTGCAGGCCTGGCCGGCCCTGGCGCAGGCGCCCAAGTCCGGCCCCTCGGCCCGCGAGATGGCCCAGTTTGCGGCCTTGCTTCGGCAAGGCGCCTGCGCCGTGATGATCCGCCACGCGCAGACCGAACCGGGCACCGGCGATCCGCCGGGCTTTCGCCTGGACGAATGCCGCACCCAGCGCCAGCTGAGCATTGCCGGCCGCGACGAGGCGCGCCAGATCGGCCGCTGGTTCAAGACGCGGCGGCTATCGCCCAGCGCGGTGATGAGCAGCCAGTGGTGCCGCTGCAAGGACACGGCCGAGCTGGCCTTCGGCCGCTACACCGAGTGGCCGGCGCTCAATTCGACCTTTGGCGAGAGCGCCAGGCTGCCGGCGCAGACGCGCGAGCTGCGCGAGCGCCTGCGCCAGATTCCCGAAGGGCAGTTCGAGGTCTGGGTCACGCACCAGGTCAACATGACCGGCCTGACCGACGAATACCCCTCCATGGGCGAGGCCTTCGTGGTCGACAAGTCCACCCGGGTGCGAGGCCGGCTGATGTTCGGCTGAGCTGCCCCGGCGGACTGCCGCACGGCGCGAGGGCGCTGAGCGGCGCCCGCTCAGCGCACCGAGTTTGCGGGCACGCAGCGGAAAGTGAGCGCCAAGCCCTCCGACGGCCCGGCCGTCTCGGCCAAGCCCAGGGCCTGCCGGCCCTGGGCCTCGCAGTGGGTCTGGGCCCGGAGGTACAAGGCCGACCAGCCCGCAGCCGCAGCGCCATGCCAACCGGCGCTTGCGCGGGCCTGGTAGGTGTCCTGGCCGAGCGGCTGCACGGCCGGCGCGCTGGCGCAGGCCGTCAGCGCAAGGAGCACCGCGGCCAGCAACAGGCCTTGTTTGTCTCGGTTCATATCGTTTTCTTTTTGGAAAACGATGAGCATACACCGGCAGGCCACTCCACCGGGGGTGGAGGTGCAATGCGCCAGGGCGCGAGCGGGCCCCGTGCCCGCGGGCGCTGCGGGCACCGCTGCAGTCAGGCCGGCGCGGCGCCGTGGGACGACGGCAGAACCGCAGGCGCCTGGGCCAGATCGCGCAGCAGCGCGTGGGCCAGCGGCCAGGGCCCATGGCCCGAGGCGGGATTGAGGTGGCCCACCCGGCCCAGGTGCCGCAATGAACTGCCCCAGGCTGCGGCCAGGGCTTCGACGCGGGGCCGGGCCCCCAGGGGATCGTCATCGCTGGTGGCCACCAGGCTGGGAAAGGGCAAACGCGCCTGCGGGACGGGAAACCAGCCTGCCGCATGAAGCTGCTCCAGCGTGGGATAGCCCTCGGGCAGGGGGGTTTCAAAATCGGGCGGCGTCGCCAGCAGGGCGGCCTGCACACGCCCGGCCAGCCGCGTCCGCGCGGCCCAATGGACGACGGTGAGGCAGCCCGCGCTGTGCGCCACCAGCAGCACGCGCGCCTCCATGGCGGCCACCGCCTGCTCCAGGGCCTGCACGCGGTCGGCGCAATCGAGGTGCGCGCGGCCCATGGGCTGCACGCTGGCAGCGCCAGGCAGCTCCTGCGCCAGCAGGGTCTGCCAGTGCTGCGGCGCGTGGTCGCGCAGCCCGGGCACGATGAGCACGCGCGGCGCTTGCATGGGTGGCCCCTTCAGGCGTGCTTGCGCAGAAAGCCCTGGTTGCCGCCGTTGCGATTGGGTGCAAACCCATTGGCCGCCAGCGACTCCTCGACGGTGCCGTAGAACTTGCCGATGCCCAGCAGCTCCTTGGCCTGCTTGCCGGTGGCAATCGGCCGGCCGAACTCCTGGGAAATGCGCACCAGCTGCTTGACCTGCTCGACCGTGCTGAACTTGGCCGTGCGCGACTGGTTCCAGAGGTTGTCCTCGATGCCGCAGCGCACGTGCAGGCCCATGGAGATGCCCCACATGTTGACCGGCAGCACGTTGCGCATGGAGCTTTCGACCGTGAGCACCGCGCCATCGGGCACCGCGCGCATGAAGTTGGCGAAGTTGTAGAGGTGGGGCATGTCCATGCCGCCGGAGATCGCCACCCAGTTGAGCACCAGCGGGCCCTTGTAGATGCCGCGGCGCATCAGGCGCTCCACGGACTCGAAGCTGTTGATGTTGTAGCACTGGAAGGCGCTCTGGATGCCCGCCTCGTTCAGCCGCCGGATGTGCTCCTCGGCCCAGCCGGGCTGCGCGGGCACCGTCATCTCCTTGTAGGTGCCGAAGACGGCCGGGTCCTCGAAGGTGGTGCCCACGAAGTCGCGGTCTTCCATGTGCTCGACGATGTTCATCTGCGAGGTGTTGACGGTCACCGTCACCTGGTCGGGCTTGGGGTCGAGCTCGGCGAGCATGTGGCGCGTGTCGTCGGAGAGCCACTTGGCCTTGGCGCCGTCGGTCTCGGGGGCAAAGGAGATGGAGCCGCCCACCTGGATGACCATGTCGGGCACCGCCTTGCGCACGCCGGCGATCAGCTCGTTGAACTGGGACAGGCGCTTGCTGCCGCGGCCGTCGAGCTCGCGCACGTGCAGGTGCAGCACGGTGGCGCCGGCCTCGTAGCAGTCCACGGCCTTCTGGATCTGCTGCGCCATGGTCACCGGGATGTCCTCCGGAAAGTCCTGGGGCATCCACGAAGGCGCGTAGGGCGCGGCCGTGATGATGAGCGGCGGCTGGTTCTCCGGGAACAGGTGGCCGTCGAGGAAGTTCATGCGTCTCTCCTGGGAATGCGGGGCTAATGGGTCAGCAGGGCTTGTGGGTCAGAAGGGCTTGTCGCCGATGATGCCGGCGCGCTCCATCTTGCGGTGGCAGGGCGGGTAGTCCATCACGGCGTAGTGCTGGGTCGAGCGGTTGTCCCAGATGGCCACCGAGTTGGGCTTCCAACGCCAGCGCACCTGGTACTCGGGGATGGCGGCCTGGCTGATGAGGTATTCCAGCAGCTGGGTGCGGCCCTGGGTGTAGTCCTGGCCCACGCGCACGTTGGCGGGCGTGTGGTAGTTGGTGAAGTGCGTGGTGAAGCCGTTGACGAACAGCACCTTCTCGCCCGTTTCAGGGTGGGTGCGCACCACCGGATGCTCGGGGTCGGGGAACTGCGCGCGCAGGGCCAGACGCCGCTCGATCGGCATCGCGGCCCCGAAGGTCGCCTCGATGCTATGCCGGGCGCGCAGCGGCGCGATCAGGTCCTTGACGTCCTGCGGCAGCTTCTCGTAGGCCAGCACCATGTTGGCCCACATGGTGTCGCCGCCCACGGGCGGGCACTCCACGCAGCGCAGCACGCAGCCCATGGGCGGGGCCTCGCGCCAGGTGGCGTCGGTGTGCCAGGCGTTTTCGTAGCGGTCGTTGGGCTGGTCGGGGCGCTTGTAGATCTGCACCAGGCCGGGGTGGTCCGGGTCGCTGCCGGCCACCGGGTGGTCTTCCAGCTCGCCAAAGCGCCGCGCAAACTTCACGTGGTCTGCGCGCGAGATGTCCTGGTCGCGCAGGAACAGCACGCGGTGCTTGAGCAGCTCGGCCTTGATGGCCTCAAACAATCCTTCATCGTGGGCCGCATCGGCCAGGCTCACGCCGATGAGTTCGGCGCCGATGGCGCAGGTCAGTGGCTCGACTCGCATGGTCGTGTCTCCGTGAGGTTTGTTGGAAGGGGAGCAGCGGCCCGCTCAGACCATGAAGACCGAGGAGCCCAGGGTCTTGCGCGACTCCAGGTCGCGGTGCGCCTGCACCGCCTCGCCCAATTCGTAGCGCTGGCCGATCTCGATGCGGATGCGCCCGGCCGCCACGTGGCCGAAGACCTCGTCGGCCAGGGCGGCCTTCTCGGCCGGGTCGGCGATGTAGTCGGCCAGGGCCGGCCGCGTCAGGTAGAGCGAGCCCTTCATGGCCAGCAGGTTGGGGTTGAAGCCCTCGATGGTGCCGCTGGCCGTGCCCAGGCAGACCATCAGGCCGCGCCGGCGCAGGCTGTCCAGCGAGGTCAGGAAGGTGTCGCGGCCCACGCTGTCGAAGACCACGTCCACGCCACGCCCGTCGGTCAGCGCCTTGACGCGCTCGGCCACGTTCTCGTGGCTGTAGTTGATGGTGTGTGCCACGCCATGGGCGCGGGCCACGGCGGCCTTCTCCTCGGTGGAGACGGTGCCGATGACGGTCAGGCCCAAAAGCCGCGCCCACTGCGCCACGATCAGGCCCACGCCGCCGGCGGCCGCGTGCAGCAGCACCGTGTCGCCCGCCTTGAAGGGGTGGATGCGGCGCATCAGGTAGGCGGCGGTCAGGCCGCGCATGGTCATGGCCGCGGCGGTGTCGAAGGCGATCGCATCGGGCAGCTTGATCAGCGGCGCCGCCGGCACCAGCCGCTCGTCGCAGTAGGCGCCCAGCGTGTTGACGAAGCCGGTGTAGGTCACGCGGTCGCCCGCCTTCACGTTCGTGACGCCCTCGCCGACTTCAATCACCGTGCCCGCACCTTCCACGCCCATGCCGCTGGGCAGGGGCACGGGGTAGGTGCCGTTGCGGAAGTAGGTGTCGGCGTAATTGAGCCCGACGGCTGCGTGGCGCAGGCGCACCTGGCCGGGGCCGGGCCGGCCGACCTCGAGGGTTTCGAGCTGGAGCACCTCGGGTCCGCCGATCTGGTGCATGCGAATGACTTGGGCCATGGTCTTCTCGTACCTTGTGATGCAAGGGGCGGCCCGGGCGGGCCCGACCCTTGGGAATGCGGGGCCGGCAGGGGCCGGACTGAGGCGCAATGTAGGCAGGCAGCGCCCCTGGCGCTTTGCAAATTGCGCCAGAGCCTTATCATTTCGCGCCATGACCATCCTGGTGCGGGCCGCCGCCCTGACGCATTTCTTCGAGGTCTCGCGCGAGCGCGGGCTCAACCCGCTGCCCCTGCTGAGGCAGGTCGGGCTCAGCCGCACGCTGCTCGAAGACCCCGACCAGCGCATCCCGGTGGAGTCGGCCGTGCGGCTGCTGGAGCTGGCCGCGCTGGCCAGCGGCGACGAGCACTTTGGCCTGCGCATGGCGCAGGGCCGCGAGGTGGCCGACTTCGGCGTGGTCAGCCTGCTGATCAGCCACCAGCCCACCTTGCGCGATGCGCTGCGCGCCACCATCGAGTACCGGCACCTGATCAACGACTCGCTGGCGCTGCAGGTGGAAGACGCCGGCGCCCACGTGATCCTGCGCGAGGAAGTGCTCTCGGGCCAGCCGGCCCGCCAGGCCAACGAGCTGGCCATCGGCGTGCTCATGCGCCTGTGCACCGCCGTCATGGGCGAGGACTGGCGCCCGGCCAGCGTGAACTTCACGCACCCGGCGCCGCGCGACAGCAGCGTGCACCGGCGGTTTTTCGGCTGCCCGGTGGCCTTCGACAGCGAGTTCAACGGCCTGGTCTGCCGCGCCCGCGACCTGGACGCGCCCAACCCGGCGGCCGCGCCTGCGCTGGCGCGCTATGCGCAGCGCTTCGTGGACTCGCTGCCGCACCTGGGCGAGCCCTCGCTGGTGCAGGAGGTGCGCAAGGCCATCTACCTGATGCTGGCCAGCGGCCACGCCAGCAGCGCCTACGTGGCCCAGACCCTGGGCCTGAGCGTGCGCACCATGCAGCGCAGACTGGGCGAAGCCGGCAGCAGTTTTGGCGGCTTGCTCGACGAGGTGCGCCGGGAGCTGGTGCAGCGCTACCTCGAAAATCCCCGCCACTCGCTGGTGCGCATTTCGCAGATGCTGGGCTACAGCTCGCCCAGCGCGTTCAGCCGCTGGTTCGTGGCGGCCTTCGGGCAGGCGCCGCAGCGCTGGCGGAACCAGCACGCAGCAAAGCCCCCTGGGCCTGGCGCCAGCGCGTGACGCTGCAGCCGAACTGCGTGCGGAACCAGTAGGCGAACGCGCTCGGGCTGGCAAAGCCCAGCAGCGCCGCGCTCTCGGCCACGGGCAGCTGCGCATGCGCCAGGTGGGCCTGCACCAGGTCGCGGCGCACGGCCTGCAGCAAGGCGGAAAAGTTCAGCCCCTGCGACGCCAGGTGGCGGTGCAGCGTGCGGCGGTCCACCCCCAGGTGGCGCGCCACCTGCTGCGCGGTGCAGCCGCCGCCAGGCAGCAAGGCCACCACCAGCTGGCGCACCACCACGTCCGGGCCCTGGGCGCGCGCCAAGGCGCCGTCCAGGACGCTGCGCACCACACGCGCCAGGCCCGGGTCGCCGCCTTGCGGATGGGCCGACAGATCGGCCGGGCGCAAGGCGATGCCGTTGAAGCCCGCCCGAAACAGCACCCGGCTGCCAAAGAAGGCCTCATGGGCCGCCACCTCGGCCGGCGGCGCATGGCGAAAGTGCACCGACACCGGCGCCCAACGCGGGCCCAGCAATTCCTGCAGGATCTTGAACATCACGCCCAGCGCCAGCTCGATCGGCTGCGCCAGGGATTGCGCGCCCTCGTAGGGCAGGTCCTCCTGGATGAACACCCACGGCCCGCGGGGCAGCACCCGCGTCACCAGCGAGGGGTTGACCAGCCGCAGGTAGCTCAGCAAGGTCTCCAGCGCCTGCCCCACGCTGGGCTGTTCCTTGAGCAGCAGGCTGATCGGGCCCAGGCTGTCAAAGCGCCGCCGTGCGGCCAGGCGCAGCGCGAAATCCGCCCGCCCGCTGGCCCGGGCGCTGGCCTCGAGCAGGCGACCCACGGCCTCGGCCGCCAGGGGCGTTTCCGGGTCGAGCAGGCTGCGCGGATGCAGGCCGGCCTGGCGCAGCAGCGCAGCGGCATCCAGGCCCAGTTCCCGGGCCAGTGCCGGAAAGCCTTCCAGGGTGGCGCTGCGGACGATGGGTGGAAACGCGGTCACGGATGTCCCAGATTCGACATTTTGTGGCGTGAATTATCAAGTCCCAAGCGAGGGCCGGCTCCTACGATGCACACAGTTCCCAGACCCACCGCCCGATTGCGAGAGGCGGCGCCGCCACCCCCGAGGAGACCTGCCATGACCGTATCCACCCCCCGCTTCAGCCGCCGCAGCCTGTGCGCGGCCACCCTGGCCCTGGCGCTGCCCGCCGCCATGGCCTGGACCGACAAACCCGTCAAGATGGTGGTGCCCGCACCGGCTGGCGGCACCATGGACGTGGTGGCGCGCGTGGTGGCCGAGCAACTGTCGGCCGACATCGGGCAGCCGGTGATCATCGAGAACAAGCCCGGCGCCGGCGGCGGCATTGGCGTGCAGACCCTCAACGCCGCCCCGGCCGATGGCAACACCATCATGATGACGGCCAGCAATGTGCTCACCGAAATCCCGCACGTGCTCAAGTCCGGCTTCGATCCGCTCAAGGACGTCAAGCCCGTGACGGCGATTGCCCGCAGCACCCTGGTGCTGATCGCCGCGCCCAACGTGCCGGCCAAGGACACCAAGGCCTTGCTGGCCTGGGTCAAGGCCAACCCGGGCAAGACCAGCTTTGCCTCGTACAGCGCCGGCTCGGTGTCGCACTACGCGGGCATGATCCTCAACCAGAAGGCCGGGCTGGACATGCAGCACGTGCCCTTTGCGGGCTCGCCGCCGGCCCTGCAGCAGGTGATGGGCGGCCAGATCCCGATCATGTTCGACGGCATGGCCACCGCCAAGCCGCTGGCCGCGGGCAACAAGGTGCAAGTCCTTGGCGTGGCGGCCAAGGCCCGCAGCCCGCACCTGCCCAACGTGCCCACCATGGCCGAGCAGGGCTACCCCGAGATGGACTACAGCAACTGGATCGGCGTGATCGTCTCGGCCGGCGTGCCGGCAGCCACGGTGGACAAGATCAACGCCGCCGTGGTCAAGGCTGCCGGCGCTGCCAAGGTGCGCGACCGCCTGGTGGCCGCGGGCTTCGACATCGAGCCGCTGACCCCGCCGGCGCAGCTGGCCGCATCGGTCAAGACCGAATTCGAACGCAACGCGGCCATCGTCAAGCAGTTCAACATCACGCTGCAGTAAGGCCCATCGCCCACCCGCAGGCACCGGCCGTGGCCGGTGCTTTTTTTCGCCGCTTTTCCCAAGGACACCGCCCATGCTCGGCCTGATGATGCAGCAGCCCCTGCTGATTTCCTCGCTCCTGACCCATGCACAGCGCCACCATGGCGACCAGCTGGTGGTCTCGCGCCGGGTGGAAGGGGACATTCACCGCTACACCTACCGCGAACTGGCGCAGCGCTCGCGGCGCATGGCCAAGGCCCTGGCCGCGCTGGGCGTGGCCGCTGGCGCGCGGGTGGGCACCATCGCCTGGAACGGCTACCGCCACCTGGAGCTGTACTACGCCGTCTCGGGCTCGGGCGCCGTGCTGCACACGCTCAACCCGCGGCTGCACCCCGACCAGCTGGTGTGGATCGCCGACCACGCCCAGGACCAGGTGCTGTGCTTTGACAAGACCTTCCTGCCCCTGGTGGAGGCCGTGGCCTCGCGGCTGTCGACGGTGCGCCACTTCATCCTGATGGCCGACCGCTCGCACATGCCCGAGGGCAGCCCGATCCCCGGCCTGCTGTGCTATGAGGACCTGGTGGACAGCCAGGACGAGCACTATGAATGGCCCGCGCTCGACGAGCACAGCGCCTCCAGCCTGTGCTACACCAGCGGCACCACCGGCCACCCCAAGGGCGTGCTTTACAGCCACCGGTCCACCGTGCTGCACACCTTCGCGTCGGCCCTTCCCGACGCCCTGAACCTCTCGGCGCGCGACACCATCCTGCCAGTAGTGCCAATGTTCCATGTCAACGCCTGGGGCCTGCCGTATTCGGCCTGCATGGTGGGCGCCAAGCTGGTCTTTCCCGGCCCGGGTCTGGACGGCAAGTCGCTGCACGAACTCTTCGAGTCCGAAGGCGTCACGGTCTCCGCCGGCGTGCCCACGGTCTGGCAGGGTCTGCTGGCGCATGTGCAGTCGCAGGGCCTGGGGTTCAGCACCATGCGGCGCACCATCATTGGCGGCTCGGCCTGCCCGCCGGCCATGATGGACGCCTTCGAGGAGCAGTACGGCGTGCAGGTGATCCACGCCTGGGGCATGACCGAGCTCTCGCCGATTGGCACCGTGTGCGTGCTCAAGGGCCACCAGCAAGCGCTGGACGTGCCGACGCGTCGAAGCATCCAGGCCAAGCAGGGCCGCGCCGTGTTCGGCATCGACATGAAGATCGTCGATGAACAGGGCCGGGACCTGCCCTGGGACGGCCGCAGCGCCGGCGAGCTGATGGTGCGCGGCCACTGGGTGGTCGAGCAGTACCTGAACGGCCCGCACTCGCCGCTGGTGGACGGCTGGTTCCCCACGGGCGACGTGGCCACCATCGACGCCGACGGCTTCATGCACATCACCGACCGCAGCAAGGACGTCATCAAGTCCGGCGGCGAATGGATCGGCTCCATCTACCTGGAATACATCGCCATGGCGCACCCGGCGGTGGCCATGGCGGCGTGCATCGCGGCCCGCCATCCCAAGTGGGACGAGCGGCCCCTGCTGGTCGTCGTGAAAAAGCCCGGCCAGGCGCTCACCCGCGAGGAGCTGCTGGCCTTCTACGAGGGCAAGATCGCCAAGTGGTGGACGCCCGATGACGTGGTCTTTGTCGACGCGATCGCGCTGGGCGCCACGGGCAAGGTGCAGAAGAACCGGCTGCGCGAGCAGTTCGGCGAGCACCTCATGAACCGCCAGGCCTGAGCCCACCATGGAGCAGCTCCAGCGCCATTGGCCAGGCTTTGCCATCAGCGCGGTGGTGGCCTTTGCCGCCATGTTCCTGGCGCGGCACTACGGCGCGCCCGTGATGCTGTTTGCGCTGCTGCTGGGCATGGCGCTGAACTTCCTGTCCAAGGAGGCGCGCTGCGCGGCGGGGGTGGACTTCGTGGCCCGCCAGGTCTTGCGCCTGGGCGTGGCGCTGCTGGGTCTGCGGCTGACCTGGGAGCAGGTGGCGGCCCTGGGCTGGGGGCCCGTGCTGGCGGTGGTGCTGTCGGTGGCGCTGACCATAGGCGTGGGCATCGTGCTGGCGCGCGTGCTGGGCTTTCAGATGTTCTTCGGGCTGCTCACCGGCGGCGCCGTGGCCATCTGCGGCGCCTCGGCCGCCCTGGCCCTGGCCGCCACCTTGCCCGCCCATCCCCAGAAAGAGCGGGCCACGCTGTTCACCGTGATCGGCGTGAGCACGCTGTCCACGCTGGCCATGGTGGCCTACCCGCTGTGGGCGCAGTGGCTGGGCATGGCGCCCCAGGCCGCGGGCTTTTTCATCGGGGCGACCATCCACGACGTGGCCCAGGTGGTCGGGGCGGGCTACAGCATCTCCCACGAGGCCGGGGACATCGCCACCCTGGTCAAGCTGCCGCGGGTGGCCCTGCTGCTGCCGGTGATCCTGCTGGCGTCATGGCTGGCCCGCCAGCACCTGGGCCGCCAGACGCCGGAAGGCCCCCAGGCCGGGGCAGCCAGTGGCACCCGCCCGCCCCTGCTGCCCTGGTTTGCGCTGGCGTTTGCCCTGCTGGTGGCCCTCAACAGCACCGGCTGGTTGCCACCTGTGCTGGTGTCTGCGGGCACCGAGCTGTCGCAGACCTGCCTGGTCACGGCCATGGCCGCCATCGGCATGAAGACGCATCTGCGTGACATCGTCACGGTGGGCTGGAAGCCCGTGGCGCTGATGGTGGCCGAAACCGCCTTCCTGGCGGTGCTGGTCATCGAGCTGCTGACCCTGACGCACCTGATGGGCTGAGGCGGGCGGCCGCGCACGGCGGCCTGGTGGGCTACTTGCCGATGCAGAACTTGGAAAAAATCTCGCCCAGCAGATCGTCCGGGGTGAACTCACCGGTGATCTGGCTGAGCGCCACCTGCGCCTGACGCAGGTCTTCGGCCAGCAGGTCGAGCGCGGGCGCGGGCGAGCGCAGCTGCGCATCGGCCTTGTCCAGCTGGGCCTGCACGGCGCGCAAGGCCTGCACATGGCGTTCGCGGGCCATGAACACGCCCTCGGGCGCCGATTGCCAGCCCACGGTCTGCAGCAGCTGCTGGCGCAGCTCGGCCAGGCCCAGGCCGGTCTTGGCCGAGATGCGCAGGCCTCGGTGGTCGGCGGCGGCGGCGGCCTGCTCGGCCGAGTCCACCTTGTTCCAGACCTGCAGCACTGGCGTGGCCGCCGGCAGCTGGCGCGCGAGCAGCTCGGCAATCGCCTGATCGGCCGCGCGATAGGCCGTAGCCTCGGCGCCATCGCCGTGGTGGCGCGTGAGATCGTGCAGAAACAGCACCGCATCGGCGCTCTGGATCTCGGCCCAGGCGCGGGCAATGCCGATCCGCTCCACCTCGTCCACGCCGGGCAGCGCCGGGTCGCGCAGGCCGGCGGTGTCGACCACGTGCAGCGGCACGCCCTCGATCTGGATGAGCTGCGACACCTTGTCGCGCGTGGTGCCGGCAATCGGCGTGACGATGGCCAGTTCGGCCCCCGCCAGCGCATTGAGCAGCGAGCTCTTGCCGGCATTGGGCTGGCCGGCAATGACCACCTTGATGCCCTCGCGCAAGATGGCGCCTTGCTGCGCGCGCTGCATCACGGCCGCAAGCTGCGCCTGCAGCCGCTCGAGCTGGCCGCGGGCGTCGGCCTGCTCGATGAAGTCGATGTCTTCCTCCGGAAAGTCCAGCGTGGCCTCGACCAGCATGCGCAGGTGCGTGAGCTGCTGGAGCAGGGCCTGGATCTCCTGCGAGAACTCGCCCGAGAGCGAACGCGCGGCCGACCGTGCGGCCGTCTCGGTGCTGGCGTCGATCAGGTCGGCAATCGCCTCGGCCTGGGCCAGGTCGATCTTGTCGTTGAGGAACGCGCGCTGCGTGAATTCGCCCGGCTGCGCCGTGCGCAGCCCCGGCAGCCGTGGCTGGCAGGTCGCCGTGTCGGGCTCGGCGGCGGCCTGCAGGCAGCGCTGCAGCAGCAGCTGCAGCACCACGGGGCCACCGTGGGCCTGGAGTTCGAGCACGTCTTCGCCGGTGTAGGAATGCGGACCGGGAAAAAAGAGCGCCAGCCCCTGGTCGATGGGCTGGCCCGCAGCGTCGAGAAACGGGCCGTAGCTGGCCATGCGGGGCCGCAGGTCGCGGCCCGTGAGGGCCCGGGCCAGGGGCGCGAGGCCCTGGCCGGAAACACGCACCATGCCCACGGCACCACGGCCGGGCGCAGTGGCAATCGCGACGATCGGGTCGTGGTGACGGGCCAGCATCAGATCCACCCCTTGCAGCGCCTGGATCGCCACGGGCCTACGGCCCTCGCGATGACAGGGGTGTGCGGACAGGCGCCAGGCTTCGTCATGGCGAGCCGCAAAGCGGCGCGGCCATCCAGACCTCCGTGCCCGCGCCTGGATCGCCACGGGCCTGCGGCCCTCGCGATGACGGGGTTCACGTCATGGCGAGCGCAGCGAAGCCATCCAGTTGCTGCCGGCACGAAGGCCCGCCTTACTTGAACTTGGGCAGGTTGAACTGCGGCGGCACGCCCATGCGGGTGTTGATCACCCACTGCTGCGCGATCGACAGGATGTTGTTCGTGATCCAGTACAGCACCAGGCCAGACGGGAAGAAGAAGAACATCACCGAGAACACCAGCGGCATGATCCACATCAGCTTGGCCTGCATGGGGTCCGGCGGCAGCGGATTGAGCGCGGTCTGCAGCAGCGTGGTCAGCGTCATCACGATGGGCAGGATGAAGTAGGGGTCGGGCGAGGACAGGTCGCGGATCCAGCCGATCCAGGGGGCGTTGCGCATCTCCACACTGGAGAGCAACACCCAGTACAGCGCAATGAACACCGGGATCTGGACCATGATGGGAAAGCACCCGCCCATGGGGTTGACCTTTTCCTCGCGGTAGATCTTCATCATGGCCATCTGCATTTCCTGCGGCTTGTCCTTGAGCCGCTCGCGCATCTCCATGATGCGCGGGTTGATCGCCTTCATCTTGGCCATGCTCTGGTAGGCCTTGGCGTTGAGCCAGTAAAAGGCGATCTTGAGCAGCAGCACCAGTGCCACGATGGCCCAGCCCCAGTTGTGCAGCACGCCGTGGAGCTTGTCGAGCAGCCAATACAGCGGCTTGGCCAAGATGGTCAGCCAGCCATAGTCCTTGACCAGCTCCAGCCCGGGGGCCAGGGCTTCGAGGGTCTTTTCTTCCTGCGGGCCGACGAAGAGCTTGGCCTCGAGGGTCTGGCTCGCGCCGGGGGCCAAGGGCTGCAGCGGCGCGATCATGCCCACGGCGTAGAGGTTGGTGTCGACCTTGCGCACGAAGTTCTCGCGCGGGCCCTGGCCCAGCAGCCAGGCCGAGGCGAAGTAATGCTGCACCATGGCCACGTAGCCGTTGTCAGACTGCTTTTCCAGCTCGGCCTTGTTCTTTTCGATGTCGCTGAACTCGACCTTCTGGTACTTCTTGGCCTCGGTGTAGACCGCCGGGCCCGTGAAGGTGGAATAGAAGGAGGACTCGCCTTCGGGCTTGTTGCCATCGCGCACCAGCTGCAGGTACAGCTGCGGGGTCACCGGGGCGCTGCCCATGTTCACCACGTCGTGGCGCACCGTGATGTCGTAGGCGCCGCGCTTGAGCACATAGGTCTTGACCAGCTTGACGCCGCCGACCTGCGGCGACTCGAACTTCACCTCCAGCTGGTTCTGGCCGTCCTTGAGCTCGCGCTCGCCGGGCACGGCCCGCATCACGGTCTTGTGCGTGGGCAGGCCAGCACCGCCGATCAGGCCCGACTGCGCCAGGTAGACGCGGTCGCGGCTTTCGTCGAACAGCACAAAGCCCTGGTCCGACTTGTTCAGGTCGGCGTGCTTGGTAAAGACCGAGCGCACCACCGAGCCGCCCTCGGTGTCAAAGCTCAGCTGCAGCACGTCGGTCTTGACCTCGATGCGCTCGCGCGTGGCAGCGGCCTCGGGCGCAGCCGCTGCACCCGGCACCGCGCCCGGCCCGGCAGGGGCCACCACGCTGGCTGCGGGCACGGCCGCGTCCTTGGCGGCCGGCGCGCCGGCCTGGGGCTCAGCCTGCTGCTGGCTGGGCGGCTGGGGGAAGAAGGTGGGCTTGCGGCCGTTGTGGATCTGCCACTGGTCCCACAGCAGGACCATGGAAAAGCCAAAGATCACCCACAAGATGGTGCGGCGGATTTCGTTCATGAAGACTTCTTTGAGGAAGCGGTGGCCACGGGCGTGGCCAGATGGGAAAAAAGCTGGGCAGGGACGGGGTCGTGGCCCCCGTCACACCAGGGATGGCAGCGCACCAGGCGGCGCAGGGTCAGGTAGCTGCCGCCGGCGGCGCCATGCTGCTGCAACGCCTGCAGCGCATAGGCCGAGCAGCTGGGCTCGAACCGGCAGGCCGAGCCCAGGCTGGGGCTGAGCAAGAGGCGATAGCCCCGCACCAGGCCCACCAGCAGGGCCTGCGGCAGACGGACCAGCCAGCGCAGGGGCGTCGGCCTCATCGCAAGGCTCCGCGTGCAGCGCCGGCCATCAGGCCCACCAGCTCGGCCCGCACCGCCTGCTTGAGGCCTTCGGAGCTGGCGCTGGAGAACTGATCGCGCGCAAAGCCCGCACGCAGGCGCACCAGGTACGCGGCCCGGTCATGCGCCGGGAGCAGGGCCTGGGCCACGTCATAAATCTGGCGCTTGATCGCATGCCGGGTCACCGAGCGCTTGGCCCAGCGTTTGGGCACCATGGCGCCCAGCCAGGCACCGGCCGGGGCAAACAGCGGGCGTGGGGCTGCGCGGCGCTCGGAAGAGCGGCCGGATGACAGGGACTGGGAGAGCATGGCGGCCGGATTGTCTGCGGCGCCTGCGGCGGGCGCGCCCCCGGATGCGATGACCCCGGTGCCATCCAAGGGATGGCGGTGCAGCGCGAAGTGCGCCGTCTTGGCGATGACCCGCTCGGCGAGCACCACCTGGAACTGCGCCCGGGTCTTGAGCCGAAGCAAGGCCGTGCCCGCCAGCGGGACAAAAAAGGGCCGGATCAGACGGCCAGGCGCTTGCGGCCCTTGGCGCGGCGTGCGTTGATCACGGCGCGGCCGCCGCGGGTGCGCATGCGGGCCAGGAAACCGTGGGTGCGGGCGCGTTTGACTTTGGACGGTTGATAGGTGCGTTTCATGATGGATCCTCGGAAATGGGTTCCTCCCTGCGCCGGACTGGGCCTGAGCCGCATCCGGCGCCAAGGCAAGCCCCGGGCCCGGCCGCAGCCGGTCAAGCTTCAGGCATGGCCACTGGCAAAGCCTTTATCTTTAGAAAAGGCCGCCGTTCTTGCAAAGCGCAGCGTCAAACCGCCCGCCCAACAGGGAAAACCCACGATTATGGCTCGTCCGGGCGCCCCTGGCAACCCGCAGGGCTTGAACGCGGGGTCTGGCGGCGGTGGCCAGGGGTGTTTCGTGAACAAATGAAACCGCAGCCGGGCGTGCGCGGCCGGGCCCGAAGTCGGCTGACACGGCCCGTCTCCATCCCCTTCCAGCGCCGCCCGTGCGGACTTGCCATGCTCCCGAACCTCGCCCCTAGCCCGGAATGAACTCGTCTGTCAAGCTTGTGGATAACTGCCGCCGATGACTACAATCCGCCGCCTTGAGATCGCACGATATCCACAAGACGATTCCTGCCTCACGCCCCCGCCCCCCGTCTGTTCCCCTTCATGAGTGAGGCTTTCCCCTCCATGCCCCAGGCCACCGACCTCTGGCTCAGCTGCGTCGAGCAGCTGGCCCAGGAGCTGCCCGAGCAGCAATTCAGCACCTGGATCAAACCCCTGGCGGCCGAGGTGTCGACCGACCTGTCCAGGCTCACCATCCAGGTGGCCAATCGCTTCAAGCTCGACTGGATCCGCGCCCAGTACGGCGCGCGCATCACCGCCCTGCTGGCCCAGCTGGCGGGCCAGCCGGTGACCCTGGAGTTAGTGCTTGCTCCGCGAGAAACCCCCGCCAGGCCGTCACCTCTGAACCAGAGCCTGCGCAATTTCGAATTGGCCGAGCCGCCAGGCCTGGGCCAGGGCGACGAGCCGGCCGGCGCGCCGTTCAAGAGCCGCCTCAATTCGGCGCTGACCTTCGACACCCTCATCGAGGGCTCGGCCAACCGCATGGGGCGCGCCGCGGCCATGCACGTGGCCAGCAACATCGGCCAGCTCTACAACCCGCTGTTCATTTACGGCGGCGTGGGCCTGGGCAAAACGCACCTGGTGCATGCCATCGGCAACAAGCTCCTGGCGGACGATCCGCAGGCGAAAGTTCTCTACATCCACGCCGAACAGTTTGTCTCCGATGTGGTTAAGGCCTATCAGCGCAAGACCTTCGATGAATTCAAGGAGCGTTACCACTCCCTGGATTTGTTGCTGATCGACGACGTGCAGTTCTTTGCCAACAAGGACCGCACGCAGGAGGAGTTCTTCAACGCCTTTGAAGCGCTGCTCGCCAAAAAGTCACACATTGTGATGACCAGCGACACCTATCCCAAGGGCCTGGCCGACATCCATGAGCGCCTGGTCTCGCGCTTCGACTCGGGCCTGACGGTGGCCATCGAGCCGCCCGAGCTGGAAATGCGCGTGGCCATCCTGATCCACAAGGCCGAGACCGAAGGCGCGGTCATGCCGGAAGAGGTGGCGTTTTTCGTGGCCAAGAACGTGCGCTCGAACGTGCGCGAGCTCGAGGGGGCGCTGCGCAAGATCCTGGCCTACTCGCGCTTCAACCAGAAGGAGATTTCGATCCAGCTGGCCCGCGAGGCGCTGCGCGACCTGCTGTCCATCCAGAACCGGCAGATTTCGGTCGAGAACATCCAGAAAACCGTGGCCGACTTCTACAAGATCAAGGTCGCCGACATGTACTCCAAGAAGCGCCCGGCCTCGATCGCCAAGCCCCGCCAGATCGCCATGTACCTGGCCAAGGAGCTGACCCAAAAGAGCCTGCCCGAGATCGGCGAGCTCTTCGGGGGGCGCGACCACACCACCGTGCTGCACGCCGTGCGCAAGATCGGTGGCGACCGCGCCAAGGACACCGAGCT
>JACCDV010257841.1_pt1 | contig 17534 bp, 8 predicted proteins | sample 7446131 | NCBI WGS metagenome assembly JACCDV01 (sample SAMN15323448, study PRJNA562643) | freshwater metagenome | isolation source: river surface water | place: USA:Blue River Watershed | collected 2017-08-17 | reverse complement strand
CCCAAACCCCAAACCCCAACCCCGTAATTATAGTTAATAATTTTGTTATAATGATAAATTAATATAATTTTTTTTAATAAAATTAATAAGAAATATAAATATGATAATATTATTAATCTTGTTTAATTTTGTAATGCAAATCTACTAAATATTCCCAATAAGTTTAACCTAAAACATTCTTTTTATTCTCTATCCATATCTTATAGTTTTCCATTATATCATTTTCATTCAGCATTGTAATAGTCTAACTTTATTAGTTTTTGATAAATTTTAATTTCTAAAGAACTTATTAAACATATACAGAAAATTAAGAATCTTGTTTCATGTTTTAAATTTATAGGTTTTTCATGTCAATTTCTTCTTATTCAAAAAGTTCATCAATTAAGTTTTAGGATTATTAATTTAAAAGTAAATATAAGTCCAATCCATTATCGGCAATATAAACATCATTTTCCAACTGACCTAAGTTGTTACATGGAATGCTGATTATATTTTTAAAGAAATCTTCTATATTTTACTCTTCTAATTCTTATATGCTTTTTAATGAGATAATTACAGGATAAAGATAATAAAATAATTATTAAATACTTATTTATTTCAAAAGTAAATATTCTCCAAAAATAACATCTTAATCTTCAATATTTTAAATAAAACACTAATTAGATAAAATTGAGTGTAAATATATCGGGTAATGAAACAGTTTTGCAGGAATAGAAAATTCCATTGGTTTTTAGTTTCTTGCAATATCTGTTCTATAAAACTTAAACAATTTGATTAGTCTTTCTGTACAAGTTTCAAAAGTTTTATTTTTATCATAATCTATTAAAGACTACAAATTCTATTAGCAAGAAGCATATGTTAATGAATAACAATCCATCGACTAATAATATTACTCTAAATTATCTGTAAGTTTTATTTTTTAATTAATTATTCTAAATATTCATGCCCCATATGTATTTGTATATAAAAATACAAATTATAGATAAACATATTCTTAAGATTTAATATCATCTCCTAATTATAAAAATGTAACAATTGACTGTTTAGAGTTAAATCCAGACAATCTAAAGTCAATATTATTGTTTTTTCCTTTAGGGGTTATATGCTCTAAAAGTTATACAGAATTTGATGTTCATAGTTTAGCTATCACATCAAATCCTCTTTATATTGTTAAGTTTTGATAAAGATCATAATAAATCTACTCAGAATCTTTTAATAAACTAAAATCTTTATAAAAGTAAATATTGCCTGATGTTTATATTGATAATGGTGAAATTGTAGCTAATTCCATTTGATGCTAACTAGTTATAAACATATCCACAGTTATTCCTTATTAGAATAATTATTATGAGATTTTTTAGTAAATGTCTTCTTTTGGTTTCATACAATCATCTTTATTCTTTCTTATATAACTTACTGGTTTATTATTTTCCTTTTTATTTATGGAGCAGAAAATTATTACTCTTCCAATTTCATATTAAAAAATTGATTTTAAATTTTCGGATAAAGTCTACAAACAATGTTGTTTGTTTTATAAATAGTCTAAATATTCTGTATATAAAGTAGTAGCAGATTCTCTTAAATAAGATATTAGCATAAGAATATCTTATTTTCTATTTTTTACATTGAAAAACAAATCTTTATAAGATAAAGGGCAACTTAAATTATCTTTATCAATATTCTTGTAAACTGTAATTTCACTTTCCGTTATTTCATAAAAACTAATAACACTGTCGTAAGTAACAAGTCCAATATTAATGTCTTCTGATAAATAATCTAACAATCCTGTTAAAGAATCTATTATATGAAAGAATGAACCATTTTCTAAACTCTAAAAAGACATATCAAAAGCTAATAGTATATTATTTCCTTTAAATTTATTCGTTTTAAATTAATCTCCAACTAATAAATCGATTACAGCCTCTTATAACTCTTTATTGTTTTAATTATTATTCTTATTTAGCTCTATAAATTCCTTTGCTAATTAACCCTGAAATTCACAGATATTGCATTTATATGAGTTTTTCTAATAATTTATTTCAAAATATAAATTTGCAAAACAACCACATCTTTCACATCTGAAAATATTCTCAGCTGTTTTATCCAAATAATTAATTTATTAATCGTTTTCATTCAATTCCGCTAAAGGATTAAAAATTACTGAAAATTGGAAATTTGTTTTCTTAAAATCACTTTTCTTATTTGGTAACTATTAACACGATGGCATTGCAAATTTATATGTTACATTTGAAATTCCTTTAGAAATAAAAGGCATCATTGGATTAGGTAAATTTACTATAGTTTAATCAACATCATTTACTATATTTTCTTTTAATTATAATGACTATAATAAAGGTCAAGGGAAATCTTATATTTTCTTAGTTTCATCTTTTATTAAACTTTAATTATTTTTATTGGTTTATTAAGACTCATTTAATTGTTATTAATTCTCTAATTTGTTTTTAGAAAAAGGATTTTATTTTTAAATGACTTATTCTTACTCAGATTAATTATTTTATTAAATTCTGCTTTACATAGAATGATGACCAAGATAACTCTTCAATGGAGGTCTGTTCATTTATAATTATAAATTTATCTAAAATAATTTTTAATTAAATAAATTAATATGAAAATATAAATTTTATTATTTTGTTGGATTTAAGTTTGTTAACCATTTTATTACAATATCCAAGTTGGTTTGATTTTTAGCTGATATAGAATAACAGGCAACTAGACGGTCGTTAATATCTTTTAAATTTAATAGTTCGATTAAGTCTTGTTCCTACATATGTCCTTCTATGTCATTTTTATTGCCTAAAATTAATAAAGGAATTTCCGCTACAGATTCCCAACTTAGTATTTAGTCCAAGTTCTGTTTAACTACTTCGATATTATCTCTTTATGAAGAATCTACTACGAATATAATACAATTTGAAGATGAGCAGTATTTCTCCCATGAATCTCTATATCTTCTCTGACCTCCCAAATCCCATATTTTCAATGTTACTTTTCCTTATTTAACTTGTCGAATATTAACTCCTACAGTAGGAATTGAGTCTTCCATGAACTATCCTGTTTATAGGCAATTTATCAGAGTACTTTTTCCTGCATTTTGAAGACCTACAACAGAAATCTCTAATTCTTTTGAAAATAATCTTCCTTTTAACCATTACAGAAGTTTTTATATATAAAACATCTTTATATTATTAAAATGTAAATGTAAAATTAGAATTCCTATTAAGATAATAAAATGTTTTTATAAAATCTTGGAATAGAATCCAAATTTAGCTTTGAGCCATAGGTGGAAATTCCTTAATATAAATTAAGTTATATCGTAGATGAAAAATAACCAGAGAAGAATTTCGAGCTGACAACATTGAATATTTAATATGATCAGATTTACTATGAATCTCCAGACTTGGATATAAATATAAATGAATTATTTATTTTTGATGATAACATTAATTAAAATGACAAGTAAATAGATTATGAGGAATAATAAATAATAAATCTAATTCTTGAATAATAATATATTATCTAATATATTTTTAATATAAATTTAAAGAAATATAAATCATTGATTTCACTATCCCAATACTAAATATAAAATATAATTAAAATATTATATCTTTATGGAATAACTTAATTAATTGTTAAGATAATACAACATTGAAGTTATTTGTGAAAACTGTACAGATAATAATGTAAAGATTAATAAAAGAAAAACATGAAAATCAAAATAAAGAAAAATTTTGAAAAATATTAAACTTCCTTCTATTCCCAGTTTTACTCCAATTTTAAATAATAAAACTGTTAATTAAGAATATATGAATTTTAAAGATATTTTTTCATTCAAAAAGGATGAATAAAATATATTCAAATTTGAAGAAGATATAATTGCAAAGGATCTTAACTATAGTAATCAAAAGATATGTTAAACGCCTGTAAGAAATATTGTCTTAAACTTTGATAAAGAAACCTCATAGTAAAATTAACCGTTAAAAAATTAAATATAAAATTGAATTGAGTATAATTGCTTCTTAAAGGAAACACCTGTAAAAATAAAAAATCTTTTTTCAGAATTATAGCATTAGAATCTTACGCCTGTGTAAGAAGACTCAAATTATAAGCAAAGAGAGTTTAATATAAAATCATCTCCTTTTACTTAATCGAATCAAATGAATTTATTCTCTTTTTAAAAGACTAATTTGAATTTAGAGGAAAACAATACATAAAATTTTCTTAAACAAAAAATAGAGTTTTCCTAGTATAAGCAGAATTTATTTGATACTCCTTTAAGAAACAATTAATAATTTTATCTTTTATAATTTATTGTATTTTAGGAAACCATTAAAACTTATAATACATGTTAAATAACGCGCTCTCATTAAGTATTGAAGAATAAAAAAATTAGAACAATGAATAGCTTAAAGGATTTTTATAAAAAATAGCAGTTCCTGTGTGTATTAAACAGAATTGAAATTTATACAAAAAAATTAATAAAATAAAATTATCTAAGAAAAATAGAAAATCTTATAATAATATAAATTCAGAATAGAACATTATAAAGTTAAATAATACTTAAACTAAAGGGAAATTTTAAATAAAAAAAGCTGACTACGAAATTAAAACAAATTTATAAAATAAACCTAAAAAGATGTATAAACAAACTTCTTAAAATAATAAGAAAACTTAGGAAACCTTGATTTTTTATGATGAAAATAAGAATTTTTTGAATAAAAATTAAAATGATAAAAATTTAACAAAATCGAATGCATAATTCTTCTCTATGAATGATATTTTAAACTAATAAGAATTATCTAATAAATAATTAAACAAAAAATATAAATAAACATTTTATTAACATCAAGAAATCAATGAGAATTTTTTTAATTAGGATTTTTAGGATTTCGAAGAAAGTGATTTTTATTTCAATTATAACTATTATTAAAAATATCCTTTAAAGAAGTGCATATTTAAAAGAGAATACCTTACTACTGGCAATACATAAAACTAATATAAATTACAAGCTACGCTATTATTAAAGTATTAAGAAAAGAGATTTAATAGAAAGAAATCCCAATTGTAATAATAATTATAAAAATTGATCAAAATTGAATAAAATTATTAGTCGAAAAGAAAGTATTTGTCTGTTCTTAAAAGTATATCTCTTTCTCCTCTTCATTCTGCTTGGTTGAATTGAATAAACTCTTTATTACCAAATTCCCCTAATTACATAAATGCTCCTTGGTTACCACATCAATAACAATAGTTAGGAGCTGAGAAAATTGTTATTATTTAATCAGAATGTGTTTGTTGGTATCCGTCTTAAAATAACTAATGAGCTCTTATGATTTGTTCTATATTGTTTTATTATATAAATTTCTATGTAATGTCTTAACCAAAAAAATAACCTGCGCCTCTATTACTTGGCCCAAAACCAAAATTATCTGCAGGATCTGACCATAGGAGATCACACATTGCTCCGTTTTGAGGAATTTCTAATTTTCTATTCAGGTTTTTTATTTCATCTAAAAACATTGATTCCGGAGACAATCCGCCATGTAGACAAAAATATTTAGAATCAATCAATGCAGCTAATGGTAGAAAATCGAATAAATCTGTTAATAGCTTCCATACATTAACATTTCCGTATTTTTAAAAACATTCATCATAAAATCCATAAACTTGAGTTATAGATCAAGACTCGTGATTTCCTCTTAATAAAACAATCTATTAAGGATATTTAACCAAATAGCACAAAAGAAGACAGATGCATTCTATTGAGTAATAACCTCAATCAACATAATCACCTAAAAAGAGAATCTTTTAATTTGAAGGAAAATCTATGATTTTTAACATTTCCAATAAATCTTAAAATTAACCATGAATATCCCCACAAACAGTTATAGGGCTTTATAAAACAACAATATTTACTTATTTTTCAAGTATTTATTAGGAAAGTTAGCATAATTGAAATATCTCCTCTTCAGCTAATAATTGAAAGTCTATAATATTCTCTATCCATTTATCAATCTATCCTGACTAAACTCTTAAGTCTTTATTATAATCATTCATATTATATTTTTATAATTATTATTTACAACAGCCTTTTTTCTTTTCTTTTCTATTAATAAGTTATTAAGAACCCATTTAAATTCCATTGTTATCCTCAAATGGGTTTAAAGTTCCATTTTAAATATCATTCAAAATGTTCTTTATAATTGATTCAAAAAGAATCTTTGTTTAATTATAATTCTTAGCCGAAACTTCTAAATGAAGAATTCCGTTTTCCATAGCAAAGTTGTTTGCTTCTTCGAAATTCACTTCGCGGTTATTCTCCAAATCGGTTTTATTACCAACAAGAACAAAATAGATGTTTTTGTTACCATATTATCAAGCTTCATTCAACCAAGTGTTAATTGCATTGATATAAGTCTGAAAGCTTGTAATATCATAAACCAAAAAAGCACATATAACTCCTCTATAATAAGACCTTGTAATTGATCTATAGTTTTCCTATCCTGCCGAATCCCATATTTAAAGTCTAATATTTTTCTTATCCAAATAAATTTCTTTGTTTCCAAATTCTATTCCGATTGTTGGATCCGAGTTTTCATTAAATTAAGCATTAATATATTAATACAAAAGACATGATTTACCCACACAAGAATCTCCAACAAGAATCATTTTAAACAAATAATCATATTTATACATTTATTATTTATAGATGAATAACGAAATATTCGGATAAAATTTAATAAATTTAAAATCGATTTTTAATTAAAATGCTGAATAAGAGTTTGATAATTTTTATGGTCTTTAAACCTTTGAATTGGAAAGATTAAGAAAATAGAAAAGACTCTAAGAAGAGTAATAAAGATTAAAGCTAAAAGGATGTAAATAATAAATGTATTTAAGTGCTTTTTATGATAAAGAAAAGAATTTATAAAATTAAAGAATTAAACATATTGAATTTATTAAAGAAAAATATAATAGAAATAAATTAGAAGATTATGATTTCTTATAAAACAAATATTTGAATAATTCTAAAGGAAAACTTCTATAGAAATAAGATAAACTTAAGGAATAACAATAAAACTTAAAAGGAATAAATTTTATTAATTAATACACATCAGGTTTTAATATCATAAATGGAGAATAAAATAAATTTAGAAAAATTGAAAGGGAATTTATTGATTAGTTTTAAAGTCAAATAATTGAGCCTTAGAGAAATGTAAGATTTTATAATTAGGATTTTTATTAAAGATTTATTAATAAGAAGAAATAGGAATATTTTAACTAAATTTAATTATCAATAAGATCTTTATATGTTTAGAATTTATATGAAATTCATAATTCTTTTAGTTTTTCTAATTTCTCTTAATCTTATTGAATTAACAAATTTAACTTTTTAAGTTATTTTTCTTCATTTTTACCAGTATTGAATTTTTATATAAAAATCTTTTACCAAGGAACAAATTTGAATTTCTTTGGTTCTTTTTACATTTTTTTTATTTTATTACTTTTTGAAGCTAATTAAACCTTTATCTGTTTATTGAACATAAAATATCCATCAAGTTCTCTTTAGCAATCTTTAGCTATTTTTGAGGAACTGAATTTAATAAACATAAATCCTTTTGATCTTCCGGTTTTCTTATTTCTTGGATAACAAATTCCTTCAATGTTATCAAATTATTAGAAAAAATCAAATGCAGCTTGATCATTAAAATCCCTTGGCAATTTACTTATATATAAAACATTGTTATCATTTTCGATATTACTTTCCATTTATAAAATAAATTATTATTCGAATTTGATTTTATCTGTATTTAAAACATTATACGATTTTAATGCTTAATTTTCTTTATTTATTTTTACTTAAATTATGAACGTTAGTAAAATTGAAGGTATTATGTACATTAATGCAGGTTAAGCTTTTTAAAAGTATTTTAATCCTAAAATAGTGAAAAGTATTCCAATAATATAAGATATAATTGAGTATTTAAAATATGTTAAATTTGATTTATTTATATTCGTTTGCTTATTATTTATAAGTTATTTATCTATATCGAATTTAAGTATAAATGTAATAAAAGCACCAGGGATTATTATATCCCCAAGTCCTAGATATGAAACATGATTTCTAAAAGGAATTTTTATTATTAATGGAGCGATTATGGTACTTGCTACTTTTATCATTATTTTTGTCTTAAAGACCATTAATATATCAAATATACAAAGTGAAACTAATATATATATTGCTTCTTAAATATCTCATATTCTGATTTATTAAATAGAATGAATAGCAAAAAGAATGGCAAAAATATTATTAAGAATGTAGTTATTCGTAATAAAGTAAAATATTCCTATAAAAATAGCCAATCCATAAGCAACTATATTTTATTCATTAATATCGACTTATATTTTTTTATTAAAAAATTAAGCCTAAAAATAAACAATTTTAAAATCTCTCAATGGAATTATTAATGATTATTCTTTAATATAATTTAATAAAGTTTAAGATAACAAAATTACCCCTTAAAAAGTAAAGTAAATTTTTACTCCAAAAATAACCAACTTTTGATTTATATAAGAAAAGCCTAGATAAACTAGTATTAAAGTAATTGCAATTTTTAAGGGTAAAAAATAATTATTCATTTCTTATTCTTTAATTTTCTAGTTTTTTTCTCTATTATTCTTGCTTTTGAATTTAATACTTAAAAAAGCTCCTAAGCAAACACAACAAGCTGAATATATAACAATTTAAACCAAATAATCCAACTAAAAAAACACTGGAAAACTTAAACAAAAAAGTAATATTTTAATCATTAAGGATTTTTCATACTAAAATACATCACTCATTATAAACCATGAAAAATAAATAAATTTAAAAACACAAAAGAGAATATAGAAACTCTATAATCATTTAGAGTTATCTTTGAGTTTTATTCAAGATGCACATGATGATAAAATTAACAGTTTTCAAGTCGTTTATTTACCCTTTAATGGTAAACGAACAACCCGATTACTTACAATTTTATCAAAAATAACAAAATGATGACACAGTCCGTGTTTAAGAGCAATGATTACTCTCACTAGTCTGATTTGTTATTTAATTATAATTTATTAAAGGAAATATGGAAGGACATTTTTGTATGTTTCTGGGCTTTTTAGGTTTTCTTCTGTTTCTTTGAATTGAATGAATTCTTTTTTCTCATTTTTGAATTTCATAAAAGAAGCCAAATTACCGCATCTGTAGCAATAATTAGGGGCTGACCATATAGTTACTAATGTGTCATTAGGAAACCAGTATTAATATCCTTCTTATACCAATTAATGAGCTCATGCAATCAACTACAGGTTATTTACATGAAGAAATTCTTATGTTACTTTTGAGCCAAATAACCAACCTGCTCCTCTTCAAGATTAAACCCAAGTTTGAATATTATCTGGATCAGACCACATTAAGTCGCAAAATGGTCCTTCTATGGGGATTTCTTAATTTCTTTAAATGGCTCTAATCTATTCAACCGATCAGATTTCCGGAGACAATCCTCCATGAATACAAATTATTTAATCATCAATTATTGCAGCTAAAGGTAAATAGTCAAAAACATCCATGAAGGCATTCCAAGGATTTGAATTTCCGTATTTTTTATTAATTTCATCTAAAAACCCATAAGTCATAGTAATCTATCAACATTCATGATTTCCTCGTAAAAGCAAAAATCAGTTTTAATATTTTATTTTATAAAGCATTAAAAGCTCTATTGTTTCTACAGAATTATAACCTCAATCTACAAAGTCTCCAATAAAAGTATAATTGATTATCTCTGGTCCACCTGACAGTTTAAAAATTTCTAAAAGATCAAAAAACTAACCATGAATATCTCCACATATAATCATTGGGGAATTCCCCTTGATAACATTAGGCTCTTCAAATAATATTTCTTTAAATCTTTAACAATAAATATACAATTTTTCTTCCGGTAAAATCTCCCCTTTCAAAACACTCTAAATATCCTCATCTAAATTCATTATAAAAATTATAAAATTAATCGATTGATTTTAATATCAATGTTTTTGACTTGGATCTTTTCATTTATGATTTTCTATTAAAACTTATTACTTCATTTAACTCTAAAATCATACTTGCAACTTCTATTTGATTTGATAGGTTTTATTAATGCTGTTTTATCATTTGTTCTAATTGTTTTATATAGTAGTCAATATCATAATCAAAATCAATATTGTCTTATTTATACCTTAAATATAGCTTAAAATATAAATAACATTCATTAAGTTATTTCATCCATTTTTATTGTATTTTTGGAGTATTTTCTTATTTTAAATAAATTCTTAGTTTTAAGAAGCTTTTGAAAAACTTAGAAAAATAAAAATGATTTTTTTCTATTGAAATTTCTTTTTATATTTTTTCATATGCAAATATTTCCTCTTAAGAAAACTATAAATGTTACTAAAGATTCGCAGTTGCAAGATTTTAAATTAAAATTCCACCAATCGCTATTAAAAATGATATCAGTCTTCCTATGAATGAATATGGAAACATATCTCCATAACCAACAGTAAAAGACGTGACAATTCCAAACCAAAAACTCATGAAAAAACTTTAAAACTTAAATTAAGGGTTTTGGTATTCAAATATTCAAATGGCATAAGCTCCTATTAATAATAAACTAACAAATATGAATATTATAAAAATCAATGCATTATCTAAAAATAATGATCTTATATAAAAACTCTAAGCTGGTTTTTATCCCATTAAGACAATTGATCTTTATGAGGAGTTAGTCTAATAAAAACTAAATTTCAAAAGTATTTAAATTTTACTAAAAAATCATACCATTGTTAAAATAGTAAAAATCTAATTAAGTGAAAATAAGTATTCAATTTTAATTGTTTTAATAGTCTAATCCTCTTTCTAAATAAGTTTATAAAAATAAGTAAAATTGAAGATCTTTAAATCGTATATAATGCAAGGTGTAAGAAAAGCTAAAAAAATATAAATGATTAATTCTTTATATATAATTGTTTCTTTGAGTAATAAAAACTATTTTATATATTATTTGCATTTTTAGAATTTTAGCTTTTAATGTGCTGTCTCTATTAATGTAATTATGTTTAAAATTATCATAATTAAATTAAAAATTAAACATATTTTCTATATATCTTTTAATTAAGTATTTTTATTCATTTAAATTTCGTTATATATTAATGAGAATGTTAAAATGCTAATCTCTTATAATAATTAGATTAAGTATAAGCTTTTAAGAGTGTTATATTCTGTTTCTGTTTCATATGCATTTTCTAAATAACAAGGTTAATTCTCTAATTTATTAATTAATCATAACATTGGTCTTTTATCATTTTTTATTTTAGAATACATTATAATTGATGGATTTAATGATATATTTAAAAGATATATAAATGCAAATGAATTATCAAGATAATAATGAAATTAGAAAATAAATAAAAAAAGAATAAAAATCATTCTTAAATGGATTAATGGCAATTTTAATAAATATTAGAAAATGTAAATAAATATAAAAGATTTAAGATGAAAAAATAAAAGAATTTTCATTATTAAAAATATAGTAATATTATAAGGGAAAATATTGCCAATATATAAACTCCATTTGAATAATTAAAATTATGGTTTAGTTAGTAAAGATTGAATGATAACTTGTAAAATAATAAGAAAAGATAAATTTTATTTTAATATCATAAATTACATATAAAATTAAATTAACTTTCTAAATTAAAAGATATAGTTATACAATTAGAAGTAATAAGAAGAGCAAATATTGATTTAGTAATAGACAAATGATAATAATCAATAATAAGAATAAATATAATTAATTAAACAGAGTAATAACTAAGTTGATTCAATTCATTAAAAAATGCACTAAATTTTATAAATTATTATCTCCATTCAAGAACAGGTATCTAATTAAGATGAAATTACCAAATAAAGTAAATTTATAAGTTTATTAGAATTCTCAAGAAACATTATAAAATGCATAAAAAGGAAATAAACAATTGGATTAAGCTTAATAACATTCTAAGTCTTAAGGTTTATATTTAACATTATTTTTACTATTTTTAACTTTTTTGATTATTTTCATTGATATTTCAGCTAAAAAAATAAAAAAATAATAATTTATTATAATGGAAATGGAATAAGAGAATTAATTATAAAATTTAAATATTATTTTTAGGAAAAATTTATTAGAAAAGCCATTTGGAGCTTAATCAAGTGAAATTTAAAATATTTTTGCATTAATATTTTAAAATTGTCTTTAACTTTACAGAATAATAGATAATTGTTAAATTGAGCTATTTAAGGAAATTAAAACAGAAATATTTATAGATGAGAAATTTAATTTTTTTGCTTAATTGATAAGATAAGATGAATATTTAGTTGTTTTTAATGAAAAATAATAATTTTAAATTTTATCAATTGATGATTAAATAGATAATTTTGATAATATATTTTAATAATCTGATAAAATTCCTGAAATTTTTAAAGTTTTTACGATTAAAAACAAGAATTCATAATTTATAGAAAAATTTAATTAAAACTTTTATAATTAAGTAAATTTTATCCATCCCATGTGTTTTAGAGAAAACATCATTAAAATTAATAATTTATTATCTTTATAGAATTGATAGTAAAGCAATACTTAATTATATTTTATATTAATAAATTCTAGTATAAATATTAATATAGAAATGAAGATGGATTTGATTATTTTAAATTTAGAAAATTTTATTGAAAAAAATGAAAAAATAAAAGATATTTATTTTAATTATGAAACTAATTAATTTATATTAATGATTTAATAAGATATAAATTATATTAAAATAACTTAAATTGATTTTTCTATTTTTTAAAACAATCTATAATTTATTATAGATGTAATATCAAGTATTAATTTAATAAAAGAATAATATAATAACTCTAAATTGGGTTATTTTAAATAAATATAAAAAATATAAGAGATTAATTCATATTTAGGTTAATTTTTTGCGGAATTGGAATTATATGAAAATGAGAATATAAGTGATTTTAATATGTTTATTGCTAGTGGAGATTCTATTAAAAACAAAATGGTGAATTTCTTTGATTTAATTTCTAAAACAAAAATACTGGATACTTTTAATGCTGTAAATTAATGATTAGAAAATCTTTTAGAATTTATTTAGAATTCTTTATTGAAATAATTAGTAAATTAGATTAATGATCTTTATTAAATAAAACAGCAAATTTTTTCTTCAATTTTATCTAATATCGATATTTTATAAGAAATTGATCATTTAATTAAATAAGTAAATATATTCTTATTACATGCATAAAAATATCATAAGTTTATTGTTTAAAAATCTTAATAAGTAAAATGCATGTTCATATATTTGTATTAATGGATTAGTTTTGATTTTGAGGAAAAAGTAGAAGGCGATGAATAGTAAAATATTCATGAATTTATGGAAAATATTGTAGATTTTGATATATTACTGGATTATATTAAATCACATGAATCTATCGTTTTAAAAGATTTGTTGTTGTTCTTATTAGAATGATCATTTTAAATTAAAGATCAAACAATCAATGAAAAAGATTAATAAAATTAGCTTATTAATTATTCTATTAAAATTATAGCAAATTAAATCTCAACAAATATTAATAAAATATGTTAAATGTTTAAAGATAGAGTCTAGGAATAAATTTAAATACTTGATATAAAGTTTATTAAATTAGATTTATTAGGATATTTATAAATTGAATATTTTTATGTTGAAAAAACATAGATAATATTAATATTATTTTAAGATTAACTATAAGTGATTAACAATTCATAAAATTAATAAATAATAAGAACAAATGAATAGTCAGAATAGTTTATAAAAATATAGAAAAATAATAATTGAAATATTTTCTATTTATTTTCTAATATAAGCATATATTAGTATTAGGTTAAAAATAATTTATAAAATTCATAATAAGACCTTGTAAGTATAATATCAACAAGTAAGTAATAAGGATAAAATAATATAATTTAAAATATCGTAAATTAGCAATATTTGATGAGATTAAAAGAAAAGGAGTTTTGTTTATAAAAGCTGAATTATTTTTAAAATTATAATTAATATTTTATATTTATTATTTCTATTTTGTTTTTTGTTTTCTTTTTTAGCAAATATGAATTCCCTTACAACAATAACTATTAAAATAATCAGATAATTGCTTTTATAATTAGTTGTTTTGTTTTTTTATCTTATTATAACTTTTAACAAATTAGCAAATTGTTTATTATTTATTATCAATATTTTTATTATTGATTTTTTCCTGTTTTCATTTGTTATTAGTTGTAAGTATGGATTATTGTTAGTTAAAAATATAAGAAATACTTAGAGATTTTTAAGAATTTTATTTTTAAGTTTTTTATCTATAAAACTACATATTATATTAAGTTATTAAATTATTTCTAATTTTATTAGATTATTAATATATTAAAAAATTGCTAATATAATAAGATTTATACTGTTATTGTTAGTTATAAATAAAGCAATAGTTGAATGATTTTTAATTTTATTATTTATCTTTTATCTTTTATTAGGATATTATTTATTATAAATTCTACTCTTTTATTTTTAGTTAATTTATTAGTTAAAGTTAATTGTTGTAGTTTTTATTTGAAATTTTTAATTATTATAATAAGCTATTTTTATCTTCATTTATTTTTTAAATCATTATTGAATTTTTAACTTTAAATTTTCTTTTAAAATTAATAAACTTTTTTCAAATAAAACATCTTTAATCTTTAAGTTGTTATAATTTTTATAGTAAATTTATAAAATTTTAATTATTATGATAAGCATGATAATTTATCTACGATAATAATTATTTTTTTTATATGTAATTCTAATATATTACAATATCTTAGTTTTATAATTAAAATCATTTAACGTTATTTCTTTTTATTAAAATGTTGGTTTATTATACATTTTACTTTTTTATCTTTCTTTATCTGAAATTTACAAATTAATTCAATGATTTTTCTTTTTTAATATTTTATACGTGATTTTATTATATTTTGCTTTATAAATTTTAAATCTATTTTTCATAAGATTCTCTTATAAACTCCATATTATTAATACTTTCCATTTGATAATTCTCTAAAACAGATATTTTTTCTTCTTAGCTTAATATATAAGAGTCTTTTTTCTCATTTTCAAATTACAATTCTAAAAGATTTTCTTTATTCTTTTATAATTGTTCTTTTAATAGTTCTATTTCTTAGTTAACAGATAAAATTTACTAATTTTGTTAATCAATTACAATTTTATAATTCTTTTCGATTTCATTGATTTCATTTTTTCTTATTCTTTCTAAACTTAATCTTGCTTCTTTTTCTATTTCTGAAATTCTGTCATTTTTTCAGCTTAATTCACTTTTATAGTCGCTGACAACGTATTCAAATACTTTTTATTTCTCACAGCCAACTTTAGTTTCTAAATTCTAAATTGTATTGTCAAAATTTACTCTTAATTTTTAATTAGAATCCTCTAACTCGATAATTCTTTCTCTCATAACTTAAATTTCTTTTAAATACTCATCAAGATGATTTTTCTTAAATCAAAGTGCTTTTTCTGAAATATTTAATTTCTCTTATAAAGATTAGTTGTTTTTTTACAAATTAGAAATCTCTCTTTAAAGATCCGAAATTCTAAAATCAGTTTAATCTTTTTTCACCTTATTAATTATGCTTCTTAAAGTTTCATTATGAATATTCTCAAAAAGAGAACTAATTTCTTGATTCGAACTGTCAACCTTTTATAAAAAGACCAAATCCTCTTAAAAGGAGCCGATTGAATTTATGTTTTTTATAACTTTTTAGGTCTCTTCTTCGAGGTTATTCTTAGATGCGCAATATGTGTTTGATAATTATTTAAAAGGATTTGTATTGCTGGTAACGTTTTATTAAAGAAATGAATCAAGATAATTTTACGTTTCATCGGAATTTACAGATAAATTAAACAAACAATCAATAAGGTTTTTATAAGAAAGTTTTCATAATTCCTTTTTGATTTCGAATTCTTTTTAAAGAGTTTGTTTAAAAGTTTCTTTTAGTTTTTGATTTTCTAATTATAAATCTTAAATGCTATTTTTAGGCGGGGTATTTAATAAGCTCATTATAAATAACGGTTTTATTTTTAATTATAAAATTAATTATAAAGTTTCAACGTTTAATTTTTGTAATCAAAAAGTGTTAAATATTTGTTATTATTTGCTAATGTTATTGATGATTGGATATTTTGTTTATTTTAAAACTATTATTGAATTATTATAAGTTTTGTATTTAGATAATTTCTTTATTGACAAATGTTTTTATAAAATTAGTTTGAATAATGCTTTTAAAATGTAAAATATTCTTTATCTTCTAATATGTCATTAAACATAAAATAACCCAATGATCTATGATTAAATATAATATTGTTATTTGTTTAATATATATTATTGATGTATGATTATCTTGAATTTATATTTTAGTATTAATTTGATTTATAACTTTGATTGAACAAATTCTCTACGAAATCTAAATCATTGTTTTTTGAGGTATAATTGTTTATTATCTAATTTTGTTTTATGTTAAATCTAAACTATAATTTGTTAAAATTATGAATTTATAAACTTTCATTAAACATAATATAATCTCCAAATTATTACTCTTATTTTAATATTAAATTATTTATTTAGAATTTTTATATGTAATTTTTGTTTGTTAAATAAAGATTATTATCAATATTATAAAACTATGAAATAAAATCATTCTAACAAGATTCAATATATCCAATATATTTTTACATTCTTTAATCTATAATATATAGATTATTATAAGTTTATAAGTAAATTTGCTAATCTTCATAATTATTTGTAATTCTTAAAATTTATTAATTTGATAAATTAAATTATAATATGTTTAATGTTTTTTTCATTCATAAATCATTCAAATATATTTATCATTGATTATTTATAAAAATAAAATAATTTTGATCATCGTTAATATCATTTTATTAAATTTACTAAATCGACTATTAATTAAAAAGAATTATTTTTTCTTTGTTTTTAAAAGCATTATTTTAAAATATTTAATTTCTATGATTTAAATAAACTAAATTTTTATTATAGTTAATAATTTGCTAAATAGGTTAGATTTACTCTTGTCTTTATTGTAATTTATTATTTTGTTTGATTTCAAAGATTTAAGTTGCTAATTTACCTCCATAAATATAAATTTAATTTTCAAAAGTTTTAATTTTTTTGTTTTTTAGATTTTTTATGCAAATTTCAAATAAGAAATTACTATTAAGTTTTTTATTAAAATATTACTCTTATTAATTTATTGTTTGATTTTATTATATTCTAATATTTTATAAATAAAGAATATTATGAAATAATTCTAAAATTATTGTCTTATTATATTGATTATTTTAATTTTATTCATTTT
>JACCDV010825223.1_pt1 | contig 17546 bp, 15 predicted proteins | sample 7446131 | NCBI WGS metagenome assembly JACCDV01 (sample SAMN15323448, study PRJNA562643) | freshwater metagenome | isolation source: river surface water | place: USA:Blue River Watershed | collected 2017-08-17 | reverse complement strand
ATGCCTGACCGAAGTGCTGTACCTCAAGCCCGGTGAGCAAAAGAACTTCTGCATCGTCGACGCGGCCATGAACGACCTGCCCCGCCCGGCCATGTATCAAGCCTTCCACCAGATCGTGCCGGTGTCGGCCAAGACGGGTGACGGCGTGGTGTATGACATCGTGGGCCCCGTGTGCGAGAGCGGCGACTGGATCGGCCGCGACCGTCAGCTGGTGGTGCAAGCAGGCGACACGCTGGCGGTGCTGTCGGCGGGCGCTTACTGCATGAGCATGTCCAGCAACTACAACACCCGTGGCCGTGCGGCCGAAGTGTTGGTGGACGGCACCAAGGTCCATTTGATCCGCCAACGCGAATCGGCCTTCGACACCTTCGCGCTGGAACAGCTGGTCGACTGATCGCCTGGGACTCGCCATGCACCAAGGGGCTGAAATTTCAGCCCCTTTGTTTTTTTACGCAGACTGGGCCGCCGTATCCAGCAGGGCGACCTGCACCAGGCAGTCGTAAAACACAGGTGCCCGGCCCAGATCGGTCAGGTGCTGGCTCGTCAGCTCGTTGACGTTGGTGCCATTCAGACCCAGCTTGCGCCACCAGATGCCCAGGCCATTGACCACACCCGAACGCGCCCGCTGGTTGATGCGGGCCTTGCAGTGGTAAGTGCCCCGATCGTTGAACACACGCACCACCGCACCGTCAGCGATGCAGCGCTCGGCCGCGTCTTGCGGATGCATCTCCAGCACCGGCTCGGCTTCGATGTCGCGCAGACTTTGCACGTTCACAAAGGTCGAATTCAGGAAATTACGTGCCGGTGGCGAAATCATGGCCAGTGGATAGCGCCCGCCAGCTTGCGGCACTTCGTAGTTGGGCACATGGTCGGGCCAGCCGTCCAGCCCCTGGTCCACCAGGCGCTGACTGAAGAACTCACAGCGCCCCGAAGGCGTCGGGAAACCGCCTTGCGCAAAGGGCACATCGGGCACAGGCAAGGACGCAAAACCATGCGCCAGCAACTCTTCAAAGTCCTTCGCATCGCCGATGGCACTGCGGCACAGGCTCTCGTCACTTTCACTGAAACACGGATCGTCAAACCCCATGCGCTGGGCCAGCGCCCTGAAGATGTCGGTGTTGGTCCGCGCCTGCCCCACCGGCGCAATGGCAGGCCGGTTGAGCAAGACATCGGTGTGGCCGTAGCTGGTGTGGATGTCCCAATGCTCCAGCTGCGTGGTGGCAGGCAAGATGAAGTCAGCGTGATCGGCCGTGTCGGTCTGAAAGTGTTCGAGCACCACCGTGAACAGGTCTTCACGGGCAAAGCCCTGCACCACCTTGCCCGACTCGGGAGCCACCGCCACCGGGTTGCTGTTGTAGACGATCAAGGCCTCGATCTGCGGGCCATACTCCGCAGAAGCGGGGCGCAGCAAATCGTCACCGATCGTGCTCATGTTGATCGTGCGCGGGCGCCGCGAGCCCAACAAATCCGGCCGCTGCAAAGCCGCACGCCGCACCGGGAAATGGCCCGAGCTGCTCATGAGCAAGCCGCCGCCACGGTGTCGCCATGCGCCCGTGAGCGCGGGCAGGCAAGCCACGGCACGCACGGCATTGCCGCCGCCGCGCACGCGCTGCATGCCGTAGTTCAATCGGATCGCTGCGGCCGGGGTGCTGCCCCAATCGCGCGCCAGCTGCCGGATTTGTTCTGGCGGCACACCGCACACCTCGGCCGCTCGCTCGGGCGACCACTGCAGGGCACGTTCACGCAGGCCCTCCCAGCCAAGGGTGTGGCGGTCGATGTAGTCCTGATCGAGCCAGTCGTTGGCGATCAATTCATGCATCAGCGCCAAGGCCAGCGCCGCATCGGTGCCGGGCCGAATGGCGATGTGCTCGTGGCACTTGTCGGCCGTTTCGCTTTTGCGCGGATCGATGCACACCAGCTTGGCGCCCTGACGTTTGGCTTCTTGCGCGATGCGCCAGAAATGCAGGTTGCTGCCGATCGAATTGCTGCCCCAAATCACGATCAGTTTGGACTCGGCAAACATGCGCACCGGCATGCCGACCTTGTTGCCCAGCGTCTGCGTCAGACCTTCGGCCCCGGCCGATGCACAAATCGTGCGGTCCAGCAATGACGCCCCCAACTGGTGAAAAAACCGCGCCGCGATCGACTCGCTTTGCACCAGGCCCATGGTGCCCGCATAGCTGTAGGGCAAGATGGCCTGCGGATCGCGCGCCGCGATGGTTTTGAGGCGGGCGGTGATCTCGTCCAGCGCCTCGTCCCAAGTGACTGGCTCAAACTGTCCCGAGCCCTTGGGGCCCACACGCCTCAAGGGCTGCAACAAGCGCTCGGGGTGGTAAGTGCGCTCGGGGTAACGCGAGACCTTGGTGCACAAGACCCCGTCGGTCGCGGCATGCGCGGGGTTGCCCTGCACGCGCACCGCCCGGCCACTTTCCACCGTGGTCAGTAAAGCGCAGGTGTCCGGGCAATCGTGCGGGCAAGCGCCTCGCACCACGGTCTGAGTGGCATCGGCAAATAGGTCTGGCATGGCGTTGGGGTGAAATATGAAAAACTTCTGACACCGAATTGTCATCCAAAGCACCATGACTCCGCACACCAAGCCCCCCAAAGACACAGGGGTGATGGCAAGGGCCATCAAGTCTCGCTAGACTGTCTGCATGAAGCTCATCGACGCCATCCTCCACGACGCGGCCAGCATCTCGGCCATCCGCAAAGACATCCACGCCCACCCTGAACTGTCTTTTGAAGAAGTGCGCACCGCCGACGTGGTCGCCAGGCAACTGATTGACTGGGGCATCCCTGTTCACCGTGGCATGGGCACCACCGGCGTGGTGGGCATCGTGCACGGCCGTGACGGCGGCGCATGTGGGCGCGGCATCGGCCTGCGCGCCGACATGGATGCGCTGCCCATGCAGGAGTTCAACACCTTTGCACACGCCAGTCGGCACCAGGGCAAGATGCACTCTTGCGGCCATGACGGGCACACCGCCATGCTGCTGGCGGCGGCCAAACATTTCGCCAAACACCGCGACTTTGACGGCACGCTCTACCTGATCTTCCAGCCCGCCGAAGAAGGAGGTGGCGGTGCGCGCGAGATGATCAAGGACGGCCTGTTTGACCAATTCCCCATGCAAGCCGTCTTTGGCATGCACAACTGGCCGGGCGGCGCCGTCGGCACCTTTGCGGTGAGCCCCGGCCCGGTCATGGCGTCGAGCAACGAATTCAAGATCACCATCCGCGGCAAAGGCAGCCACGCCGCGCTGCCGCACAACGGCATCGACCCGGTGCCGATCGCCTGCCAAATGGTGCAGGGCTTTCAGACCATCATCACCCGCAACAAAAAGCCGGTGGACGCCGGTGTGATTTCGGTCACCATGATCCACGCAGGCGAAGCCACCAACGTGGTGCCCGATTCGTGCGAGCTGCAAGGCACGGTGCGCACCTTCAGCCTCGAGGTGCTGGACCTGATCGAATCACGGATGCGGCAAGTGGCCGAGTCGATTTGTACTGCCTTTGAGGCGACCTGCGATTTCGAGTTCGAGCGCAATTACCCGCCCACCATCAACAGTGCCTTGGAGGCCGACTTTGCGCGGCAAGTCATGGCGGGCATCGTGGGCGAAGCGAATGTGCTGGTGCAAGAGCCGACCATGGGCGCGGAAGATTTCTCATACATGCTGCAGGCCAAGCCTGGGGCCTATGTGTTCATCAGCAACGGCGACGGCGCGCACCGTGAAATGGGCCACGGCGGCGGCCCCTGCACGCTGCACAACCCCAGCTACGACTTCAACGATGACCTGATCCCCTTGGGCGGCACCTATTGGGTGGAGCTGGCCACACAGTGGTTGAGCCAAACTGCGCAGAGCAAGCCATGAACATGCCTCCTCGCATCCTGGTGTTGGGCGGCACAGGTTTTGTCGGTCGGCAAGTGTGCGAACAGCTGGTCCGTCTGGGCTGGCGCGTCACCGTGCCCACCCGCCGTGCAGGGAATGCAGAAGCCATCCAGCACCTGCCCGGCCTGACCGTGGTGGAAGCCTCGGTACACAACGCCAGCGACCTGGCCCGCCTGATGCCTGGTCACGATGCCGTGGTCAATCTGGTGGCGGTGCTGCACGGCGATGAGAAACGCTTTCATCAAGTGCACGTGCGTTGCCTGGCCTGCTGGCCGAGGCCATGGCGCATGCGGGCATTCAGCGTCTGGTGCACATCAGCGCCTTGGGGGCTGATGTGCAAGGGCCTTCGCTGTACCAACGCAGCAAGGCACAAGGCGAGACCGTCCTGCGCAACGCCGGACTGGACCTGACGGTGTTGCGGCCCAGCGTGATTTTTGGCGCAGAAGACCATTTCCTGAACCTGTTTGCCGACTTGCAGTCCGTGCTGCCCTTCATGCCGCTGGCGGGTTCGGCCACCCGCTTTCAGCCTGTTTGGGTAGGTGATGTGGCCCGTGCGGTGGTGCGCTGCCTGCAAGACAGCCGCACCATCGGCCAAACCTATGAACTGGCCGGGCCTGATGTGATGAGCCTGGGCGAACTGGTGCACCGATCCGGTCAATGGGCCGGCATCCGGGGTGGCCAAGGCAGGCCTGTGCTGCCCTTGCCTGCCTGGATGGGTTGGCTGCAGGCGGTGTTCATGGAGTTAGCCCCTGGAGAGCCTTTGATGAGCCGCGACAACCTGGCCTCCATGAAGGTGGACAACGTCGCATCCGGGCACTGGCCTGGCCTGAAAGACCTGGGCATCCAGGCCAGCAGTGCCGCTGGTGTCGCACCGGACTATTTGGGCCGCCGTGGTCCGCGCTCCAGGCTCAACGCCTGGCGTGCGCGCTCAGGTCGCTGACACAGCCCTGCGCTGGGTCCAGGCGCGCCCAAGCCGCCAAGCCAAAAGGCCACCGAGGATGAGGGCGTAAACCACCACCTCGTTGAAGTTGCTTTTGGCGGCCCGCATCCACCAGAAATGCAGCACCCCCAACACCGCCACGGCATACACTACACGGTGCAACGCTTTCCACCGGGCCGCACCCAGCCAGCGCACTGCCCGGTTGAATGAAGTGGCAGCCATCGCGCTCAGCAGCAACCAGGCGCTCAAGCCCACCCAAATGAAGGGGCGTTTGAGCACATCTGTGGCGATCTCTTGCAGATCCAGGCCCATGTCAAACAAGGCATAACAGCTCAGGTGCAGGCAGGCATAAAGGTAGGTCAGCAAACCCAGCAGGCGGCGAAACCGGGCCAGCTCTGGCCAGCCCCATTGCACACGCACGGGGGTGATGGCCAGCCCCAGACACAAGCCCCGCAAAGTCCAGTCGCCCGTGGACCGAATCAAATACTCAGCCGGATTGGCACCCAAACCATCTTGCCCAGTGAGCCAGATCAGGTGCAGCAAGGGCATCAAACCCATGCACAAAATCAGCCACCACACACGCCGTGTGAGCAGCAGTTGTCGCCCCCACACTGACATCAGAAGAATCTCTTCAAATCCATGCCCGCATACAGCTGACCCACCTGCGCTTCATAGCCGTTAAACATCAGCGTTTTGCGCTTTTTGGCCAACAAGCCGTCTTCGCCAATGCGCCGCTCTGTGGCCTGGCTCCAGCGGGGGTGGTCAACCTGCGGATTCACGTTGGAATAAAACCCGTACTCTTGCGGCGCGGCTTTTTCCCAGGACGACACAGGTTGCTTGTCGGTGAAACGGATCTTGACCAGGCTCTTGCCGCTCTTGAAGCCATATTTCCAGGGCACCACCAGGCGCAAAGGCGCACCGTTTTGCTTGGGCATGACTTCGCCATACATGCCAAAAGCCAGCAAGGTCAGCGGATGCATGGCTTCGTCCATGCGCAAGCCCTCGACATACGGCCAATCCAGCGCGCCGCCGCGCACACCGGGCATGGTCTTGGGGTCGGCCTGGGTCACGAACTCCACAAACTTGGCCCCCGGCTGGGGCTCCACACGGCGAATCAAATCCGCCAGCGAATAACCCACCCAGGGAATGACCATGGACCAACCTTCCACACAACGCAGGCGGTAAATGCGCTCTTCCATCGCCCCCCACTTCATCAGGTCTTCCAGGTGATAGCGCCCTGGTTTTTTCACCAAGCCTTCGATCTCCACGCTCCAGGGGTCGGTCTTCAAAGTACTGGCCCGGCGAGCCGGATCGGACTTGTCGGTGCCGAATTCATAGAAGTTGTTGTAGCTTGTGGCGTCTTTGTAGGCCGTGGTCTTGTCCATCACCACGGCGCCTGGCACCGAGCTGGCCGCAAAATTCAGTGCAGGCAAAACACCGGGCCGAATGGTTTGAGATTGCGCCTCGCGTGATGCCCAGGCCGACAAGCCCAAACCGGTCGCACTCGCGGCCATGCCGCGTATGATGTCTCTGCGCGAAAGGTAGACATCTTGAGGCGTGACTTCATCAGCGACGGGATGAATAAATCCCTCGTTTTTTGAACGAATGATCATGCGCACCTTTCTTGAAGAACACCGGACTGAATGCATTGTGCCGACTTCTGATGGGCGCTGCAGACAAGGCAAGAAAGGGCCTGATTGTTGATACATCCCGCTCACGAGTTACTGGCGCTGATTGTGGTGGCCCTGCACACGGTACTGCCCTTGGGCACCTGGGCCATGCTGTCGGGTTACCGCGACAGCCATGCCAGGATCTGGCTGGCTGGCGTGGCCTGCTACAGCGTTGGGTTCTCGCTGTCTGCCCGCAATACCTTGGCGTACAGCGACATCAACGTCATCTTGCTGAGCATTTTTTATTTGGCCTCCAACTTGCTGATGCTGGAGGCTTTGGCCCGTGACCTTTACAGCTCGCGCAGACCCTTGTGGATTCTGGGGGGGAGCGTGATTTTCGGGGGCGCTTATTTCAGCGCCATCACACTGCAGGGCTTGTACTCCACCTGGGGCTTGATGAGCCTGTCCTGCATGTTCTTGCTGTTTGCCGGTACGGCCACTGTCCTGTCTTATCGCCTGATCCAGCGTTACCACACCCGCAGCCTTTACCTGATCATCACAGCCTTGCTGCTGCTGATGTCCGGTCACCTGCTGCGGCTGGGCATGATCGCTTCAGGCGCACCACCTGCAACATTTCAAGTTGCCGCTTTCACATGGAACAGCAATTTCCTGGTGCTGAGCACAGTCTTGACCATGATCCTGATTTCATTTGGCTACTGGGGTTATGTGCTGGACAAGATGCGCCTGAAAACCCGCGAAGTGGAGGCCAAGCAACTGGCCGCAGAAATGCTGGCCCACGAGTCGCAACAACTGATCAAAGAGCGCGATCAATTGATGATGGTCAACGCCCGGGTCTCGGCCATCAGCAGCTTGTCGTCTTTCTCGGCCATGTTGGTCCACGACATCAGCCAGCCCCTGCAAGCCCTGGAGTTTGGTCTGTACGAACTGCAAACCCAGGCCACCCCCGGAAAAAGCGCTGACCAGTTGCTGGGCGGCATCCATGAATTGCAAACCCTGTCTGGCAAAGCCGGGGAAATGGTCAGCCATCTGCGCCGCTTGATGGTTCAAGGGCAAGACCATGTCACCGCCATCTACCCGCATTTGGCACTGCAGACGATTTTGCCCATCTTGAAGGCCGAAGCCCATCAGCGCAAGATCACGTTGACTTACCGCCATCAAGCGGACGAACAGTGCCAGGTCATGGCCAACGAGGTGATGCTGCAACGCATCGTCTTCAACACCGTGGGCAATGCCCTTGATGCGCTGGAAAGCACGGCAACCATCCAGCCTGAAATCAAGATGACGGTGTTCCCGAAGGCCGAGGATGGCAAAAACTGGCTTGTCTTGCAAATTGAAGACAATGGCCCCGGCTTCAGCGACGAGCTTTTGGCACAGTTGGACGCCCCCATTCAGACCACCAAACCCCAGGGCATGGGTTTGGGCTTATTGCTGATCCGAAGCATGGTCCGCATGTGGGATGGTCACACCGTCATAAGCAACCAGCCCATCGCCAACGGACCAGGCGCAGAGGTTCAACTCTGGCTCAAACTGACCGAAAACTAAAAAATCACCTAGAATTTGATTTTGTAGTTTTTAATAATTTAAACAGTGTCTCAAGCTGCCCTCATTGAAGTCGTTGACGACAACCCGGACATTCGGAAAATGTTGACGCTGGTGCTCAAAAGCCATGGCTTCGAGGTTCGTACGCACGAAAGTGCCGAGGCATTTTTCAACGCCGACAATCCGCAAGCACCACGCCTTCTCATTCTGGATGTGCGCATGCCGGGTATGAGTGGCTTGGAATTGCACCAGCATTTGCAGGCGCAAGGTCTGAAGTTCCCGGTTATTTTCATGAGTGGCGAATGCCAGCCGCACGAAACCACAGCAGCCCAGTCATCCACGGCTGTCGATTTTCTGTGGAAGCCCTTCAGCACACAGCAATTGTTACAAGCCATTGAGCGCGGCTTGCAACAGCTGTCTACGCAAGCCGCAACCGCGCACTGAACCGCACAAGCACCATGCAAAAAGGCCCCTTGGGGCCTTTTTGCATGGTGCAGCTGACAGCCTTCACAGCGTGCCGTAACTGTGCAATCCGCTCAGGAACATGTTGACGCCCAAAAAGGCAAAAGTGGTCACGGCAAGACCGGCCAGAGCCCACCACGCAGCCACCGTGCCACGCAAGCCCTTCATGAGCCGCATGTGCAGCCAGGCCGCATAGTTGAGCCAAACGATCAAGGCCCAGGTTTCCTTGGGGTCCCAGCTCCAGTAGCCGCCCCAGGCTTCAGCCGCCCACAGGGCGCCCAGCACGGTGGCAATGGTGAAAAAGGCAAAGCCCACGGCAATCGCTTTGTACATCACATCGTCCAGCACTTCGAGCGCAGGCAAATGCTCGGCAATACGGCGACGACCGAACACAATGACCGCGGTGATCAGGACAGAAACAAGGGCATAACCGAGCCAGTAACTGCCGCCTGCTTCGGCCACAGCACGCGCCCGGAAAGCGATCGGCACAAAGCACAGCGCAGCACCCAACAACCAGATGGGGGTGAGTTTGTGCCAGCGGGTTTCACCGGCTTGTTGCTTGATCAGGTAAGCAAAGGCCACCATCGCCGACAAGGCAAAGGTGCCATAGCCAATGAAGTTGGCGGGCACATGCAGCTTCATCCACCAGCTTTTCAAGGCGGGCACCAGAGGCTGGATCGCATGGGCTTCGCGCACAAGCGTGTACCAGAGCAAAAACCCCACAGCCGCACTGACCACCAGCATCACGAACGCGCCCATGGCGCGGGTGCGGTAATGGTCTTCGTAGTACAGGTAAAAACCGGTCGTCATCCAGCAAAACATGACAAAGACTTCGTACAAGTTACTCACCGGAATGTGTCCGATGTCCGGGCCGAGCAGGTAGCTTTCGTACCAACGCACCATGGTGCCAATCAATGCCAGCGCCACACCCACCCAAGCCATGCGCGAGCCCAACACTTCCAGCTGAGCGCCGGAACCTTTGGTGAAAATGCCCGCCCAATAAAACACGGTGCTGATGAAAAACACCATGCTCATCCACAGGATGGCCGATTGGCTGGACAGGAAATACTTCAGCCAGAACACTTGTTCTGCACGGGCCAGATCACCCTGGTAGGCATCAATGGCCAGCAAAGACAAACCCGCCACGACCAGCATCAGCGTTCTCATGGGTCGCCAGAACCAGGCCAGTGCCACAGCAGCCGGCACGCTGGCGACCAAAATGCCTTGCTCGTACACATCCATCGTCTGGCTGTAGCGCGAGAAGGCCCACACCATGCCCAGCACGGCCAGCAAGGCAAAGCCCCAATCGGCCAGGCTGCGGCGGGAAAAATAGCCCGGGTTCAAAGTCACAGAGGATGTCATTGGGTGTTCTCGGGACGGCCCAGCAAACGGGCGGTCAGTTGGTCAAATTCACGGTCAAGGTCCATGGTCTGGCGATTCGACGACAGCGCCAACATGGCGTGCGCGCCTGCACCCTGCGGGGCCAGCCAGACCCACAGGCGGCGTTCACGGACATAGAGCATCGCAAAAACACCCACGATCAGGAAAAAGCAGCCCAGATAAACCACGTTTTTGCCGGGGGCTCTGGCCACCTGAAAAACGCTGGCTTGCACCTGCTTGAAGTCCTTGAGCATGAAGGCCATGGGTGCAGGATAAAACGGTGCATCGCTCAGGGCGAGCACCGACTGCGCCATGAATCCTTGCAATTTCTCGGCAGGCAGAGGTCTGGCCTTGGCTTGCTCACGCGCCACCAGGTCCAGCTCAACCAGGGTGCCGTTGAGGATGCGCACAAACATTTCACCAGCTCGGCCGCGTTCGGCTTCTGGAACGTTGCTCTCCAGAAAATCAGACAGTGCCTGCAAACCCGCCACCTGCTGGCCTTTGACCTTCTCCAAACCGGCAAACAGGCCCAAGGCACGCGCAGCAGAATCGGCCAGCTGGCCCGAAAGGTCCGGACGCCGGGGGTCGACCGCTTTGCGCGCATAACGTTGCACAGCGCGTTCACGCAAGGCCGGATCCGACAAGGCCGCACGCAAACGAATGAAGCCTGTCAATTCACCGTTTTCATCGGCCGGTGGCCGCAGGTAACGGTAAGGCTCTGCGGGGTTCTCGCGCATGCCCAGCAAGAAAACCGGCACGCCATCGCCTGTGTCCACAGGCACCATGTAGTTGTTGTACTCACGTGCCTGGCCAGCAGCATCGCGCAGTTTGTAGCTCACACTGGGCCCCACATTGCGCAGCTCTTTCGTGTCCGTTGTTTTGTGTCCAGCACCCATGCGTTGGTCAATTGCGCTGCGCAAATCCACCTTGCGCACATCCACGCCTTGCCCCCCGTTACCCGCCATGTTCTCGACGTTGATCACGCGCAAGCCCGAAAACTCCAGTCGAAGCTTCTCGGCACCATTGGTCAACTCGGTGCTGCTGCCGATGGTGCCTTCCACCTCAAAAGGCTTGCTGCTTGCGGCCATGGACACGGCTTGCAACTTGACGGTGGAGCCACCATCGTCAAAGCTGGACTGGTAAATCTCGATGCCCTTGTAATGCGCCGGGTGGTTCACCTCAACGCGGGCTTCATTTTTCTCGCCAGTGGCTTTGTCGTGGATCACGATGTCGCTGGCAAACAGCTTGGGCATGCCGGTCGAATAGTACTCAACGATGAACTTCTTCAACTCCACTGCAAACGGCAACTCCTGCAACAAGATGCCATCGGACTGGTTCAGGATGGCCGTGCTGGACGCGGTGTTCTCGGCCACCATCAAGTTGCCACGGAACGCAGGATTGCGCTCCGACAGACGGTGTTTTTCAGGCACATCGGCAATCAAGCCGCCGCCGTTGTACACCGCCTTGCCACCAAACCACATCTGGGCGCGCACCATCAAATCGCCATCGAGCAAGCCACCCACGCACACCAGCACGATGGCCGAATGCGCCGCGATGTAGCCCAGTTTGTTGGCCGCCCCGGTTTTGGCCGCGATCATCCAGCCTGATCCCTGGGCCGTGTCACGCGATTGCAATTTCACCTTCCAGCCGCCGGTGGCCAGCAACTGGCCCAGGCGATGGGCGGCAACTTCGGGGGCCTCGTTCAGAACGCCATCGGCTTTGTGGTGAAAGGCCTTGAGGCTTTGCTCACGGATGTTTTCCTTGTAGGACTTCAGGTCCGCGAGGATCTTGGGGGTGTTGCGAGCAATGCACAAACTGGTGCTGACAACCAAAAATGCCAAGATCAGTAAAAACCACCAAGCGCTGTAAACCGAATGCAGCTTGAGCGAGGCAAACACCTCGGCCCAGAATGGCCCGAACTGATTGACGTAATTGTTGGCCGGCTCATTTTGCTTGAGCACCGTGCCAATGACAGAAGCGATGCAGATGATGGTCAGCAGCGAAATCGCAAACCGCATCGATGACAGCAACTCCATCGCGGCTTGCCAGCGTGGTGAGCCGCGTTCAGAGTCGGTTCTGGAGGAATCGAGGGTCATGGTGCAGAAGTCTGGGCAGCGCCCGCAAACGCCACAGAAAATAGAGAAAGGACCAGAAACGACAAAGGCCGGAAAACCGGCCTTGTCAGTTCAAGTTCACAGCCGGATGTCCGATTGTGACCGAGCCTCAGGATGAGCGGCCGAAAGCCCCAACACCACCGGGGACAAGCCCCGAGGCCCCAATGATCAACGCAGACCGGCCATGTAATCGGCCACGGCCTTGATTTCGCGGTCGTTCATCTTGGCGGCCACTTGGGTCATCTGAACGCTGTTCTTGCGAACGCCGTCACGGAACTGGACCAACTGCGCGGCAGTGTAATCAGCGTGCTGACCCGACACACGGGGATACTGGGCAGGCATGCCCGCACCGTTGGGCGAGTGGCAGCTGGCGCAAGCAGCGATCTGGCGGTCTGGAATGCCACCGCGGTAGATGCGCTCACCCAAGGCCACAGTGTCCTTGTCTTTGGCAAAACCAGGTTTGGCTTGCTTGGAAGCGAGCCAGTAGCTGATGTTGCGCATGTCGTCATTGCTCAAGCCAGCGACCATGCCGCTCATCACGGCGTTGGCGCGCTTGCCCGATTTGAATTCCTGCAATTGCTTGATCAGGTATTCAGGGTGTTGCTGCGACAGCTTGGGGTTGACCGGAGTGGTCGAATTGCCATCGGCTGCGTGGCAAGCCACACACATGGCAAAAGAAGCTTCACCTTTGGCCAGGTCAGGCTTGGCTGCAGCAGGTGCAGGGCCAGCGGCCAAAGCGGAACCTGCCACAAAAGCAGACAGGGTGGCAGAGATCAGAAAAGAGGCAAGAGACTTCATGGGCGTCGTCCAATGGTTGGAAGAATGGGCGCAAAACCCAAGGATTCTACAATGAGGTCTGCGTCAGTTTCCTGACGACCCAAGGCCCCCTATTTATGAGCTCCAGCCCCCGCGTTCCCAAACCTTCCCCCCAAGCCACGCCCGCAGCCCCAGCGGCCGTGACGCCCATGGGCTGGATGCACACGGCCCGTTTTCTGACCACCGCCGCGCAACTGCACCATTTGCCCGCACTGGACACCCCCGAAATCGCCTTTGTCGGCCGCTCCAACGCCGGCAAATCCACCTGCATCAACACCTTGACCCAGCAAAAACAGCTGGCCTTTGCCTCCAAAAAGCCTGGCCGCACCCAGCACATCAACCTGTTTGCCTTGGGTAAACAAGGCATCACCGACGCCGTGCTGGCCGACTTGCCCGGCTACGGCTATGCCGCCGTGGCCAAGATGGACAAGCTGCGCTGGCAACAAGTCATGGCCAATTACCGGGTCAGCCGCGAAAACCTGATGGGCATCGTGATGATGTGCGACCCGCGCCACGGCCTGACAGAGCTGGACGACATCCTGCTGGAGGTCATCCGCCCACGGGTGGAGCAAGGCCTGAAGTTTTTGATCATCCTGACCAAGGCCGACAAACTCACACGCGCCGAACAGGCCAAAGCCCTGTCGATTGCGCGACTGCAAGCGGGCGGCGGAGAAGTCAGACTGTTCTCGGCCTTGAAAAAGCAGGGCGTGGACGATGTGGCCCAACTGCTGTGGGACTGGACGCACCCGAAAGACGGTGCACCAGCGCCCGCCCCTGCAGAGCCACCCGAAGACGAACCCGAAGCGCTGGACGAGTGATCTGATCAGACCACTGCGGATCGCTTCATGACTTGGAGTGATCCCCTTTTGAAACCCGGCATCCAGACCTGGCAGCAAGCCCTGCCCCATGGCATCACCCTCAGCTGCCGCGCCTGTGGCGATCCCGGCCGCCCCGTGCTGATGTTCCTGCACGGCTTCCCGGAGGCCGCGTTTGTGTGGGACGAACTGCTGCAACACTTTGCACGCCCCGAAAACGGCGGCTACCGCTGCGTGGCCCCCAACTTGCGCGGCTACGAACGCTCCAGCGCCCCAGACGATGTCAAGGCCTACCGGGCCAAACATCTGGTGCAAGACAGCGTGGCCCTGATCGAGGTGGAATGCGGCACCTCTGCACCCTTGGCCGCGTTGATTGCCCACGATTGGGGCGGCGCGGTGGCCTGGAGCCTGGCCAACCAGCACCCCGAGCGCCTGCGCCAACTGGTCATCATCAACTCACCACACCCCGGCCCTTTCCTCAAAGCCCTGCAAAGCGACCCGGCGCAACAAGCGGCCAGCGCCTACATGAACTTTCTGGTGCAGCCCGATACCGCCGCGCAAGTGGCGGCCAACGACTTTGAACGGCTGCTGGGCTTTCTGGACGGACACGACCACGAACTGCCCTCACTCACCCAGCCTGCAGGTGCCCCCCTGCACGAACCGGCCCGCTGGCTCACCCCCGAAGTCAAAGCGCGCTACCGCCAAGTCTGGCGGCACGGCCTGCAAGGCGGGCTCAACTATTACCGGGCCTCGCCCCTGCGACCCGCCACGGCGCAAGACCCGGGCGCATCGGCGGTTCAGATCCCGCCGGAAGCCTTGCACATCGGCGTGTCCACGCTGGTGCTGTGGGCGCAAGACGACATCGCCTTGCTGCCCTGCCTGACCGAAGGCCTGGCGCAGCATGTGCCTGACTTGAAACTGGTGCCGATTCCCAAAGCCACGCATTGGGTGGTACATGAAAAACCCGGACGGGTGATCCGCGAAATCACCGCTTTTCTGAGGCCAGCTCCGCCTCAGTAAACGCTGGGCTCACCCTCGGGCCGGGTCTTGAAACGCTTGTGCACCCAGTAATACTGTTCGGGCATGGTGGCGATCAGGGCTTCCAGCTCACGGTTCATGCGCGCGGTGTCGGCCTGCACATCGTCCGAAGGAAAATCGGTCCAAATCGGTCCAATTTCCACGCTGTAGCCCGATGTCGTCATGCGGGTGGCCACCGTGAGCACCTTGGCGCGTCCCAGGCGTGAAAAGCGCGACAACGAAGGCACCGTGGCCGCCTGCACCCCAAAGAAGGGGACAAACAAGGATTCCTGTGGCCCAAAATCCATGTCGGGTAACAAATACAGCTTGTCGCCTTGCCGCAAGCCCGAGACGATGGGTTTGACCCCCCCATGCCGAAAATACAGCGCCGCCATGCCAGAACGATTGCGCCCGTCGCGCACCCAGGCGTCCAGCGACGGATGGCTTTGCGGCACATAAATGCTGGCCATGCGTGCCTTGCCCAGCACAGTGAGCGCCGTGCCACCAGCGTCCAGGCCCACAAAATGTGGCGCCAATATCACCACCCCTGACTCACCCAGCAAGGCAGAAATGTCCCCCTCCAGTTTGAGCCTGCGTCGCAATTGCGCAAGCGAACCGTGCCACAGCCACGAGCGATCCAGCAAGGACTGCATTACCCCAACCATGTGCCGTCGCGTCAGGCGCTGACGCTCGGTATCGGACAAATCAGGAAAGCACAGCCGCAAATTGACCTGCACAATGTGCCTGCGGCTGTGGGCCAGCGCATACAACACATGACCCAAGACCCAACCCAGCCCTCGCACCCAAGACAGTGGCCAAGGTGCCAGCAATCGCATAAAAACAATCAGCGGATGCATCAGGACTCCCGGCGCGGCTGTTTGTAACGGGCATAGCCCCAAAGGTACTGCTGGGGGCACTCCGATACGAGCCGCTCCATGGCCTGGTTGATTTGCACCACCGCCACCTCCAGATCAGGTGACAAATCGTGCCCCAGCGGCTTGGTGTGCAAGCGAAAACCCCGGCCAAAGCTCAGACGCTCGCCCCAGATCAAAACCACGCGTGCACCAGTTTGCAAAGCCAGACGCGCAGCCAACGTCATGGTGTAGGCGGGTTTGCCAAAAAACGGCGCCCATTGGCCCATGCCTTCTGGCGGCACCTGGTCTGGCAGCAAGCCCACAGCATGACCTGCGCGCAAGGCCTTGATCATCTGACGAACGCCCGCCAAGGTGGTCGGCACGGCCTCTAGGCCGGGGCGATTGCGCGCCAAGGCCATCACCTCACCCAAGGCCGCATGGCGGGCCGGGCGGTACAGCACCGTCAAAGGCCCACGCTCCGCCCCAAAGCGCGAAGCCAAGGCCTGCGCCGTGATTTCAAAACAGCCCATGTGGGGCGTCAAAAACAAAACGCCCTGACCAGCGGCGTAAGCATCGGCTGCCGCCTGGCCTTCGGCCCATTGCACCGGCGCAGGTCGGCCCAGCCACAAACGCGGCAACTCGGCCGACATGCAGCCCGCATGCCCCACCGCGCCCAGGACATGCCACCAGCGCAGCCCTGCTTGCCGGGCGTTGTCCAAAAAGCGGCGCCGGTAAGTGGGCGACAAAGCCCAGGCCAGCCAGCCCCCCAGCCAGCCCATGACGTGCAGGGCCCACAAAGGCCAGGCCGAAAAGAAACGGAACCATCTCAACATGGGTGAGATTTTGCCTTGAACTGATCAACCCCATGCCAACGAAGCGCACGGGCACAAAAGGGCATGCATGGGTTGGTACCTGTTTTCATGCGCCGCGCTACCGGTTCGACACCCGCGCAAACCGGGCTCAGGTCAATACCATCAAAACAGCCAAATTTTTTAAATCCGGCATGACTTGCTGGTCACACAGTGGATTCACGATGAAAAACGACAAGCTCTCCCCCAGCTATTTCAGCACCAGCCAAGCGGCAAGATTGCTGGGCCTGTCGGTGGGCACCGTTCAACGCATGGTCGAGACCGGTGTATTCAAAGCCTTTGTGACGCAAGGCGGCCACCGCCGGATTCTGTCGTCCTCCCTCCAGCAGTTTTGCGAAGATCAAGGCTTTTCCAGCCCCCAGACCACACGAGATGTGCCGCTGATCTGCATCCTTCATGCCAGCGACAAAGTCAACAGCACATTGACGCAACTGAACCAATGGACCGATGTCAAAGTGATCACCCAGCCGCTGGACTTGATGGGACTGCACCGCACGATTGGGGCCTTGTTCATTGATGCACGCATCGCCTGGGTGCACAGCTCGCCCATGCACCTGCAAGACACCGCCGCCCGCGATGCACACATCGTGGTTTACAACAGCACACAACTGCCCCCTGCCAGCGCCTTGCATGCGGCCAACCATGTGTCGCTTTTTGAGGGCGACATCAGCACTGATCTGGTTTTTGGTTATTTGCTAGGCAACAGCCGCGGGCAAAACCTGCCCGAGATCAACGCAGACAAACCCGCCCTGATGTTGACGCATGACCGCGCCACGCCAGCCCATGGTCAAGTTAAACCCGCCTTCGCGAAACCGGTACCAACACCACACAAACACCCCGACTCTTGAAAGCCGCATAAAAGGCCTTATCATTAGCACTCGATGGAGTTGAGTGCTAACAACACCCTCCACAGAGTCAACAAGCACTTATTGGGTGCTTTCGTTTTAAACCCTTGTTTCAAATCCAGGAGATTCCATGAAACTGCGTCCTTTGGGCGATCGCGTGATCGTCAAGCGTATCGAAAGCGAAACCAAAACAGCCTCGGGCATCGTGATCCCCGATTCGGCTGCTGAAAAGCCCGATCAAGGTGAAGTCCTGGCCGTCGGCCCCGGCAAGACCAACGACAAAGGCGAGACCAAAGCCCTGAGCGTGAAAGTCGGCGACCGCGTGTTGTTCGGCAAGTACAGCGGCCAGACCGTCAAGGTCGCTGGCGACGAGCTGT
>JACCDV010345340.1_pt1 | contig 17548 bp, 10 predicted proteins | sample 7446131 | NCBI WGS metagenome assembly JACCDV01 (sample SAMN15323448, study PRJNA562643) | freshwater metagenome | isolation source: river surface water | place: USA:Blue River Watershed | collected 2017-08-17 | reverse complement strand
GCATTACCGCTAAATCGTTGATAGTTTTGAATAAAAAATCCCATTTATGTTCCCATTGACCCATTGAGGCGTTAATTAATACAGTTATTACTGTCAATATTACAGTAATAACTGTATTCGTCAAGGGCTTGGTGAAAAAGTTTTAGATGGGATGATTTTGGGGGTTGAGTGGCTCAGGGGGTGAGCTTCGAGAGGCCAATAATCTAAATATAAATATCAAAACTGCTAAATGTTTTATAACTATCTTAAGATATGCGAATGAATAAGCCCTGCCCCTTTTGCACATTACCCGAAGAGAGAATCATTGAATCCAATGATTTTGGGGTTGTGATCAGGGATGGCTATCCAATTTCTGAAGGCCACACGCTGATTATTCCTAAAAGACATGTTGGCTCTTTTTTTGAAACTACTCAGGATGAAAAGTTAGCCTTGCTGGCTTTATTAGAGAGCGCTCAAAAGCAACTCAAGAAGGAATTCAATCCGCCATCATTCAATATCGGAATTAATGACGGTAAAGAAGCCGGTCAAACAGTGCCACACCTTCATATTCATTTGATACCAAGATATGAGTCAGATATGGCAGACCCTAGAGGCGGTGTTAGATGGATCATCCCAGGGAAAGCGAAGTATTGGGAATGACAAACTCAGAAATCCTTGATTTATTTAGCTCAATTAATTGTGCAAGACAGGGTGACGGTTACGCACCACATAAACCAATACTAGTTCTTTTGATCTTAGAAAAAATTCTCAGCGGACATCAAAACTTATTTACTTTTCTTGAGTTAGATCACGAGTTGAAAAAATGGCTTGAGAAATACGGCTCCAACAATGCCTCCAATACTCGCAATGAGCCCTTCTGGCGTCTTAAAAATGATGGTATTTGGGATATTGATGCACCCGAATCGCTCACAAAACAAGAAAGTACGCCAAGTCCAAATCAACTTATCGAATTTAATGTTGCTGCTCGACTAAAAGACGACCTATACAGAGATCTCATACAGAACTTCGAACTCGTTAAACAGTTAGCAAAGTTAATAGTCAACAAGTATGTGAATGAGTCAGTCCGAAAAGTATTTACTGCAGATATTGCTCCAAATATTCAGCTTTTAGACCGACAGTATTGGTGGGTAAGTCAAAATAAAACTTACCATCATGAAGTACCTGGTAACTTCATGTGGTCACCCAAGGTAAATTCTAGAGGCGGCAGAGTACCATCATATGATTTTATGGAAAGCATGAAGATAGGTGATGTTGTTTTTTCATTCGCGGACACTTATATAAAAGCGATTGGAATCGTAACAAGTCCTGCAGAATCTAGCGTCAAACCCGATTTTGGCACCGCAGGCGCTGATTGGTCGGATGATGGTTGGTTGGTTGATGTCGCCTTTGAAGAACTTGGCATGGCTGAATTTAAACCGAGGGATCACATGGATCTCTTGACGCCAACCCTCCCGGAGTTACATTCTCCGATTCGACCAAACGGTGGTGGCAACCAAATTTATCTTGCTAAAATTTCTAAAGAAATGTCGGATGTATTAATAGCACTATCAAAAGGTGTTGGCAGCTCAATTGTGACTGAATTATCGAAGAACATCGAATTTGAATTACCTGAAGAAGAAGTCTCTGTTATTGATGAAATCAAAATGAGAACAGATATTGGCGACACTCAGAAAATACAAATTATTAATTCAAGACGTGGCCAAGGGGTTTTCAAAGCCAACGTTCGATTGGTTGAAACATCATGCCGCATTACTAAAGTTACTAACCCAAAACATTTAATTGCCAGCCATATTAAGCCCTGGTCAAAGTCCGATGATCTTGAGAAGTTAAGTGGATTCAATGGTCTCTTACTGGCACCCCACATAGATCACTTATTTGATAAGGGCTTTATCTCTTTCGAAGGCAATGGGAATTTGATTCTCTCAAGCAAATTAGATAGTTCCTTATTAGATAAATGGCATATTGAGAAGAATATCAATGTGGGCAGCTTTAGGAATGAGCAGCAACAATTTTTAGAGTACCACAGGGATGTAGTTTTGTTTAAGTAGAAAAATGTAGTTAAATATCAAGAATTTAAAATATTCGCTCATCCTCAAGTCTTGATTTCAATCTTTTTTTTGCCATAGACTCAATTCTTTCCACTGCTTTAAAAACCACATCTAAACTAATTTCAGGAATTTCATCGTTATTATCAAGATAGCCACTTAGATATTGAGCTGCCGGAGTATCAATACCAATTCTCTGACAAACCAAGTAAGAAGTTGTCTCAGCCTCAAACTCTCTAACATTTTTAGTCAACTCAGCCCGATCGGGCCATAAATTGTATGCCCCAGGTCCAATATGACCACAATAAATATGTGCTAGTTCGTGAGTAAGAGTGGCAAAGTTTACTTCATCGCTCAAATTTAAATTTAAAGTAATTTCTGACAGAATTGGTATTTCTTTCCCCTCCAAAAACATTGTCTGATTTCTACCTACAAAACTTCCAGCTCCAATCACATGATAGGGGTCATTAGCATCTCGAACATAACCACCCAAAGTACTTCCTAACGCACGATCATTCACTCTAATTCCGTCTTGTTCAGAATTTAGGGTAATTAATTTATAAGCGCCCTCAGGTAGAGTGCCTTGAACCTGAAAAGGGTTTTCAATTTCAGGGGGTAGCGGCCTTCCCTGTGTTTGCGAAACATCAAAACAAAACATGACTGGTCCACCTGGCCTAAGCATCACTAATGGTTGAGCATTCGGAATTGGGTCTCGACCATATTTTTGATCCCATTGCTTTGCTGGCAAAACATATCTAGCCCCTGGCATTTGAATATTTACTAAGATCGCATTAAAAATGGAATAACTCTTGAATGCGCTTAAAAATTTAATTAATTCAGAAAATTGATCGCTACTGCGATATCTTCCGGCAAGAAGAAATAGCTCATCCAGGATGCCTTTAGTTTCATCAATTTTATTTTTACTCATACTCAAAAGATCTGAATTTTCCATTAGAGCTGCTGATAGTAGCCACGTACCTTCTTAGCCATGAGTACACGACGCTCAGCCAAAAATGCAGGATAGTCAGTCAGATTACCGGATAAGACCATATCTATTGGAATACAGTTCTCTTTGAAGTTTTCTAACAAATCACTTTTGTTTTGAATGCCGCCAAGTATTAGATCACCGGACTCGCATTGCGCAAGGACTTGAGCAAAATACTCAGAAGGATTTTTGTCGCCAATTTTGATATTAATCTCTTGCTGAGTTAAGGCATAGTTAGCAACTTGGTTGTATTCGGCGCGCGAATTGCCTTTACCTTTAAGGAAGTTCTTGGGGAAGATATGATGAATATCGCCCTGGTGAACCAATAATTCAGTAGCTTTAATATCTTTAGAAAATAAGCCTCTATCACCTAATTTAGCCTGAGCAGCCCAGAAAATATGTAAAGAAGGTCGGCTATTTGAGGAGGTATTGAGATCCTGGACAAGCCCAACATCCCAGAAGGCCGACGAAAGCTCTGCAGCCTCAACTTGAGCAAGGATTTCATCAAATGGTTGTGAATGTATCTGTCGTATGTCAAAGTCCATATTAGACTCTGGTGAGCTAGAGTATCTACCAGTAAGAAGGCTCATAACAAACCATCTTCTAACCCAAGATTCAATTCTTGGGTCATTACCGTATTGCGCTTTTAATCTCAGATAAAGCACATAAGCAAAATTAAGAGCGCCTGCAGAACGGATTAAAGTGTTTGTTACAAATCCCGCTGATTTAATAATCATTAGAATTCGCTGGAAATGAGTTTGGTTTACAAAATTCATTGCCCCAACAGTTAGCTTCTTATAGCTATCTTCTTCAATCTCGCGCTCATAGGTACGAGTCTCAAAGTTTCTTCCAGATAACAACCCCACTAAATCGGCAATCTTACCGCGAGGGAATTGACTCATGAAAGCTACGCGAAGAAGATCGCTATAACTAGGATCGTATAAATCTTCGTTATCTTGCTTTAACCACTTGATAGCTTGCCAATAGGGCGTTGCCACAAATTCTTTATCGTTTTCTTCGATATGCGCCGCAAACTCAGGGGCTCTTGCGAGATGGCAAAAGTAATCTATTGCCTTTCGCAGCACGTTGCCGCCAAGGTCCTCATTGGCAGCTATCTTAGACATTGCAAAATCTGCCTGAGAAAGAACTACGCCTTTGGAGTTAATTCGGATAAAAATCTCAGTAACAGTTTCAATATCTAAATCACCAGCTAGCTCAATCATGCCAATTTGCTTTTTAGTGATGTCTTTTAGAAACTCAATTCTATCCTCGATAAGGGTAGGGTCAGCCCCAGGATTAGCATCACAGTAATCTTTTATAAGCTTCGTAACACGCAACTTCCCTGTAACAATTGGACATAAGTCAGGAAACCAGGAAGAATCTCGTTCAATAGCTGGGTTGCATACCTCGAACCTTTCATCAATAGGATGAAATGAAATTTTGATATTTATAGATTTATATTCCTTATTGATAACTCGCTGACCTAGTAGAGCCGCTGTCAATGCTGTAACTCGCTGTTGACCATCAATTAAAATCTTTTTGCCCTCGGACAAGGTTCCATCCTTAAGTCTTACTGTTGGATTTTTCCAGGCAATTATGTAGCCAACAGGATATCCTTGATAAAGGCTGTCTAATAAATCCCTAACCTGAGACGCATCCCAGACAAATGGTCGCTGTATTTCCGGAATTGCAATTTCACCAGATTTAACCCAAGCAAGTAAGGTTTCAATCAAATGTTGGTTAACTGAATATTTTTGAGACATCCTCTAATAGCCCTATAAGATAATCATGTAGTTGAATTTTTAGTTAACTCTCGAAAACTCTCTAAGATCTTAGTCATTACTAGTGTAATGAACCAAAAATATCTAAGTAATTAATTTCTAATAATTCCACGATTAATCTTAGGTAAAACTTAGAAAAGCAATTTTCTTAATCTAATGGTAAAAAACGGCCTAACAAAAATCTCAAAACTTTTTACAAATAATTTATACATACGATCTACCATCCGCGATTTACTAGAGAGCTCAAAAAATTGTTACCTTGGATCCAAAATATCAACCTTAAGCGGCTTTACAGCCATCCAAACTAATAACTCAATATCTTCCATTTGAATTGGTGGCAAGGGCTCTACTGCCTGAGCAGGCTCAAGACCACTTCCCAAAATATTATCTACAAGAAATTTTGATTTTATAGAACCCTCTAGCTGTGTTTCAAACCAATGTCTTAGCAAACTTTCGTCTCTTCTCGACCATGGGGACTCCAAAATATCTAACGCCTTATAGAATTTATCTTTATCTATGTCTTCGGGAATATGCTTTCTCAAATGGTTTGCAACCTTCTGGTTAAGAGGCCTAACTTTTGGCTGAAGATTTAAGGGATCAGTTTCATGCATCCAACTTTTCCAAATATCGGATTTGGCAACTTCCCACGAATCAAAAACATTATCTGTTGCACTTTCATCAATTTCCAAAGGGGTATCCCAAGAGCACTCCACTAATCTTAAGCATGTACCAATTTCAGAAATAATCTTAATATCCTCTGCATCAGCTGATAAGTCAAATGAGCCCCACTCAGAGTTTGTTTTAATAAACCTTAAATAAGTTCTCTCGCCAACTTTTGCACAAAAGAAATAGCCCTGAACAGAACCGGAAATCATCCCACTTCCAGACTTCCATGGAATATTAACAATCAAATCCTTGTCATCTTTCAAGGCTTTTCTAAGCGTTTGTCTATATTCTTCGCCTGATTGAGAAGAGCTTATGGTGCCACCTCGCTCATAGATCGAATTATCTTCTTTAAGTAAACGCTCAATCTCTTCTCTTGTTTCGCTAAAAACCTGGCTCCCACTTTGCCCTCCATCAAGCGGAGATGAAACGCCCACAGAAGCAGCTGCCATGGCAAGCTTATTTAAGATCCTGGCCTCTAAATTTAACAACTCATCCAGTCTATCTACAGGAAAAATTGTTCTCATAAAAACCCTCGGGTGAGGGCTGCCAATACGGTCAATTCGCCCATGCCTTTGAACAAGACGCATAGGATTCCATGGCATATCATAATTAATGATATGACGGCATTGCTGAAGATTTACGCCCTCAGCAAGAACATCCGTTGATATTAAAATATCAATCATATCCTCACCGCTTTTAGAGCCCGAAGAAATTGGTGCAAACTGCTCGACTGCAATTTCACGCTTCAAATCTGCATCATCTGCAGAACCACTAACAGATGCAATGCGATTTTTGTATGCGCTTAAATTTGGATTTTTTTCTACCTCTTTGATTAAGAAATCTCTAATCCATGTAACAGTATCTGAGAAGTAGGAAAAGATTAATACCTTCCTATTTTGTATACTATCTATCAAATCTACTGATTCATCAGTTGCCTGCTGAGCAATGAATTCGAGCTCTCTAACTAATGCTTTTAACTTAGGATCGTTGGCAGGTGCAATATTGTTAAGACTACTTTCAATGTTGATCAGAATCTCAAGGTCATGCTCAATATCTTTTCTAAGGTCGACCTTTTTGTAATCATCCAGAGGAAATGTATTCTCATTATTTTCTAAAAGATCTTCAAAATTATCGTCATCAGTTACCGATAACTCATTCAAAAACGCCGTAGTAATGACATACCCGGAATCCAAGGCCTTTAAAAATAGGTGGTGCTGTACTATGAGGCGCTTAATAGTTTTCCTAAAAGCCTCACCTGAAGACTCAAATCTTTTAAGCAGTCCGCTCCGGATTAATCCAATAGCAGCAGAAGCATTAAAATTATCATCCTCATTAGGCTTTAGCCGATATATTTCAGTTTTGTACCTAGCAAAAAGGAGTTGGTTAGGCGACTCTGGATCAAGCGCATCTTCAATTGAATCAAATAGATCTGGATATGATTCATCTAGATCATATCTAACAGTTATTGCATTTGGCTGGGGGAAAATAATGGGGACCATGTTCCCATCAGGTCCCTTTATATAGTCATTAGCATAGTGTTTCTTAACGAACTGCCTAGTTCTTTTAACTGTAGTTGCATCAATAATCGGATACAACAGGTCAGGCGATAGATTTGCAGGGTCATGTCGCATAGCTTCTTCAAATCTATCTCTAATGGAAATAATGCCTTTACTAGCAAGAAAAGAGTCTTGCTTGAGAAAGAATCTAGTAAGGTGATATAGATCCCATAAAGAATTATTTACAGGGGTTGCCGTTAACATTAGTAAGTCTTTTCGCCTGCCGTAAAGAAGCGATCTCAGTGCTGCTGCGCGAAATGGTGCATCAGGATTCCTATAATTATGGGCCTCATCAACAATGATTAACTGATACTCATCAATATCTCTCTCAATGTGCCTTTCCTTAGCATTTGGACGCCTTGAATCCCTTAGGCTAATATCATTTCCAAGCTGCTCGAAAGATAAAACCTCAACATAAAGCTGAAATTCTGATTTAAATTTTTTCCAAGTACTATCTCTTAAGGATGCCGGGCATATTAATAAAGCTCGTTGCCTTTTATCCATATATCGAGTGAGAATTTCGCCCGCAATAAATGTTTTCCCCAAGCCAACCTCATCAGCAACAATAACGCCGCCACACTCATTAATAAGGCGAATTGCACGTTCAACACCATGCTTCTGAAAGTTTGTAAGTGGCAAATTTCTATCGTGAGTAGATTCATTTTCAACTTCAGGGCCGTACAATTCGAACAAGACTCTTAGGAAGATTTCAAAAGGCTTTCGTGGCTCAAAAATTTCCTCAAAAAAATCTGCCAAATCAAATTCGACTGCATCTTTCCATAAATTCTCGAACCATAACTCAGCATCACTCACTACATCAGTTAGTACACTTGTCATGTTTAGCTCTAAATTCGATCCCAAGCCAGAAGATGTTAAGTTAGAAGATCCGACTATTGCAGCACTTGAATTACCATCCGCTTCAGAATAAATATATGCTTTTGCATGCATAAATGTTTTTTCATATCTTCTTACTTCGATATTTCCAGAATTTAAAGCTGAAACCATTGATCTAATAGCGCCAGAAGATGCCTTATTGAAAGGGAAGTGGTCTCTCTCCTGCTTAATTAGTCTTTCCTGATTTTTAAGATTTTCTCTGAGCTGTCTAGTTTCAAAATCATTTAAGGTTTCATCCAATCGTTTATGCCAACGATCATTATTAGGCGGAGGCTCAACGCCTAGAAGTAACTTAACCCTAGGTATCTTTATTAAAGAACTGGATATCTTAGAAAAACCTTCAGGACTGAAAAAAGCAGAGGCGATTCTGACTTGAGGATTTTTACTTAAATCAGATCCATTTAGATAATTAACGAGAACTTTATGAAGTTTATTATCATCAATATTGTCTACCAATGAAGGCAGATCATTCTTTAATGTTTTCATTTATATGCTTTATAAAAATCTAATACAGACTTAAGCGTAGGCTTATAGTCCCATCCCTCATGGAATGTTTCAAATATATGAGTTAGGTCTTTTGCAGTAAGTCCATATAAATGAGCAACTACTGCATCTAACTCATAGATCATTAGTTTCTTATCGTTTTCATCAAGAGGACCAAACTCGACGCTAATTTTTTTAGCCCAATCTGAGTAGCGCTGATCTACGGATGCTAGTCTTCCACTTAATTCAACAACTTTTTTCCATAAAGGGTTGTCTTTATTTGGTCTAGGTATTGGCAGCGGGTTAAATAAATAAAAATTAAAATTTACCTCTACGTATCTTCTGGCATACCAATCTAATGGGATCGATGACAGAACGCCCAATAAATAAGCCTCATCAAACTCATCACCTCTTGGGAATAAAAGATATTGTGCCGCATTAGTTAAAAAAACATTTGGAGGAACTAAGGCAACTCTGCATGTTCTGGTATCAGTAGCACGTGTTATGAGCCGAAATGCAATTCTTGGCTTTAATGGGGCTAATGTTTTTTTATCCAATACATAATCGTGACTAAATTCGCCATGAGCACTATTTCTTGAGGACCTATTTGATCTAAGCCTTTTGTCATATAACCAAGGTAAAACAATATCAGGGTTAGCCCATGCATAATAAGTTTTTGTATCAGGAGACCATATATCAAAACTTTCACCCTTGAATACCGGCCAATATCCCTCGGGGGCGAATTCAGACTCTAAATTCATTAAGTTTTTTTGCAAAGTTGCATCCAGCTCCCTATCCGGACGAGCTCTCCAGTCTGTAAAATCCATCAACGGCTTCTGAGCAGTTGCATGAAGCTCTGTATCAGGCCTCACTCTCCAATCTTCATAAGTATTAATGCTTAACCAAGGTGATTTTCTCAATTTAGCGAATACTTCAATAGACTCTGCAGATGGCAATAGAGGTATTGATGCACTTTCATTCCATGTAAGAATTTCATCTGTAGAAAACTTTGCTTGATAATTCTTATTAGAAGAAAAATCTTCTAATGATCTAAAAGGCCCCGACAACTTAATTTCATGTGACTCAGTAGCATTTTTATAAATACTGACCAGACATATCGTATATTGTGGATGAACGTTACCGAAAATCCATCTTTTATTATTCACTAATGAAGCAATCTCAATAGTCTCTGATTCTTTAAATAAGGCTTTTCTAAACTCTTCAGAACCTTTTGCGCTCATGGAAGACCTGGGCAGTACGACTCCAATATAACCCCCTAACGGAGACAATATGTTCCAAAATCTCCATGCGAATGCTTTATAAAGATCAGCATCCCCAATCTCTATTCCGGGATAGTTGCCAGCACTTAACAATGTAGAAAGCGTTTCAACTTGCTTTTTCTGAATTTCATATAATCTAGCTAGATCAGGCCGTTCATATTTCAATTCAACCCACCTTATTTCCTGCTCCCGCTGTGGAATTCCTCTCAGACCAGGAAAATGACCTGTCCAGAAATCCCTTTCTTCAGGCTTAATCTCTTCCCAAGGGGGGTTGCCTAAAATTACATCAAAGCCTTTTCTAGGCCTCAAAAAAACCTCTGGAAAAACTAATGGAAAGTGGATAACTTTAAAAGGCTCCAAAAGCTTTCTGGCAACCCTTAATTCATGACTATTCTGAATAGTCGTCCTTCTCTCCTCCCATTCTTCAAAAGGAAATGCTTTTAACTTTTCATCCTTAGAGATTGATTGAGCAATAATCAAATCACACAAAGCGTTAATTGGCTGAGTCGTTTCTTGGGCTTCAGCGATAAGTTTTCTACCTTTTTCTATATCTTTAATAGTTCCATCAGTGAGCTTCGCAAGTTTTCTAAGGGGTTCTGCTGCGTTATTTAATAGAGCTTCAGAATCAACAGCAAACATCTGAGATAACGCAAAATTATCACTGGCCTCATTAAACTTTTCATTTACTTGTTCCAAGGAGCCAATACCAACTAGTGAGTTCCCATAGACCAAATTATGGTCAAGTAGCGACAGTGGTAACCCAGGAACAAATGAATGTATCCAAATAGAAAGTCTGGAGAGTTGAACTGCTAGTGGATTTAAATCAACCCCATATATGCAACGTCTTGCAATTAATCTTCGTAACAGTTGACTATCTTCAATTGCAATGTACTCAGAATATTCCTTTAATTGAGTCATTGCAGCAATTCTCAGTTCATTTAATTCCTTAATAACTCCTGGTAGTCGTCTACTTTCCAAAACTTCGCTAAAACGTTTTTCGATCCTATCAATAGCCGCAACAAGAAAATGGCCTGATCCCATTGCAATATCGGCAATACGAAAATCAAAGAAACTTTCAGATGCGGCAATCTCATCGAGGTTCGCCAATCTGGCAATATGATTAACTAAAGCTGGCTCTAGAGCTATATCAAGCAAATACTCCACTGCAAAATCAGGAGTGTAGTAGCTTCCGGAAGATTTTCTGGCACCCGATCTATCATGAAGGTATACCTGACCTTTTTTAATAAAAATTTCTTTACCATCTTTTGCTGGCAAATAATTTCCATTTTTGTCTCTAGTTAAATTCTGCTCTGCCAAAGACAGTTCAGACTCCAGCAAGCCTTCATAAATAGTACCAAACTCTCTAACACTCAAACTACGAAAGTCTACTGATCCAAGAATATTTTCGGAGTTTTCTGTTGTAAGCAGCGCCTTTAAAGCTTTTTCAAAAAATATATTATCAATCTTAATCTTCTTAAGCTCGTAGCCGGCTAAAGAAATTGATTTGTCTGAAGAAAAAATTGTTCCATCGTAAACCGGGACACCCCACTCTTTATTACCTTGATAAACTGCATCAAAAAGTTGCTCAATTTCATTCCAATGATGGTGCCCATTAGTATTGGCAATTTCTTCATCATTAGTGACCGATAAGTCTTCTGCCTTTTGCTTAAGAGATCTTCTTCTATACAACTCATTTACCTTGTAAGGTAAAAGATCCCTGTCCTCAGCATAGGCTATAAATAACAGTCTAAATAAAACAATTAGCGCCATCTCATAAGTAAGTGAGATCTCAGCACTTGTAGGCTTAGTTAAATTTCTAGCCTCTGAAATACCCGCAGCAAGCTCTGGAACTACAACGTCATAAATTCTTTCTCGAAGCCGCTCTGCAAGCGCACCAGAAAATCTTTTTGAATCTGCAATTAGGCCTTCTACAGTTCCTGAATCTCTTAGAGCGTCCGCAGAAAATAGAAGCCAAAGATATGAAAGGTCTTTTTCTGATAAAAGTGTTGGCTGACATTCAATGTAGGTCTCTGTTCTCCCTCTTCTTCCAACACCAATATTTTTTGTCGAATACAAGCGAATACGATTTCCTTGTATAAAAACAACCCATGGCAATCCTTCTTTATCTGCTTTAGTTAGGGCATATGACACAGGAGATAGATTATTGAAACGCTCGAGCCCAGTCTCCTCTATTTCCCCATCCTGCAACATTACAGCAAGAGCAGTTCTGCGGTCATGGGACTTTAACAAGTTAGTTAAATTATCTAATCGTTCGATAGAAAATCCTAGAGCCTTTAGTAATTCAACATTGCTTTTATCTACCGCCTTTTTTGCTAGCTCCTTTGCATGAACCCAATCAGCCCTTTCTGCCATATTTTTTGAAAGAGCATGTAAGGCAAATAGGCCTTCATTAGTAATTCCAGGTAACTGAGTCTCCAGCGATGGTAATGCTTGCGTTAGAAAACGAATGGCGGCATGTCTGTCAGACTCCAAAAGTGCAGCTCTTGCAATTCTTTCAGCCTGTCCTAAGTCATTAATATGAAAAATTGGGGGCTGCTCACCCGATGGTCCGCATAAAGCGACACCATCAGGATAGTGAATAACTATCAAGAGGGGTGATGATCTTCCCGCCTTTCGGTCTATCCAAACTTTAGAAATGCTTGATGTATTTGGTTTAGCTTGTGATTTATAGAGGGCTACCTCTAGTGCATTTGAACCTTTTCCCAAAAATAAGTTTACAGACTTGATTCCCCCGTGCTCACTTTGATTCAGGGGCCTCGGGTTTAAATCCTCTAGGAATTGATCCACTTGTTCTCGCAATCTGATATTCGTTATTCGGATGAACCTAATTAATAATAACGAGGCAACTTTATTAGGTAACTGAAAAAATACTAATCTCGCACGCCCTTACTTTTCTACTCTCCGATCTATGGGCAGCTAAGCCAGTGCTTGGTTTATAAATATCTAAACCTCTACCTAGTTTGACCACATAACCCGAGTCAGAAATAACATAACGATCATGAAGATTTGGTAAATATGAGTATTGTAAGACTACTCCATGGTTTGAAAAAAGCTCCTTACTAAGATCAATCAGTGCCGCTTCGTTTGCATCCTTAAACTCTAGCTGCGGAAAAGATGTATGAATATCAATGATCTTAGGCTTAGAGCTCTCAACCATGTGGAGAATTAACTCCTTAAGATTTCTAAGTTGATGGGGCTTAAAAAGATAGGGGTCAACAATGCGGATATTATTTGCTTTAGCAAAAATTGTTGGGTCAAATAATTTAGAAAGAGACCAGCCAGACTCACCATCTTTTAATCTATAGGTAGCAAACAAGCGCTTACAGCTATCCAATAGCTGGTCACCCCAATCTAAAGTTGCCTCATTATCGCTTGACGACGAGCTTTGAATAAAACTTTGGGGAGGTAAATCCTCCAATGACAGCACACTAATTTGACTATTTGTAAGAAGATCTTCTAATTTTTTAAAGTTAGAAATAGTAGCAGACGTCTCCGAGGTAATACCAGAGAGCATTTTTTCGGCCTGTTCCTTTTGTCCATTAACAATTGTTTCAGTAGCCTGTCTAAGGTTAGCCAGTGCTGTTTCAAATTGAGCATCAATTTCTTGAAAGGTTTCCCTTGGGGCAAGTTCAGCAGATTTCAAAAGACTTTGGGCAAACTCATAGTTTCTTTTTGCAACGTGAGATGAAAGTGCATCAGATAGAAGCTCATCAATCAAGTCATAAAAATGATTAACAACGCTTTGCTGCGCTGCTGTTGTTCCTCTTCCCCAAATATCTGCTACCTCAAGCCTCTTGTCTGATATCTTCTTCTCTACCTCTTCATTAACAAAGGTGTCCAGGAAGCGGATAATCTTGTCCTGTTCAGCAACAATTAATTCCTGATTTTTTTCTAAGATTTTATTAGTTGAATCTTTAAGCTTTCGCTTAATATCAAATTGGGTAAAATCGCCGAGATCTAATTCAGAGGCTGCTTTGACAGCGCCTTTTGAAAGTTTGCTTATCTTTGTATCGTGCCTTCTTACATAATTTGCAAAGTCTTCTACATGTGATTCAAGCATTTGCTGAACAGCAGGGAATATTTTATTTGCAACCCTTGTTTGTAAATCATGCATGTATCCCCAATTTTGCCCTCTTTTTGTACGCCAATGTCGAGCAATGTCATCAACCCTGAATTTATTAAGCTCTTTCTCAGCCTTCAAAACAATATTTTCTATAGTCTTCTTTTGATCATGAAGCCGATTATTTGTAGACTCCTTGAATAGACTAAAAACCTCACCTAGTTCCGTCTCAACCCCTTTGCGAATTTCCTCAAATTGGGCACGAAAGGTATTGAGTCTTCGCTCAACCTCTTCTCTATTCTTAGTGTTTCTAATGGCAGATAGTTTTTCGTTAATCGTATCAGCAAGGTTTTCAAGTATTGCTTTTGACTGCCCAAGAATTGAAGTTGCTGCGATTGCAATTCTTGATTCTGTCGAAAGAATATTACTTAATTGGGTTTTAAAGCCTATTAGACCGCCCGGATCATCTTTTTTTATAAATACACCGGGAGTTCGCTTAGCTTTATGGTCACGGTGAGCCTTAACAGAGGTGAATACAATTTCAACATTTGAAAATTGCTCTGAATAGACTTTGGTTAATTCAGTATCTGAACCAGAAAGCTCCTCTAATGTTTTTCGTATTTCGCTGTTTAGTCTATATCTTTCATGAGCAATACGTTGCTCGATGGTTTGAGGCTCCTCATCCTCAGCCAGCGCCCCATCAATGTGTTGCTGATATGTTTGATCTACTTGAGTAATCACAATCATTAACTGTTTGATTGTTCCCTTACGAAGCAATGTCAGTAAAAAATCTTTCTCAGACTGCCCATATGCGACACCGGATTTGGTTAAGAATAGAATTGCATCAACATGCTGAACTGACTGCTCAGTTAGGCTAACTCGAAATCTTTCAGTATCGTCAAGTCCTGGCGTATCAATTAACTCAATTCCCCCCTGTAGTATTGAGGATGGGGTTGTAATATTTATCGATGAGACTAGGCAATGGTAGGGCTTCGAGCCTGATGTATAGATTTTTAGTTCATCACGAAAAATCTTCTCAGCATTTTTAACCGAGGGGTCGCCTAGAGAAATAACTTTCTGATTTGCCTCTTCTGAAATGAGCGATTTTTCAATTTCTTCTAAGTTAAATTTTTCTTCAACACCCTCGGAATTTTTCTTGGGCTTATTAAATGAATCCCACATTTTTGCTCTGTGTGCATCAATATGTTTTGGATCTAGATTAAATAATTTTTTCTGCTCTTCCCATTCTGCTTTACTAATAAAGTTAATCTTTGCTTCAATATTTTGGCCATAACAAAAAGTTGTTACCGCGGCAGTTTCTGGTGATGTATCTTCACCAGCCAATTTAATCTCAAGCAACTCATTAACAAAAGAAGATTTTCCAGCCTTAAACCTTCCTACAACAGCAACTTTATATTCCTCTGGTAAATGATTGTTAGTTAAAACATCATTTAGATTAGTTGCTGCATTTATGCAATCATTACCTACACCAGCAATATTCTCGCTAGACTTAGTTTTTAAAAATTGCTGTATTAACTTTATATTGCTAATCGCGTTACTGAGCTCATCTCTTAGTTTTGCGTGGGATTTCAATTTATTTCACCTAAATATTTAATTTCTATAAATAATATTTAAATTTAACATTATTGCAATAGCGATGTTGTTATTTTTCCCACTCCCCCATCTCCTCCATAGTCTCGATATCCTTAGGGCATATTGGGGGTCCAAGTGGTAAATGTCTTTTAAGCATCACCACTTCATAACCACACTTCGAGCATTTAGCTCCCGGTCTTTTAGTTTGGGATCTTGGTGATCCGCTAGGCACAGATAGTTTTGGGTGCGGGTATTTTCCAAGTTTTTCAGCAATTCTTATTAATTCTTGCCTCAAGAATTCATTGGCGCCCGCACTTCTCATGGGGCCCTTTAGGCCAACTGCCAAAGCAATTTCTTTGAATTTTTCACCATGACCATTTTTACAATCATCAATTGCATGGACCAGCTCGTGAATGAGGGTATCTAGAACTTCAACCGGATTTGATTCCTGTGGGGCAATAAATATTTGGTTAACTTGGTCGGCAGAGGCACTCGTAGACCAACATTGGCCAATATGCCTTGATCGAGCTCCAGTACTAGGAAAGCCGACCGATACTCTTACCTGCGGTAGGTAGTATCCCGCGCTCTCAAACACTGGCTTGAGATGTTCAACCGCATTGAGCAACCAAGCTTCCCTGACACCAATACTCATGTATCAATGACCTTTCATGCGCTTTGTTCTATGACCTACGGTGACAATCACACCCTCACTAAGAACTGCGTAGCAGTCAAAGTGAGCTTCTAAGGCAACGTATGTTCTTTTAGGCAGTGTGTTTCTCAGTTTTTGTCTGACAGCCTTGGGGAATGTGAGGATTTCAGCACCATGATGGTCGTGGTTAACCTTGCCATAATTGATCAATGAATCAATGACGTAACCAGGAATACCTCGTTGTTGCTGTCTGATTGTGGCGTGATGCGATGCAATAAATTCCATTTTTACCCCCCCTAAATTTGATTGTTGAAATGAGAATATCAAGGGGGTAGCTCAATGCGTGAGCTAGCAATTGGGTAAAGTAATAAATATGAGAATTTCCCGTTCAAAAGTAGACCTATTTATCGAGTGCCCCTTGTGCTTTTGGCTTGACCAGAAGGCCAAGATCAAGCGCCCTTCTGGACCACCGTTCAGTTTGAACGTGGCAGTCGACCATCTTTTCAAGAATGAGTTTGATTTATCTAGGGGTAAAGGTGTTCCAGCTAGATTGGCCAAGGAAGGTCTGAGCTTTATTCCAGTTGCACACCCGAAATTAGATCAATGGCGTGAGAACTTCAAAGGTGTTTCTCGTCAGTTTGGTGATATTGAGTTTTTTGGGGCCATTGATGATCTTTGGGTGGATATGTTTGGGGTTCACTATGTAGTGGATTACAAGGCAACTAGTAAAGCTGATGATGTGAGCTTAGATGCTGATTGGCAGATCTCTTATAAGAGGCAGGTAGAGTTTTATCAGTGGTTATTGCGTGGCAATGATCTACAGGTTTCCGATCAAGCTTGGTTTGTGTATACCAACGGTATTAAGGACGATGAGCCGTTCAATGATGTTTTGAGATTTAAAACAAAGCTGCTTTCTTATGACGGCAATGGTTCTTGGATTGAACCAACCTTGAAATCTTTAATCGCTTGCTTGAATAGCGATACGCCTCCTGAATGCAAGGAGGCTTGTGCCTATTGCCAATTTATCAAGAAGCGCAATCCCGCTAAGAGTTCGGTGGGCTTTGAGCCTAAGCCCATTAAAGCTGATCATCGCATCCCCCAGGCAGCACTCAGGGTGACCAATAAGCTTGCTGAGAGTGACCTTGCCGTGCAATTGCTTGAATCTACTGGTGATCGAAGAATGAGTATTGATGACTTGGTGACCCAAGTCATCAAGGCAAATGGTCGCCGTGCAATTTTGGCAAATAAGAAACGAGTGCTAGAGGTTGTTTATGGTCTACAGCAGTCTGGGGTGCTTAAGCTTGAGAATGGTGTGGCTATATTGCTGTGACAGTCTCGAGGCAAAATAAATTAGTTACTCTCGAATAGCTCATGATCTGAGCCCCTGCTTTGCCATACTGAAGCACCTAATTTAAATTTACTTGAAAGAATCCTATGACAGCTCAAGCTACAGAATCACTTGTTTTTAAAGGTGAGCGTTTGTCTATGTGCACAACGCCTTTGGATATTTACTTGGCTCAAAGAGGTATTCAGTT
>JACCDV010686110.1_pt1 | contig 17567 bp, 18 predicted proteins | sample 7446131 | NCBI WGS metagenome assembly JACCDV01 (sample SAMN15323448, study PRJNA562643) | freshwater metagenome | isolation source: river surface water | place: USA:Blue River Watershed | collected 2017-08-17 | reverse complement strand
GCTCGCTAGCTGCCTTCTTCGTGAAAGTTAGGCCGAGAATTTGGTCGGGTGTGGCAAAACCATTGGCCACTAAAAACATGATTCGCACAGTCATCAACTCGGTCTTGCCGCTTCCGGCACCCGCAATAACAAGAGTAGGACTGGTAAGCGAAGCGCCTTCCACCGCGGCCAGCTGTTCTTGGGTCAGCTGATGCGGGCTGATGACCGAATAAACCTGCTGAGCGCTGACTCTAAACATCGGAGACCGCCTTGGCGAGCAAAAGCTGACAATTGCCGTCTGCAGCGCAGTGGTCACTCAGATTCGCGGTCACAAATTGACTGTTGCCGTGCTCTTCAAATCGGGTGAATGCTTCGTGCAAGCGAGCAATGGCTTCGGAATCTAGCGGGCTTTGCTCCGACTCTTTTAGCTTCCCGGTACCAATCGAAATCAACTTGGCTCCCAGCACCTTTTCCTCCGGATGCAATTGCTCAACTGCCAATTGATAAATCGCCAACTGCATATTCTTCGAAGCATCAAGATTGGTCTTGCCGGTTTTTAGATCGGCAACCACAAGTCCATCACTGGTTTTCTCGATCCGATCAATTTTGCCTCTAATTCGAAGGCGCCCGAACTCGAGCTCAAAGCTCTGCTCGACTGCGTGCGGATTTGGGTTTTCTGCCAGGTAATTGCTCGCGAGCATTGCCATCTCCAGTGCTTTGCGCTTTTGCGACTCGGACTGCCAGCTGTGTTCAAACTCCAGAGTGTGCCAATTCGATTCGACATACCCAGAAACATCTTCGGGGCTTTGGGCAAGCTCAAAAGCGCTGTGCAGCAGCGTCCCGATGGACGCCTGAAAGCTGGTCTGGCCAACCGCAAAAGTCTTGATAAACCAGTGCAGGGGGCATTGCTCAAACGCCTCCAGACTTGAAGCGCTCAAGGTGATTGGCTCGTTCTTGTCAAACAACGGCTCACTCGTGCTCGGCTCTAAGAGGCCCTGCCAGGCAGAAGGGTGAGCGCCAGGGATGCCAGCTAATGCAAAACCGGCAAGTAGGTTCGCGGCTGAGGCGTCGCCCTCCATTAGCCTGCGCCTAAGTCTTCCGGTGAGTCTTCTTAGGTCAAAATCAATTGCCTCGTTTTGCTCCGCCAGCTCGACACCTGCAATTGCAAAAAACTGGGAAGGTTGCTCATCAGCACTTCTCATTGCGCTCAAGATCAGCTCACCACGGCAAGCACCCAAAGCTTTGTAGAAAAGTCGCAACTCATCTGACAGTTCGTTCTTTAGCGGTTCGATCGGATTTGCCGACCGCCCTGACAGATAAGCCCTGAGGGACGATGCCCCCAGCAGTGAGTTTCGCGGTCGCAAGTTTGGCCAGATTCCATCTTGCAGTCTGGGAAGGGCAACTACTTTGTAACTCTGACCCGCCAGCGAACTTGAAGTGGTTACAAAGACTGAATCGGCTTCGGCGGATTTGGCCAGTGAGTCCTCCGCTATCTCAAGCGATAGCTGCTCTCTGATGAATTCCAGTGGGGTCAAGCCACCTCGCTGGTCAAAGCGGTGGGCGGCTGCAAAAAGCCTCATAACAGCGTCGAGGTCACGATTGGCAGCCAGTGCAACATTGGAGTGGCCCAAAGCCAAAGTTGCCAGATTGGCTGGAGCAAACTCCCACACCAGCGAGACCATCTGGTGCGCAGACTGAATGTCCGTTGCGCGAACCTTGTCGACTAAATCTAGAACTCGGTTGAGAACCCTTGCCTCGCGTGATTCAAACTCAAAGCCTGACTCAATTGCGAGATCCCAGGCTTGGGTTATCTCCGAGCCGAAGTGATGCACCAATTGGCGCTCGAGTCTTCGGAGTTCGATTGAATTGAGTCCTACAAAGCTTGAAACCAACACCTGACGAAAATCGCTTTGTGAATTGCCCTCAAGCGCCAGTTTCGAAATCTCAAGAATGGCGCGAGTAAGAGGATTCTGGCTGATGGGCTCCAAAGAAGTCGAGGCTCGAACAGGGACACTTCGTGCGGCAAGCTCTCTAGCTATTTGGTCAACCTGAGTTCTGGTGCGAACCACGACAGCCATCTCCGAGAAAGCAATTCCTTGCTCAAGACGCAGCCTCCGAAGCCTTGCTGCAAGGTGGTCGGCCTCTGCTGAGGTACTCGAAAAAACTGGAGCTGTGACTTGACTCGCGCTCTGCTTGATAGCTGAACGCTGTCGCCCTGCACCTGCTGGCGAGATCCTTGTGGCGATTTTGGCCATTACCTGCTGGGCAGTCATGGGCTGCGGCAGCTCACCTGAAATGACCTGAGTCGGACCAAGTGATACAAATTCGCCCGGCTCCGCGGCCCTAAACCCCTGAACCGCAGCATCTGGGTCTCCGAACAATAGAACAGGAGCATTCTGAGCGAGAGCCTGAATCAGTTTCAGCCCGGCGCTAGAGACATCCTGAGCGTCATCGACCAGCACAAAGTCATACTCTGGCTTCACAAGTCCTATCGCCTTTGCTAACAGGCTTGCAGGATCTAGGGCATTTGCCTGATCAAGGAATTGTCGATACCTGGGGAGAAGCTCAAGGGCTGGCCCTAGCTTGAGTTTCGGATGAGCGATAGCGAGCTCTTCCAGCTGTGCTGACCCAAGTTCAAACTCAACCAGGACCTGGATCAAATCGCGCAACTCTTGACTAAACGCTTGAAGACCGGTCGCCTTTGGGTTTATCCCCCAGTCTGCAATTCCCTTAGCCTCGCTCACCAGGTCGGTGAGCAACTGCTGCTGAGACGGTCCAGATAGCAAAGTCAGATCCGGGCTCTCTCTGAGCACCAGTTCAAAAGCGAAGCTAGAGAGCGATCTTGCCCTGGGCGTAGCCGAGGCGCTCTGTGATCGAAGAGCAATTAGGTCCCGAAGTTTTGCGGCAGCGGTCCTACCTGGAGTCAAGACAAGGATGCGTTCTGGACTGTGAGAAAGTTCTAGCTTGGAAACAACCTCAAGAAGCTGAGTGGTTTTTCCTGACCCCGGTGCCCCAATCACACATGACACGCCCGCGGAACTGGGCAGTGTTACCTGCAAGGCCTGCGGAGGAAAGGATTCTGACACCCGCACAATCTATTTGGTGTCAGCGACATTTTCATGTCGTAACCTTGAGGCTGGAGGATTTAAATGGAAATCAGAATTGGCATCTCTCAGAGCTCGCGTGACTTGAGTTTTGAGTCCAAGCTCAGCTCTAGCGAAATAACCGCGTTGATCCAGCAGGCCATCGAGTCCGCGGCGCCGGTGCTGAAGCTAGAGGACGAAAAGGGCAAGACAATCTTGGTGCCCACCGCCTCCATCGCTTACGTTGAGATTGGTGCCGAGAAGGCCAGATCAGTTGGGTTTATTGCGTAATGGAACTTCTAATCATCATTGTTTATGCAGCCATCCTGGCCGGGGTTGCCCCGTTTGTTCTTCCAAAATCTGATCACTACGGAAAACTGGTTCCGGTCGGAATAGCACTGACCTTTGGCAGTGTTTTGTGGTTACTACTTACCTGGCTGGGCTTTCGCTATGAGGAAGCCTGGATTTGGTTCCTCGTGATGTTGACTATGCCTATCGCCACCTGGGCGGGCACTAGCTATCTTCTAAAGAACCGCGAAGCCGAAGAAGAGAAAAAGCTGGCGGAGCTTCGACTAAGCGGTAAGGCCTAGTTCGTCCATTCTCACCGTGTGAGCAGCAATCAGTTCTGAAACAAAGGGCTCAATCGCCTTGAACTGAGCCCTTGCTAGCTCGACTGGATCTGCGGGCGGATTGGGCAAGACTTCTTCGAAAGAAACTGAGTTTCGGACCTCAAGCAGCGCATCTGCTACAACCGATCGCCCAAACATTGCCAGTGATCCAGCCAAATCTGGGCGCTTTGCCAGCTCGCTCTTCAAAGCCGTGACGCAGAATTTCACCAGAGCATCGCTGCGCAGCAGCTCCTCAACCTTGTTCCTGCGCGCAGGAGACAATCCTCGACCAACCTCTTTCGCTGAGTGCTCAAGAATTCCAAAGACGATGTAAATGCGCATTATTGACCCATGCCAACCAACTGATTTGGTGTGCTCAATTAGTGAATCGATCCGATTTACAAATCTGTCCTCTAGGTCGACCGCGTCCTGACCCAGTTTAGAAATCATTAGCGAAAGCTCTTTGTGGCGCAACCTGTAAACCTCTGCCACCTTCAACTGCCCCTGTCTGATGCTCAGGGTCGGTGCGGCAATTGCGTCGGCTTCCAACAGCTCTGCCGCTACGAGAGACAGGTATGAAAGCTGACCAAGATAAATCTCGGCGCTAGGAGTAAGCTTTTGAGGGTTGAGCTGGACTTGACTGCGACCTGAAGAGGCGTCGCGAGAAGGAAGCGTCAGCTTCCGTGACACCTTACGAATTTTCCGAAACCAATCCAGCACTCAGCAAGCTTATAACCGAGCGAACCGTCACAAATAGTTGACGGAACGAATCAACGGAGAGATTTTTGACTTTTCAGCAACTTGGCATCGATCAGGACATCTGCGATGCACTAAATTCCAGAGGTATAACCCAACCATTCCCAATTCAACAGGAAGCTATTCCAGTTGCGTTATCTGGTACCGACGTCATTGGCCAAGCCAAGACCGGAACCGGAAAGACCCTGGGCTTTGGCCTTCCCATGCTGCAGGCACTTGGTGTTGAGCCCGAGCCAGGTGTTCAAGCCCTAGTGGTGGTGCCGACTCGCGAACTAGCGGTTCAGGTGGCATCGGATATCGAACTGGCAGCAGCTAACCGAAAGACTCAGGTTGTCGCAATCTATGGCGGCAAGGCTTATGAGGGGCAGATTGCCGCAATCAAGGCTGGTGCTCAGGTTGTGGTGGGAACCCCAGGACGACTGATCGACCTTTCCAAACAGAAGATGCTGGACCTATCCAAAATCAAGTTCATGGTCTTGGATGAGGCAGACGAAATGCTTGACCTTGGATTCTTACCCGATGTTGAGAAGCTCTTTGCCTACACCCCGGCTGGACGTCAGACCATGCTGTTTTCAGCAACCATGCCGGCAGCAATCTTGAATTTGGCGCGTAAGTACCAGAACCGACCAATTCACATCCGCGTTTCAGACCCTGATGAGGGCAAGACCAAGGCGGACATCAAGCAGTTCACATACCGTGCTCACAACCTCGACAAAGATGAGGTTGTCGGCCGAATCTTGCAGGCCGAAGGTCGGGGCAAGACTGTTATCTTCGTCAAGACAAAGCGAACCAGTGCCCGTCTCACCGAGGAATTGGTAGACCGCGGGTTCAATGCCACACCGCTTCACGGTGACATGAACCAGGAAGCCAGAGAGCGCTCGATGAACGCGTTCCGCACCGGCAAGAAAGAGATTCTGGTGGCAACCGAGGTGGCTGCCAGAGGCATCGATGTCGATGATGTGACGCACGTGATCAACTACTCGGTTCCAGAGGACGAGAAGGCCTACCTGCACCGCGTTGGAAGAACCGGCCGAGCCGGCAAACTTGGCGTAGCCGTAACCTTTGTCGACTGGGAGGACATGGCTCGCTGGGTCCACATCAATAAAGAACTCGAGCTGGGAAACCCTGAGCCTGTTGAGACTTACTCAAACTCCCCGCACCTCTACAGCGATCTTGGCATTGCACCTGGCACAAAAGGACGAATTGGCAAGGCAAAGCCGGAGCGGGAGAAGCCTGCTGCTAAGCCAAGAACTGACTCGAAGCCAGCTAGGACGACTGAGGCCAAAAGCGATGCGCCTCGACGGAATCGCAACCGTCAGCGAAACTACAAGAACGCTTCAAAACCAGAGGCTTGATTAAGAATTCTCTCCAGCATCTCTGGTGACGTTTGGTTTTCCCCTAGGCGATTGTCCTTGCCCCCCACACCGTGATAGTCGCTTGAACCGGTAACTATGAGGTTGTGTTGAAAGGCCAGCTCCCTCAGCCAGTCCTTGGCAACATCCGGCACTGCTCGGTGGTCGACCTCAAAGCCGTCTAGCCCCAATTCAATTAGGTGCTCAAAGTGCTCTCTTGGAAGATCAGAACTTGACGCACCCGCCGGAAAGTCAATGAGAGGGTGCGCCATAACCGACACCCCACCGGCATCAGAAATGAGCCTTATCGCCTCTTCAGTGGGCAGCGAGAGCTCTGAGACGTAGTACTTAGAGCTTCGGTGCAGAATCGATTCAAAGGCTTGAGATCGGTTGGCGATGACGCCTTTGCGAACAAGAGCATCTGCGAGCGCCGGTCTGCCAATAGTTGAACCGGGTCGAACGTTTGCTGAAATCTCATCCCAGCTAATCGGGTAATCCTCGGCAAGCAAATCGACCATCTTCTTGGCCCGAGTGACCCTTGACTCGCGCGTTGCCTCGAGGCGAGTCATTAGAGCCGAATTGGTTGGGTCCGGCAAGTAGGCCAGAACGTGAACGCTGATGCCCCTGCCTCCGGGAAGTGCTGCCCGCGTTGAGACTTCTATCCCAGGAACCAGGCCAACACCAAGCGATTGAGCTTTCTGAATCGCCTCATCCCAACCGGAAACAGTGTCGTGATCGGTAATTGCAAGCACTGTAACACCGGATTTAGAAGCATTCTCGACGAGCTCTGATGCGGAATCAGTGCCATCAGAGTGATTTGTGTGTGCATGAAGATCGATCACAGGAGCAGAATAGTAGCTATGTCAAAGAAGTCAGCTACTGATAATCGTTCCCGCACACCTCACTCGAAAGAGTTTTTGGATTTCATCTCCTCAGACTGGGCCCAGAGCGAAACCTCGACTCCCTCTGAGTGGGAGGTGGCAAGCTATGCGGCAGACCGCCGTGAGCGCCTTGCTAAGCACTTCAAAGGCAAGCTGCTAATCATCGAAGCGGGCGACCCAAAGGTTAGAGCAAATGACACTGAGTATCGCTACCGGCCTAACACTGCGTTCTCTCACCTAACGGGTTGGGGCTCTGCGGCAGTGCCAGGCTCAGTTCTCGTTATTGACGCTAGGGACAAGAAGGCAAAGCACACCCTGTACTTCCGCCCCACCGCTGGCAGGGACAGTGATGAGTTTTTTGCCAATCCGATGATCGGTGAGTTTTGGGTGGGCAAAAGGCCTTCGCTCAGTGATGTTTCAGCCCAACTTGGCATCAAGACTAAGGACCTCGCGAAGCTCGCAAAGTTTCGCAAGGAGAACCCCAAGGCTTTGACCCTCTCTAGCCCTGCGCTTGCAGAGGCGGCATCAACCATGCGGTTTGTCAAAGATGACTATGAGATTGCACAGATGCGCCAGGCCGTTAGCGTCACAATCGCAGGATTTGGAGATGTTGTCAGAGCGCTCCCGGTGGCATCACGCAAGCGTCGCGGAGAGCGAGTGGTTGAAGGTGCTTTCTTCTCTAGGGCAAGGCTCGAGGGTTATGACCTAGGTTATGAGACCATCGCCGCCAGTGGAGCAAATGCCTGCACGCTGCACTGGACTCGCAACGACGGGGATGTCAAAGAGGGTGACCTGATTTTGGTTGATGCTGGAGTGGAGCTTGATTCTCTATACACAGCGGATGTCACCAGAACCATTCCGGTCAACGGAAAGTTCACTCCTGCGCAAAAGGCTGTCTATGAGGCGGTGCTTGAGGCAGCCGACGCAGCCTTTGCGATTGCGAAGCCCGGGGTGAAATTCCGCGACATTCACAACGCTGCAATGCAGGTGATAGCCCGCAAGGTAAGTGAGTTTGGGTTGATTCCTGTCAGCGCTGAGGAGGCGCTAGATCCGCAGCGCCAACACCACCGTCGCTACATGGTTCACGGCACCAGCCACCACCTAGGCATGGACGTCCACGATTGCGCTCAGGCTAGGCGAGAGCATTACCAGGACGGAGTCCTAGAGCCGGGCATGATCTTCACCATCGAGCCTGGACTTTACTTCCAAAAAGACGACCTCAAAATACCCGCCGAGCTCCGAGGAATCGGCGTGAGGATTGAGGACGATGTTCTAGTCACCGAAACAGGCGTTGAGAACTTGAGTGCAGCGCTGCCGAGGACCGTTGAAGGCCTAGAGGCCTGGTATGCCGAGCAACTACTCGGCAGTGCTGGTTGAAAGAATCTTTAGCGCAGCCGGGGCGTCAGCCTCTGGAACCAATACCTGGTAGCGCGATGCAATTGGCATCTGGGTAGACAGGAATCCGCGCTTAGTTTTGCTAAAGGTGAAGCGCATGATGTTGATGAACATGCCCAGCCCTGCAGCGACCAAGACAACCGCACCAAAGTCCTGCGGGATGTAGCTCAGTTCGCCCTCGGGCGTTGCCTCAACACCGGCACCAACCAAAAGCGCAATTAGAATTCCAAGCCACAGCCCAGTAATAGCACCAGAAAGTGCGATGCGGCCGTAACCAAGTCTTGAGCGAACCCGCTCAACCAAGACTGGGTCTTTGCCAATGATGGAAATCTTGCTGGGAGAGAAATCCCCGGCGATTAGCTTCTCAACAACTTCGGATGCCTGCTGATAGCTCGCGAACTCCCCGAGGGAATGCCCAATTGGGATTACTGGTCCAGCTTTGCTCTGATTAGTTTCGGCCACCAGAGCATTGTGCCAGACAGTTGCAATAAACAAATAGGGTTATCTCTGTTGGCTAAATCGATGGAAGCACTTTGTCTAAAGCATTAACTCTGCTCTCTGGGGTCATTGACCCTGAGTTGCGGGCGCCCATCACCGACCTCGGCATGGTCGAAATCCATAGCGAGTCAGATGATGAAGTCTCTTTGACGATCAAGTTGACCATCGCCGGCTGTCCAGCCGCTCAGTCCATTGAAAGAGATGTCCGGCAGGCACTTGAGACAATGAAATTCAATCTCACCATGAGCACCATGACTGCGGCAGAGCGCGATGATCTCAAGAAGAAGCTTCGCGGGGATAAGCCGATTCGATTCAATCCTTTTGCCCAACCTCAGAACCTCACCAAGATATTGTTTGTTGGCTCAGGCAAGGGCGGGGTTGGTAAGTCCACCTTGACCACCAACCTGGCTGTCGCTCTCGCCCAGTTGGGTCACAAGGTTGGGCTGCTGGACGCTGACATTTTTGGCTACTCAATCCCGGGTCAGTTAGGGATAAGGACTGGGCCCACAAAGGTGGATGAGCTAATGCTCCCGCCGATTGCTTTTGACGTAAAAGTGATTTCTATTGGTTTCTTCGTTGAGGAAAACAAACCAGTGGCATGGCGAGGACCGATGCTTCACCGTGCTATTGAGCAGTTCTTGACAGATGTCTACTGGGGCGACCTGGACTTTTTAGTGGTTGATCTGCCGCCCGGGACAGGTGATGTTGCCATCAGTCTCGGTCAGCTTCTTCCAGGAGCGCAGTCAATTGTGGTGACAACCCCTCAAGCCGCTGCCGCATCTGTCGCGCAGCGCTCGGGCGCAATCGGGGTTCAAACCGGTGGTGAAATTCTCGGAGTGATTGAAAACATGAGTTACCTCCAGGTTGGATCCGAGCGGATCGAACTATTTGGTTCCGGGGGTGGAGAATCTGTTGCAAAAGCGCTTTCGCAATTGGTGGGAACTGAGGTCTCAGTTCTAGGCCAAATTCCTCTCTCAAGTGAGCTTCGTGAGGGCTCGGACAAGGGGCTGCCGCTGGTAGCGGCCAACCCCGAACACCCTGTGAGCAGGGCAATACTAGAGATCGCGAACTTGATAGCAAGAAAACCCAGAGGCCTAAGTGGGAAGCGGTTGGGCATTTCTCTGAGTTAATAGAGCTTATGACTTCAATTAGTGTGATCAACCCAGTTACTGGGCAAGAACTCCACAGCCTCACAGCCATGTCTGCTGCAGATGTTGCCATGGAGTTTCTCGAAGCAAAAAAACTGCAGCCAAGCTGGGACCAGCTTGGAGCTAAAGCTCGAGCCAAGATTGCCGGCCGCCTCGCAGACCTGCTGATCGAAAATCAAAGCGAAGTCATGAACCAGCTGCAGCTTGAAACTGGAAAATCTCGCTCACACGCATTCGAGGAGATCACCGGCGCTCTCGGTGCTATCTCCTACTACGCCAAGGTGACTCCAAAACTTATGCGTAGGCAGCGTGTGAAGGCTGGGGTGCCCTTCATGCTCTCCGCTTTCACCGAACCGCAAGCGGTCGGTGTTGTCGGGATCATTACTCCCTGGAACTACCCGCTTGCCCTAACCATGATGGACGTTGTTCCAGCTCTGCTTGCAGGCAACGCTGTGGTTCAAAAAGCTGACAACCAAACCGCAAAAACCGTTCAACTTGCTAGGGACCTGGCTGTTCGAGCTGGAGTGCCGGAGGGCATCTGGCGAGTTGTGTATGGTGAGCCGGCCGAGGTCGGCAACGCTGTTACAGACAACGCGGACTACGTAGCTTTCACCGGCTCAACTCCCACCGGAAAAATTGTGGCCGAGCGTGCCGCAAGAAGGCTGGTTGGCTACTCACTGGAGCTTGGCGGCAAGAACCCAATGATTCTCCTGCCAGGTGCGGACCTCGAGAAAGCTGCGGAGATAGCGATTGGCTCAGCATTTGGAAACTCTGGGCAGCTTTGTGTATCAATCGAACGGGTTTACGTCCCCAACCACGCAAAGGCTCAGTTCGAGTCGATTCTCAAGCGCAGAGTCGAATCACTGACGCTGGGAAGCTCTAACGGGTTTGACTTCGACCTCGGGGCACTGAGCTCGAAGGCTCAATTTGACCGAGTTTCTGGATTCATAGATAGGGCGAAGGCCGAGGGTGCTCGAGTTGTGACGGGCGGACAAGCTCGAAGCGATGTCGGAGCAAACTTCTACGCCCCAACTGTTCTGACAGACCTGCCAGCAGGCGCTGAGGTGCTGCACAAAGAGGTATTTGGACCAGTCATTGCCCTGGTTGGGTATAACTCCTTGGATGAGGCAGTGGAGCTAGCCAACGCAACCGAGTTTGGGCTTAACGCCTCGGTCGTGGGTAACCCGAAGCAAGCACTCAAGTTGGCCTCACGCTTGATGGCAGGATCGGTGAATGTAAACGAGGGCTATCGCGCAACGATGGCCTCGATGGCTGCCCCAATGGGCGGAATGAAGCAATCTGGCATGGGCCGACGCTCCGGACCTGGAGGGCTACTGAGGTTCACGGAAACCAGAACAATTGGTGTTGCCAACAGATTGCCGATTGGACTACCCAACCGGGCAAAAGATTTCAAGAAGATGGCGCCATTGATGACCAAGCTGGCCAGACTTATGGGGAAGCTTTAGGTAGCGTCCGCATCAAAAGGTGCTGATTCGCCAACCTCTAGCGGCTTCTGCTTAGGTTTGGCCTTGTTTAGCTGATCGGCAATGTTTCTGGCCTGCTTCTTCTCTTCGAGAAGTGCCTCGCGGACGATTCTCCTGGGGTCGTACTGCCTAGGGTCAAGCTTCTTCCAGTCAACATCCTCATAGCCATCGCCAAGTTCATTTTTCATCTGATCTTGGGCGTTGTCGAGCATGCGCTTGCCCTTGCGGACCAACTCACCTAGCTTCTTTGCGTAGTAAGGGAGTTTGTCTGGTCCCAAGATGAGAACGGCTAGCACAACAAGGAGTAAGAACTTCTCTGCGCTAAGACCAAACATGCCAAGAGTTTACCGCTTTGAATGCATTACTTATTCACACCCCAGACCTAAGCTTGAGCGCAAGATGATAGACAAAATTTCGAGCTGGAAATTCGCCGAGGATTACTCCTCAGAGCCTGAGCTAATCAGGAACGCCCGCCGCCATGCCGAAGAGCTGGGTGTTGAGTCTGTCACCCCGGCAACCGGCACCCAGCTGGCAATCATCGCAGGACTCACCCAAGCAAAAAACATTGTTGAGGTGGGAACCGGAGCCGGAGTTTCAAGCCTGTGGTTGCTAAGCAGCTCTAAAGACAGCGTGCTAACAACAATCGACTCTGAGCCGGAGTATCAAAACGTTGCCAAAGAAACCTTTCGCACCAGCGGCATTGCATCAAATCGAATCAGAACCATCACTGGTAAGGCCGCAAATGTCATGGGGAACATGGCAGAGTCGGCCTACGATCTAGTCTTTTTGGATATCGACCCTGAGAACCTCGAAGAGATCCTCGCGACCGCAGCGGCACTGGTTCGACCCAGAGGTGCTTTGGTTGTGGCACATGCTCTTTGGCGCGACCGGGTTCCAAACCCAGCGCTGAGAGATGACCAAACCAATGGCATCAGAACTGTGCTCAGGGCGTTTGAAAACTCCGAAGACTTTACGCCAAGTCTCTCGCTGGTGGGCGATGGCCTGCTAGTGATCTACAAGCACTAAAACTTACTTTTTAATTACTCCAGCAAGAACCGCGTGCAGTTCCTTTGCTTCAGATTCATTCACCGATACAACAAGACGACCGCCACCTTCTAGCGGGACGCGAAGCACGATTAGACCGCGAGGTTCGCGCTCGGCCTCCATTGGACCGTCACCGGTCCGTGGCTTCATAGCTGCCATGACAAAACTCCTAGGGAAAAGCGCTCAAAATCTAATTAAAGCAAAGATTGCGCCAGATAGCCAACCTGTTATTTTCTCAGCCAGCTACCAAGCCCCTCAAAGCAATCAAAAAGATGGCCCACAGGAACATTCTCGTTGTCCGCATGAGCAAGCGCAGGATCGCCTGGCCCATAGTTGACCGCGGGTATTCCTAGGCTGGCAAATCTGGCCACGTCAGTCCAGCCATACTTCGGCCTTGGTGGAATCTTGACCGTTGCTGCAAACTCTTGAGCCATTCCCAGGTTCAAACCAGGACGAGCTCCCTCCGCTAGATCTGTGACGGTCAGGTCGTAATTCGAAAACAGCTCTCTAAGTTTTTGTTCAGCTTCCGCGCCAGAGCGAGATGGAGCAAATCGGTAGTTGACGGTGAGGGTCGCCGCATCAGGAATCACATTGGTGGCAATTCCGCCGCTCACCACAACAGCATTTAGGCTCTCGCGATATTCCAGGCCATCAACAGTGATTGTTTCTGGCTCGAAGCTCGAGAGGGTAGCAAGTGCTTCCGAAAGACCGTGGATTGCATTTTTTCCCATCCATGGCCTAGCAGAGTGAGCTTTTACTCCCTTTGACTCAAGTTCAACACGCATGGTCCCATTGCAACCGCCTTCAATCAGTGCGCTGGTGGGCTCACACAAAACAGCAAAGTCTCCGGATAAGACCTCAGGGGTATTTCTTGAGATGCGACCTAGGCCATTGAGGTCCGATGCGACTTCTTCGTTGTCATAGAAAATCCAAGTGATGTCATGCTTCGGAGAGGCTAGCTCTAGGGCTAGCTTCAGCATGACCGCGATCCCGCCTTTCATGTCAACTGTCCCGCGACCCACAATTGCTTGCTCACGTTCAAAGTGGTGAAGCTCTGCCGGGAGGTTGTTTGCTACTGGCACCGTGTCGATATGGCCAGCAATAATGACTCTGGAGGGAAGGGTTTGATTGGTAGCTGCGATAACGGCATTGCCATCGCGAGAAACCGTGAGGTGTGGCAGAGCTTTGAGGGCCGCTTCAATCTCGTCCGCCAGCTGCTTTTCGTTGCCAGAGACCGATTCGATATTGCAAAGACCCAGAGTTAGTTCAACCAGCGAAGCATTTAGATCAAGCGGCATGGACAAAAGGCTACCTGTATTCTTGGGAAGATGAGCGATTCCTACCTTTCATCCAAAGCATGGGGCCATGGTCTTGCGACCATTGCAAGTGATGGATCGGTCCTTGACGTCTGGTATCCAAGCCCTGAAGTGGGAGAAGCGCCGAAGTCAGATCTGCAGTGGTTCTCACCGAGAGATCTTGACTCGATGGTTGGCAAAGATGAGTTGCGCAACGTTCACACTGAAGTCCTGCGGTTGGAGATTTCTCTAGATCAGCCTGTTGAGTCAACCCAGGATGCCTATCTGAGGCTTCACCTACTTTCTCACCTTTTGGTCGCTCCAAACACCATCAATCTCGAAGGGCTGATCCCCAACCTTCCGATTGTGGCCTTTACTAATCGAGGTGTTATGGCACTCGCTGACTACGAGAGCAAGCTGATTGGCCTTCGCAGTGCCGGAGTAGTTGCCCACTCAATAGATAAGTTCCCGCGTCTAATTGATTACGTTGTGCCGAAAAAGGTACGAATCGCAGATGCCAATCGAGTTCGACTTGGAGCCCACCTAGCTCCAGGAACCACGGTTATGCATGAGGGCTTTGTTAACTTCAATGCCGGCACCCTTGGCTCTTCGATGGTGGAGGGAAGAATCTCTCAAGGGGTTGTTGTGGGCGATGGCTCAGACATTGGAGGCGGAGCCTCGATCATGGGCACCCTCTCCGGTGGAGGTAAGCACAAGGTCTCGATTGGTAAGCGTGCGCTACTGGGAGCCAACTCAGGTATTGGCATTTCAATCGGCGATGACAGCATTGTCGAAGCCGGCCTCTACGTAACCTCCGGCACAAAGGTCAACCTCATTCTTGATGGACGCAATCAAGTTGTGAAGGCAGCAGAGCTTTCAGGACTGCCAGGGTTGATGTTTAGAAGAAACTCCCAGACCGGCGCAGTGGAGGCAATTGCCCGAGAAGGCGTCGGCGTCGAGCTGAACTCCGAACTGCACGCCTAGGACCGAACCGAGTCCCAGCCCTTTGGGGTCAGTGGTTGATCGTCGAGATAGAGATGATGCTCCGCTGGCTCAAGCACCTCACCAATGACTTTGAAACCCTTGGGTATTTGAGTATCACTGCCAAAAGTGGCGAGGAGGGCATGGTCCTCGCCTCCGTGCAGGACCCAGTCTCGCTCACTTGCCTCGAAACCTCTTGACTGCATTGACTGGGCAGCTAGCTCCAGCACTGCTTCGTAGCCGCTGAGCGCTGAACCAATGAGTCGAATCGACACCCCAGACGCTTTGGCTAAACGCGTTGCATCGGTAGAAAGACCATCGGACACATCGAGCATTGCGGTTGCCACTCCAGATAGCGAAGCTCCAGCCTGAATTGGTGGATTTGGTCGCAGCTGGATTTCAACCCACTCTTCGTAGGCTTTCGCCAGGGTTGGATCGGGGGAGAGCAAAAGGTCTAAACCACATGCCGCCCGACCTAAGGTTCCCGCAACCGCGAGGCGATCTCCGGGTTTTGCGCCGGATCGAAGCACCGGCTCTCCGAACAACTCACCGTGAGCGGTGACTGCGATGACAATCTCAGACCCCAGGGCCAAATCTCCACCAACAACTTCTGCGCCGGGGGCTAGGTTGTCAATCGCTGACTGCAACCCTCGGGCAAATTCTTCAAGCCAGAACTGCTGCGTCGACTTGGTTATAACGAGGGCAACAACGAGTGCACTCGGTTTTGCTCCCATAGCCGCGACAGCGGCAAAGTTGGAGGCGACAGCCTTCCAGCCCAAATCAAAACCGGTTGAGAAGTCTGTTCTAAAGTCCCTACCCTCGACCATGGTGTCGGTAGTGACGACGTACTTCCCAGCGGACCCAACCACCGCTGCATCATCACCTGAACCAACAATGGTGTGCTCGCCGGGTTTGAAAAACTTGATTGCCCTCGCAAGAGCATCACTCTCACCAAGTTCAAAGACAGTTGGGGCCATTTCTTTCACTCGATAACGCTAGCCTGTAATGGATGAGAAAGTCTTTGCTAGCCGCTATTGCCCTGTTACTTTCTGGCTGCGCCCCGATTGTGAACCTAGGCGCAGCGGAGTACTCCAACGACCCATTGTGCGCGGAGGTCTCGGTGCGGCTTCCTGCCGAAATCGGTGAGCTCCAAAAGCGTCAAACCAACGCTCAAGCTACCGGTGCCTGGGGGGATCCGAGCTCGGTGTTGCTCAGATGTGGACTCGAAGGAGTTGAGGTTTCTACCCTGCCGTGTGTCACCGCCGGCGATGTTGATTGGCTAGTTGATGACTCAGATGCTCCGAACTACAGATTCATCAGCTACGCCCGCTTCCCAGCGGTTGAGGTGATTGTCGATTCCGAGAATGCAAGTGGCGTGACAGCCCTTGAATCGCTCGCGCAGGCAGTTTCTCAAATCCCAGCAACCAAAGTCTGCACCGAGATAACCAACTAGCGTGGGTCGGTGCCCTTGGCCAATCCAGTTTGAATCAAGGTCTCAACCAACTCTGGGTAGCTGACCCCGCTGACCGCAAACATAGATGGATACATCGAGATTGGCGTGAAGCCTGGCATGGTGTTCACCTCGGTTAGCAAAAACCCGTTCTCGGTCAAAAAGAAATCGGTTCGAGCCAATCCAGAGCACCCCAATGCCCTAAAGGCGGCAATTGCAAGCTCGTGCATTTCGGCAAGCTCTTGAGCTTTGAGCTCGGTTGGCACCTTCAGCTCTGCGCCGCCATCTAGGTACTTTGCTTCGTAGTCGTAAAACTCCCTGCCGGTGACAACAATCTCTCCGGCCAAAGACACCACAAGTTCGCCGTTGGGCTTTTCCAAAACTGAACATTCAACTTCGCGCCCAAACACTCTTTGCTCAACCAATGCGGTTTGGTCCAAGGAAAGAGCCAGGTCGATTGCTGCCACCAAGTCATCCGAGTTGTGAACGAGGGTAACCCCAACTGATGAACCAGATCTTGAAGGTTTGACAAAAACATCACCTTTGGAAAACTGCTTTGCCCTGGCTAGCTCTTTACTCTTGTTCAGCTTCCAGTTAGATCTCTCAATCACCAACTCGTCAGCCACCGCGATCCCCGCATCGCGGAAAACCGCCTTGGCTTTTGACTTCTCCATCGCAAGCGAGGAGGCCAGAACGCCATTGCCCACATATGGCACACCCATGAGCTGAAGCAAGCCTTGGACCGAACCATCTTCGCCATTGGGTCCATGAAGCACTGGGAATGCAATGTCGATTTTCACTTCCTCGCCACTTGCTAACTTCACGCTGTCGCTGCCTGGCAAAAAACTAACCGGTTCTGCAGATTCGGGGACCTCTGGGTACTGAGACAATTTCCAGTCCGCCTGAATTTGATGCTGGACGAATTTCCCCGACTTTGTTATTCCAATGTGCAGGACTCTGTACTTGGCGGTGTCAATTGCTGACAGAACTCCGAGTGCGGTAACGCACGAAACCGAATGCTCTGATGACTGTCCACCGTAAATCAGTGCCAGGTTCAGCATCACTCCACCTCCACGGCGTCTTGCAGATTTAGCTGTCGGCCAAAGTCTCTTGGGTTCATTTTGCCCTCAATGACATCCTGAACCTGAGAAACAATTGGCATTTCGATGTCGTGTTGCTCAGCCAGTGTGAGAACTGGCTCCACCGAGCTCAGGCCTTCAGCGGTTTGCTGCAGGCGCTTCATCACCTCGCGCTTGGAGTATCCCTTTCCTAGCATCTCGCCGGCACGAAAGTTCCTCGAGAGAGCTGACTCGCTGGTCGCAATTAGATCTCCGAGCCCGGCAAGACCGAAAAGGGTTCGCCTTCTCGCGCCTTGGCTCACGGCAAACTTTGTAATCTCAGCTAGGCCGCGCGTCATGATTGATGCCTTGGTGTTCTGGCCGTAGCCAAGACCGCTCACAATTCCAATTGCGACAGCGATTAGGTTCTTTAGAACTCCGCCGAGCTCTGTGCCGATTACGTCCTGGTTGGTGAATACGGTGAAGTATTCGGAAGAGCAAACCTGAGCTACTGCCCCAGCTCGCTCTGGGTCCGAGCAGGCACAAACCGAAGCG
>JACCDV010241546.1_pt1 | contig 17567 bp, 17 predicted proteins | sample 7446131 | NCBI WGS metagenome assembly JACCDV01 (sample SAMN15323448, study PRJNA562643) | freshwater metagenome | isolation source: river surface water | place: USA:Blue River Watershed | collected 2017-08-17 | reverse complement strand
TTTCCATCTGCATCTACGCAGACGATCGCAACAAGGCGTCCTCCACCTGACATCGTCAAGGCGCTTACGAGGGAACACTCGGCACATAAACCAATTCCATAACTGGCATTTTCAACATTTGCACCGCTAATCAAGCGACCATCATCTACGAGGGCAGCTACACCCACCGGAAAATTGGAGTAAGGGGCATACGCTTTTTTCATCGCATCTTTAGCAAGGTTATGGATTGAATCCCAGTCGATATTTGCGCTCATTACGTGATTCTACGGGTGATGGCCCAGATTGGGAATTGGTCTACTTCGGGCCTCTTTGTTACGATACGCCAGCACTACACGGCCAGGAAGAGAAATTTTCCTCATGTTTTAAACATGGCGGGTTGCCCGAGCGGCCAATGGGAGGGGACTGTAAATCCCCCGGCTCTGCCTTCGAAGGTTCAAATCCTTCACCCGCCACCAGTTAAGTCCTAGCGCGAAAGCTGCGCTGTCCGTCTGATGAAATCAACGGTTAATTCTGGGTAGTTCCACATGATGACGTGGGCACAGTTTTCGACGACAACCCAATTTGAGTGCGCCGGGGCAACTGACTTCTCTTGGGCAACGTCTTCTGGAAGCATTAAATCGTAATCACCGAAAACAATTGATGTATTGATATGAGCAGGAACTTCGGATTCAAACTTTCGTCCCCGGGCTCCATTCCATATTGGCGTATACCCACGCGAGTGCGCCATGGCTACAACTGAATCGCGACATGATTCATAGCTGAGCTCACGCCATAAGTGAGTGATCTTTTTATAGCCAAGAGCTTTTAGTGGTGGAAGGCGATAGGCGATCGGCATAAAGTGGCGAGAAATCTTTGCAAGGATTCGCGCATCAATACTTGGAGGAAGGCGTCGCTCTGGCACCTCATGCCAAAGTCCTGCAGGTGCAAGAGCAGTAATGCTCTTGATTCGATCCGGGGCAACTGCGCCCATCTCAAGTGCAATCCATCCACCGAGTGAATTACCGGCAACATGCATCTGCTTTACACCGTGTGCCCGATCCATCTCATCAACAATGCCTTGGGCTAGAGAAATAGGATCGTACTTTTCGTCTTGGTTGAGTGGTGCAACTCCGTGGCCAGGAAGATCGACTGCGTAGACAGTAAAGTGTTGAGAAAGCTGGGGAAGCAGGCTCTTCCAGATCGTTGCAGCAGAACCAAGACCGTGAACGAGGACGAGAGCAGGTTTATCAAGATCGTCGCCGTGACGATGAGCCGTGATTGCCATAGAGGGCAGAGTCTACTAACCCGTACGCAATCAGGCTGCCCGCATCTCACTATGTAATGCGATTAGGTTGCAACTAGACAGGGCTCAGGGTGGTTATTAGCCTTTGCCGAGTATTACCCCTCTATGAAAGGCATTTCATGAAAAACCGCAAAGGATTAGTAATCGCGTTGACCGTGGCTTTTGCATTCGGAATTTCAGCGTGTTCAAGTAGCGACTCAACGGAGAGCGCATCAGCTTCATGTGAAAAAGCAGATCTTGCAACCATCGAAGATGGCGTTCTTACCATCGCAACTGGAGAGCCTGCCTACTACCCATGGGTGATTGATGATGCTCCACAATCAGGAGAAGGCTTTGAAGCAGCAGTTGCTTACGCAGTTGCAACCCAACTTGGATTCTCAAATGATGAAGTCAAGTGGGTTCGCACAACATTCGATAGCGCTGTAACACCAGGCGAGAAGAACTTCGACTTCAACTTGCAGCAGTTCTCAATTACAGAAGAGCGCAAGGCAGCAGTTGATTTCTCATCTCCTTACTACACAGCACCACAAGCAATCGTCTCCTTCAAGGGAAGCAAGATCGAAGGAAAGACTTCACTTGCAGAACTCAAGGATGCCAAGCTCGGTGCAGCAGTTGGAACAACATCACTTGATGCAGTTGAGACACAGATTGGCGTAAAGCCAAGCGTCTTCAACGATAACGCAGCTGGTGTATCTGCTCTTAAGAATAAGCAGATTGATGGTCTCGTTGTAGATCTTCCAACAGCTTTCTACCTAGCAGGTGTCGAAGTTGAGAACGGAATCATTGTTGGACAGCTTCCATCAACTGGTTCAGGTGATCAATTCGGTCTTCTTCTCTCAAAGGGAAGCCCATTGACATCATGTGTATCTGGCGCAGTTGATGCAATCACAGCAGATGGAACTCTTGCCGGGATTACAGATACATGGCTTGCAACAAATACTGGTTCACCAGTATTGAAGCCATAAGCGATACAGATTAAGAAGTGATTTCATTCGTGTTTGGTGGCCGTGGTGAGTAATTCGACGCCATGGTCACCAAGCCCGCGTGAACGCGAGAGGCAGCTATTTCGCAGAGCGCTCCAGAAGCGCCAGAGGCTCATCGCCCTCATCTCAACAGTTCTTGTTCTTGGAACCCTTGCAATAGTTCTTGTCACATCACCTGGCTGGGAATCGGTAAAGACAACATTCTTCGATATTGATTACGGTAGAGAGGTCTTTCCCACTGTTCTCCGCGGCCTAGTCGTTAACCTCCAACTCACACTTATTGGCGGAATTGCAATTGGCATCATCGCGCTGGCGTTAGCGCTGCTTCGCACAACTAAATCTCCAGCTCTTACCCCCTTCAGATTTATCGCTACCGCCTACATCGATATCTTTCGCGGTGCACCACTTATCTTGATTATCTTGCTTGTGGGCTTCGGCGTCCCGGCACTTCGAATTCAAGGACTAACAAGCAATGTGATTGTTCTGGGAACTATCGCTGTCGTCCTCACATATTCAGCCTACGTCGCCGAAGTTATCCGTAGCGGAATTCTTTCAGTGCATCAATCGCAGCGAGCTGCTGCACGTTCACTTGGATTAACTTCACGACAGGCGATGCGTTATGTCATCTTGCCTCAGGCAATCCGTCGCGTGATCCCACCGCTACTCAATGACTTTGTCTCACTGCTTAAGGACACAGGTCTTGTCTCAATTCTTGGAGTTACCGATGCTGTTCGTGCAGCCCAGATCAACGCCAGCCGTACCTTTAACTACACACCATATGTTGTGGCAGCAATTCTCTTCCTCTTAATCACCATCCCACTTACACGCTATATCGATCGCCACATTCGTCTGCGATCTGAGAAGCAGAACTCGGATGGTTTGGCATGAGTACTCCAGTTCTTGAGATCGTTGATCTCCGTAAATCATTTGGCGAAACCTTAGTTCTCCATGATGTGCAGTTAACCGTCCCCGAGCACACCGCAACGGTACTTATTGGCGCATCAGGCTCTGGAAAGTCCACATTATTGCGCTGTATCAATCTTCTCGAACCAATCGATGATGGGCTGATTCTTCTAGACGGCCAAGAGATTAGCGATCCAGCAATCAATGTAGATGTGATTCGTCGCAAACTTGGAATTGTCTTTCAATCTTTTAACCTCTTTCCGCATATGACAATTAGAGAGAACATCACACTTGCTCCGATCAAGGTCCAAGGCAAGAGCCGTGATGAGGCAAATGAATTGGCAGAGGGATTGCTCAAGCGCTTTGATTTATTGGAGAAAGCTGACGAATATCCAGATCGTCTGAGCGGGGGACAGCAGCAGCGCGCTGCAATCATTCGTTCGATCGCAGTAAATCCCCGACTTCTCTTACTCGATGAAGTTACCTCTGCACTAGATCCAGTCTTGGTCAATGAAGTACTGAGCATTGTTCGTGACTTGAAATCAGATGGAATGACCATGGTTCTTGCAACCCACGAGATGGGCTTTGCCACTCAAGTTGCCGATCAGGTCTGCTTCCTTGAGTCAGGGCTGATCCTCGAACGCGGAACACCAGAGCAAGTTCTTAAAGCACCGACTCATGAAAAGACTCGTGAATTTCTCAAGCGGGTTCACGAAGCCGGTCGACTTTAGCTTTTCGCAAAGGTTAGAATCGGACCATGAGCGCATTTAATGAAGAAGAACTTAAGGCCCGCCTAGATCCACTCTCTTACGATGTCTTGCGCAATAATGGAACTGAAGTGCCATTTACCGGTGAATACACCGATACAGATAAAGTCGGAAGTTATCGCTGCAAAGTCTGCAATTCAGAACTCTTCAAGAGCGAGACAAAGTTTCACTCAGGGTGCGGATGGCCATCTTTTTATGCTCCAACTGCAGATGATGCGGTGGTTTTGCTTGAAGATCGTTCACTAGCGCCACGTATTCGTACTGAGGTGCGTTGTGCAAATTGCGACTCACACCTTGGCCATGTATTTGAAGGCGAAGGTTATGACGTACCAACAGATCAGCGTTGGTGCATTAACTCTGTCTGCCTCATTCTTGAGGAGAAATAGAGCTAGCCAATCTTTCGTATTCAATCTTGATACAAAGATCCATCGCTACATCTAGACCCGCACTTACTGCGCGAGCAGCACTTGCATCATCGACCAGTCCTAGTTGAATCCAGACTGACTTGGCACCAATTGCAATTGCCTCATCAACTACAGCAGGAATATCGCTGACCTTTCGAAAGATATCGACCATATCGATTGGTTCAGGAATATCTGCAAGGCTGGCATAGCAAGGCTGACCAAGAACTGAGGTCAAAGCCGGATTTACAAAGTAGAGCTCGAAGTGTGAATTTCTCATCAACCATCTACTCACCCCATTGCTGGGGCGATCTTCCTTATCTGAGATTCCAACGACGGCAACTCGCTTGGTCCGCGATAGCAACTGCGCTAATTCATTATCGCTAGTGATAACTTTGCTCATATCTCCATCGTACTCGGTCGAGCCAAAATCTAGATGTAGGAGTTATCGCCATGATGAAAGCAATTCAGATTACCGAATTCGGTGGCCCTGAAAAGATGGCTTATATAGATATTGCCGAACCTGTACCCGCAGACGGTGAAGTACTCCTTGAAGTATCGAGTATCGGCATTAACTATGCAGATACCCATCAAGTCGAAAATAGTTACCTTTCTGCTCAAACCTTGCCGTTGATTCCAGGAATCGAAGTTGTTGGAAGAACACCAGAAGGCCAGCGCGTCTTAGCCCTTGTCTCATCCGGTGGTTACGCGCAGAAGGCAACAGCACATAAAGGCGCGATGATTCCTGTGCCAGATGCAGTCAGTGATGAAGATGCGCTCTGTATGTTGGTGCAAGGTTCAACTGCTTGGCATGTTTTAAAAACTATGGGTCATCTCAAGCCAGGTGAAAGCGTTGTTGTTCATGCGGCAGCAGGTGGCGTTGGAGTTATCGCAATCCAACTAGCAAAGCTTTGGGGAGCAAAGGTCATTGCCGTTGCATCAACAGAAGAAAAGCGAAATCTTGCACTTTCACTTGGTGCCGATGTTGCAATTGATGCAAACGAGGAAGATTTAAAGTCGGCGATCATTGCGGCAAATGGCGGCAAGCGCGTAGATATTGTCTTGGAGATGGTCGGCGGGCAAACATTTGATAAGAGTCTTGAAGCACTTGCCCACTTTGGCCGATTGATTACATATGGAATGGCATCGCGCGTTGCACCGACAGCGGTTGCACCGGGTGCGCTCATGGCTGGCACAAAGACAGTCAGTGGTTTCTGGTTATCGCACTGCTTTGCAAAGCCTGCGCTATTTCACGATGTGATCGCAGAACTCTTTGGATTAATTGCAGCCGGAACGATCCGCCCAGTAATCGGTTCACGCTTTGCCTTGAGTGAGGCGATCACCGCCCATCTACATATGCGCGGCCGTGGATCGACAGGCAAAATTACGCTTGATCCGCTGCGCTAAGGGCTGCGATTTTCTCCTTTTCGCCATTACGCGTACACTCACACCTCTACCAACTGCCCCCCTAGCGCAGTCGGTAGAGCGTTTCCATGGTAAGGAAAAGGTCCGCGGTCCGATTCCGGTGGGGGGCTCGCAGTACACAACTAAATATCTAGATCCAATATAGATTTGGCGGGGTAGCTCAGCTTGGTAGAGCAAGCGGCTCATAATCGCTGTGTCGTGGGTTCAAATCCCGCCTCCGCTACCAATCTTTACGCACCAATTTCACCCAAAGGGGTGGCTGTGGGTAACCTATGACCCGCAAGTCCCCAGAACCGATGTAGAAGGAGAACCACCATGGCAAGCAAGAGCGCGGACGTACGTCCAAAGATCACCATGGCATGCGTTGATTGCAAAGAGCGCAACTACATCACAAAGAAGAACCGCCGCAACGATCCAGACCGCATGGAACTTAAGAAGTTCTGTCCACGTTGCAAGTCTTCAACACTTCACCGCGAAACTCGCTAATGCTCAATCCCGATTCAGTCGGGTGAACTTTTAATGACCGCGCCCGATCACATCATCGCTCTCGCTCAAGAGCGCACCGCAGCGCGTGCTGCAAAAGATTGGACACGCTCTGATCAATTACGCGATGAGATTGCCGCAGCTGGCTTTGATGTCGTCGATGTTGCCAGCGGTTTTGAACTTAAAGCGCGCGAGCGATATCCAATCTACACATCTCCTAGAGATATCCGCCCCATCGTTGTCGGAAAGAGCGATATTGCTCTAACGATGATTGTTGATGGATTTATAGATGATTGCATCGAGACAGTTCAATCGATCAAGAAATTCTCTGATGTTCCCATTGTTCTTCTTGTGCTCGGAGAGCCTGGCGCACTTGTTGATCACCTTGATGCGCAGACAAAGATCATTTCCTTAAGCGAGAAATTCGGTTGGGGCGAGTGCGCAAATGCTCTTCTCAAGAACGTTGCCGCCAAGTTTGTAATTGTGATGGATCCTTCGACGCGATTGACAGGAGATGCGATTACTCCGGTCTTGAATGTTCTCAATGAAGGCAACTACATCGCGGCAGGGTGGAAAGGCGGACTGATTAATCTTGATGATCAGTGGCGCAGCGTTGATGACAAGGGCACTGGCGATGTCGATGTTCTCTTTAGCTACTTCATCGCTGTAGATCGAGAAGGTGCAATTACTGCAGAAGGATTTAATAATCGCGCCGTCTACTACCGTAATGCCGATATTGAGTTCTCGCTACGACTTAAGCACGCTGGTGGCAATCTCTTGCAGATGGATCTCCCACTAGAGCAGGCGCGCCATCATGGTTATTACGACGTAGATCCCGAGTACCGCGATCTTCAGTCGAAGAAGAATTACGATCGAATTCTCGAGCGCTTCCGCGACAAAGAAGCAATTCTCTCTCCTCGCAGGTAGCCTTAAGCCATGACAGAGCTACGCGATTTCACATCCCTTCGCGTTGGCGGACCTGCAGAAAAATTTATTGAAGTTCATAACGAAGCCGAAATCATCGCCGCTCTTGAGGCTGCAGGGGATTCACCCGTCCTCATTCTTGGGGGCGGAACAAACATCTTGGTCTCCGATGAAGGATTTGCCGGAACAGTTATTCACATAACAAATAGCGCACTTGTCTCTGAAGTCGATGCTTGCAGCGGTGCAACGCTGACTATCGGCGCTGGCGAAAATTGGGATGAATTTGTTGCACTCACTCTCGAGCGTGGCTTTGCTGGCCTTGAAACCTTAAGTGGAATTCCTGGAACCGTTGGCGCTGCGCCGATTCAAAATATCGGCGCATATGGCCACGAGACCTCTGAATTCATCACACGAGTGCGTACCTACGACCGAAGTGCAAAGGCGATTAAAACCTTCACCAACAGTGAATGTGGCTTTGAATATCGCTCATCTACCTTTAAGAAAAACCCAGGCCGTTACATCGTTCTAGAGGTCCAGTTCCAGCTGCGCCAAGGTGAATATAGCGATCCGATCACTTATGGCGAATTAGCCAAGAAACTTGGGATTGAAGTTGGCCAGAAAGCTCTTCTTGAGGATGTGCGAGCAGCTGTACTTGAACTTCGCGGATCTAAAGGAATGCTTCTTAACCCCGATGATCGCGATTCATGGTCGGCTGGATCTTTCTTTACCAACCCAATTGTCTCTGCTGAGATTGCAGCAGCACTTCCTGCAGAGGCGCCACGTTGGCCACTTGCAGATGGGCGCGTGAAGACAAGTGCAGCGTGGTTGATTGAAAATGCAGGAATATCCAAAGGTTTAACCCACGGGGGAGCGAGAGTCTCTACAAAACATGTTCTTGCGTTGACTAATGCAGGAGATGCAACCGCAACAGATTTAGTAGAGCTGGCAAAGAGCGCGCAGGCAAAGGTCCATGAAAAGTTTGGAATCAGATTAGAACCAGAAGTTAATCTGATCGGGCTTAGCCTTCTGTAAGAAGCTTTTTGATACGGCCGATTCCTTCGACAATATCTTCATCGCTTGTTGCATATGAAAAACGCAGGTATCCAGACGGTCCAAAGGCTTCACCTGGAACTGCTGCAACTTCAACTTCCTCTAAGATCAACGTTGCCAGCTCAGCCGATGTCTGCGGAGTCTTTCCACGAATAGTCTTTCCCAGAACACCCTTAACAGATGGATATACATAGAAAGCACCCTGCGGGGTAGGACATTCAAAACCAGGAATCTCATTGAGCAGATCAACGATGAGTTTACGTCGGCGGTTAAAGGCAACACCCATCTCGTGAACTGCGGTGAGATCTCCGGTGAGCGCTGCAATCGCTGCGCGCTGTGAAACGTTAGAGACATTTGATGTCAGGTGCGACTGCAAGTTAGTTGCTGCCTTGATGACATCCTTTGGACCGATCATCCAGCCCACACGCCAGCCGGTCATTGCGTATGTCTTTGCTACACCGTTGATGATGATGCAGGTATCTGCCAAAGCTGGAACTAGAACTTGAAGTGAAGGCGCTGTTGCACCGTCATAGAGAAGGTGCTCATAAATTTCGTCAGAGATAATCCAGATGTTATGTGCAACGGCCCACTCGGCGATCGCCTTTGCCTGCTCAGGTGTGTAGACAGAGCCTGTTGGGTTTGATGGAGAGCAGAAGAGAAGCGCCTTTGTCTTTGGTGTGCGAGCTGCCTCAAGTTGTTCCACGGTCACTAGATAGTTCTGAGATTCATCTGCAAAGATTTCAACGGTTACTCCGCCTGCAAGTTGGATACATTCTGGATATGTAGTCCAGTAAGGAGATGGAAGAAGTACTTCATCGCCTGGATCAATGATTGTTGCAAATGCTTGGTAGACCGCTTGCTTGCCACCATTGGTAACTAACACCTGGTCGACAGTGATCTCGTAATTGGAATCGCGCTTGGTCTTATCAACAATTGCTTGACGCATCTCAGGCAATCCCGCTGCCGGTGTGTAGCGATGGTTAGCAACAACCTTTGTTGCAGCAGCTGCGGCCTCAACTACATATGCCGGCGTCGGAAAGTCTGGCTCGCCTGCTCCAAAACCAATGACAGGGCGACCGGCAGCTTTGAGCGCCTTTGCCTTGCCATCGACTGCGAGTGTGGCCGATTCTGCAATTGCTGCAATACGTGCGGAGATTCTGCTCATGGGGCTAAGTCTGCCGTATATGAGCCTGCGCGCACGCTCAGTTTTACCTGGGGCCACCTCTGGCCCTACACTTCGACGCTCACGACGTTTGAAGGTCTGCCTTGGCATGCCTTCTAGTCGCGAAGGGCAGTAGCTCAATTGGCTAGAGTTGCCGTCTCCAAAGCGGCCGGTTGGGGGTTCGAGTCCCTCCTGCCCTGCAAGTTGTTTTTACGTAGTACAGAAGTAATTACAGAAAGAGAAAGGAAGAACGATGACTGAGTCAGTTGAATCGACCGAGCAGAAGCTTGGCCTCTTCGCACGCATTGGACTTTTCTATCGCCAAGTACTTTCAGAGTTGAAGAAAGTTGTCTGGCCTACACGCAAGCAGCTCTCAACATATACAGCCGTTGTACTCGTATTCGTTCTATTCGTCATTGCAGTCGTATCCCTCCTCGACTTGGTTCTTACCAAGATCGTTTTCTGGGTATTCGGGTAGCGGTAATTAGGTAAAGGGTTGGAAGAGATCACAATGAGCGAAGATGTAAAGCCTGATGCATTCGAAGCAGCACTTGCTGCCAACGCGGATGAGCTTGCCCAGCCTGTAATCGAAACCCCTGCAGAAGAGGTTGTCGAGACAGTTGCTGCTGATGCCTCATCTGTAGATGATCTCGCGCTCGCAAGCGATGAAGATGGCGATGTTGAGTCAGATGAGAACGATCCAAATGCAGAATTCCGCCGCACACTTCGTGCTGCGATCGGTGACTGGTATGTCATCCACTCTTATGCAGGGTACGAGAAGAAGGTAAAGGGCAACCTTGCCAACCGTATTCAGTCACTGAACATGGAAGATTACATTTTCCAGATCGAAGTTCCTGAAGAAGAGATCACTGAAATTAAGAACGGCCAGCGTAAGCAGGTTAAACGCAATATCTATCCTGGCTACGTCCTCGTTCGCATGGAGCTCACAGACGAGTCATGGACTGCAGTTCGTAACACTCCAGGCGTCACAGGTTTCGTTGGTAACGCTCATCACCCAAGTCCACTCAGCATGGATGAGGTTGAGAAGATTCTTGCTCCACGTCCAGTGAAGAAGTCAGAGAAGACAGATATCAAGGTTGTTGATTTCGAAGTCGGCGAATCAGTAACTGTGATGGATGGCCCATTTGCAACTCTTCCAGCATCGATCTCAGAGATCATGCCAGAGCAGGCAAAGCTCAAGGTTCTCGTATCCATCTTTGGACGCGAAACCCCAGTAGAACTTTCATTTAATCAAGTACAGAAGATCTAACCCCAGACACCACAGAGTTTAAAGAGAGAAAAAGGAAAAGGTAGAAAAAATGGCACCAAAGAAGAAGGTAACTGGATTCATCAAGTTGCAGATCCAGGCAGGAGCGGCAACACCAGCTCCTCCAGTAGGTCCTGCCCTTGGTCAGCATGGTGTCAACATCATGGAATTCGTCAAGGCATATAACGCTGCGACTGAAAGCCAAAAGGGTCAGATCATTCCTGTAGAGATCACTGTCTACGAAGATCGCTCATTCGACTTCATCACCAAGACACCTCCAGCATCACGCCTTATCTTGAAGGCTGCTGGCGTTGAAAAGGGATCACCGATTCCTCACAAGACAAAGGTTGCAAATATCACCATGGCTCAGGTCAAGGAGATCGCAACAACAAAGATGGCAGATCTCAATGCAAATGACATTGAGGCAGCAGCGAAGATCATCGCGGGCACAGCTCGCTCAATGGGAATCACTGTCTCTGCATAAGTAAATTTCTCAAGGCCAAATCGGTTTTGAGATGTGGGAGAACCTCGCTGGTTCGCTGACCACAACCACTACATCAACTCGCAAGAGTTGGCGAAAGAGGAAGAAATGAAGCGCTCAAAGAAATATTCAGCAGCAGCTGAAAAGATCAAGGTAGATCACCTCTACACACCTCTTGAGGCAGTAACACTTGCTAAAGAGACATCAACAACTAAGTACGACTCAACTGTTGAAGTTGCTCTCGTTCTTGGCGTTGATCCAAAGAAGGCCGACCAGGCAATTCGCGGAACAGTAAACCTTCCACACGGAACCGGTAAGACTGCTCGCGTCCTTGTATTTGCAAACGGTGAGCGCGCTGATGAAGCTCGTGCTGCTGGTGCAGATATCGTCGGTGGCGATGAATTGATCGACGAAGTTTCAAAGGGTCGTTTGGACTTTGATGCAGTCGTTGCAACACCAGATTTGATGGCCAAGGTTGGTCGTCTAGGTAAGGTTCTTGGAACACGTGGCTTGATGCCAAACCCTAAGACAGGAACTGTGACAACAGATGTCACAAAGGCTGTTAAGGACATCAAGGGTGGAAAGATTGAATTCCGCGTTGATAAGAACTCAAACCTTCACTACATCATCGGCAAGGTTTCATTTACAGCAGAGCAGCTTGCAGATAACTACGCAGCTGCAATGGATGAAGTTCTTCGTGCAAAGCCAAACTCTTCAAAGGGTCGCTATGTTCAGAAGGCTGTCGTCTCAACAACAATGGGGCCTGGAATCGCAGTTGATCCAAACCTCGTTCGCGAGCCATCTGCTAACTAATTTCTTCAAGCAATACCCGGCTATCTAGGGACTTGGTCGTTAAAGTCCCTGCGATTAGCCGGGTATTGCTTTTCAGTGCGAAGAAGCGAAGCGGAGAAATCGTGCTTTACCTTCGATTTCGCAGCTAGCTTCAAGCGAGATTTTATTGCCCGCGAAAATCTCTGGGGACCTATCCTTAGGCCATGGCATCAGTTGTTGAGACAGCACCACTCGTCCTTAATGTAGGAGTTGTACTCACTGCTGCCGCAACTATGGGATTTGCAGCCCGCAAACTCGGACTCCCATCTGTCATCGGATACTTAGTCACTGGCCTTTTAGTCTCGCCCTTCACTCCAGGATTTGTGGCAGATAACAATCAGATCGCACTGCTTGCCGATATAGGAATTGTCTTGCTGCTCTTTGAAGTTGGAATCGAACTTGATCTAAGAAAGATTGGTCGTGAACAGAAGGCCCTGCTGTGGGGTGTTCCAGCGCAGATGGGATTTGGAGTCCTCGTAGGTACCCCGGTCTTTCTATTGTTGGGATTAGAGATATTTCCGGCGCTTCTTCTTGCGCTGGCAGTGGCTATGTCTTCAAGTGTTGTCATTGTGAATATCACGCGAAGCCCTCGTCGTAGGACAGATGCTCAGACAGAAGAAGCACTTCTTGGATGGTCATTGTTGCAAGACCTGATTGGTGTTGCTGCAGCCGCTATCGTGCTCACCTTCTTTGGTGCAAGTGATAAATCTATCGTCTATTCAATCGGCGGTTTATTCGCGTTTAGCGCACTCGCATTTATTGCATCGAGAATTTTGCCACGTGTCTTGCAAGCCGTCCGTTGGGAGAAAGATCTCTTCCTGATTTACTCAGTTTCCTTCGGATTGGTTCTGGCTGCTCTCGGCACGGTCGTATTTGATATTCCAATGGCCCTTGCTGGGTTCGTTGCAGGTCTTGCCATCAACCATAGCCAAGATACTGAAGAAGTCAGAAAATCTATTCTGCCGTTCCGAGATTTATTTGCAGTCCTCTTCTTTGTAGTCGTTGGAACCCTTATCCAACCAAATCTGATTGCAGATGCGGCACCTTTTGCGTTGTTACTGCTTTTCTTGATGGTTGCACTCAAGACACTGCCGACAATTCTCTTCGCACGAATGGGCAAGCTCAAAGGAAATTCCTCACTAATCGGAATCGGAGTCAGCCAGATAGGTGAGTTCTCATTCGTTCTAGGCAGCTTGGCCTACTCTCAGAAGGCGATCTCCCAATCTCAATTCACTGGGCTCCTGCTCGCCGTAGTCCTCTCGATCGCCGCCTCAACCATCCTTGTTCGTAGGGCTCCACGCTCAATTTGACCCTCTAGGCGGCCCGGCCTTAAAGTTGCACCATAACCAAAGACCGCAGGTCGGTACTCGCAAGAGTTTCGAAAATTGAGGAATCTCAGCCCGCGTAGGTGTTCACGTTAATCCGTGCGCTCTTACGCGTCACGGATTTTTTCATTTCTGCGGTCACCACTTAAGTAACAGGAAAGGTGAACCGAATGGCTCGCCCAGATAAAGCAGCAGCAGTTGCAGAACTGACGGAAGACTTCCGTACAGCTACTGCGACATACCTCACCGAATATCGCGGTCTAACCGTGACTTCGATGAAGCAATTGCGTCGCTCGCTTGGTGCTGACACCAAGTACGCAGTTGTAAAGAACACCCTTACAAAGATTGCAGCAAAGGATGCTGGTGTAGAGATCACAGATGATCTCCTAACTGGTCCATCTGCACTTGCTTTCGTCAAGGGAGATCCAATTGATGCAGCGCGTAACCTCAAGAACTTCCAAAAGGAGAACCCACTTCTTGTTATCAAGGGTGGAATCTACGAAGGAAAGCTTGTAACCGCAGCTGAAATCATGAAGCTTGCAGATCTCGAATCTCGCGAGGTTCTCTTGTCAAAGCTTGCTGGTGCTATGAAGGGATCGCTTGCTAAGGCAGCGCGTGTCCTGGATGCACTACGCATCAAGATGGAGGCGGGTGCTCCTGCAGCCGCTCCAGTGGCCGAAGCAGCTCCAGCTGCAGAAGCAGTAGTTGAAGAAGCAGCACCAGCTGCTGAGGCAACACCAGAAGAAACACCAGAAGTTGTCGCTGAAGTTGCTGTAGTGACCGAGGCCGTAGCAGACGATGCTGTGGCAGAGGTTCCAGCTCAGGACGCGAACACCCCAGAAACTCCAGCGGAATAAGAAAAGGAAAATAAAAAATGGCAAAGCTCTCACAAGCAGATTTGATGTCACAGTTCAAGGAAATGACACTTGTTGAACTCTCAGAGTTCGTAAAGGCATTCGAAGAAGAATTCGATGTCACAGCAGCAGCTCCAGTAGCAGTTGCAGCAGCAGGTGGCGCAGCAGCAGGTGGCGCAGCTGATTCAGGTCAGGATGAGTTCACACTTATCCTCGAAGATTCAGGCTCACAGAAGATTGCTGTTATCAAGGAAGTTCGCAACATCAATTCAAGCCTCGGCTTGAAGGAAGCGAAGGATCTTGTAGATGCAACTCCTGCAACCTTGATCGAAAAGGGCAAGAAGGAAGATGTAGACAAGGCAAAGGCAGCTCTCGAAGCAGCTGGCGCGAAGGTCACAATCAAGTAGATCGAAGTAAGTTAAAACCCGGTGAGCACCGGCTTCGAAATCCCCAAGAAGGATTTCTACGCCAGAGCTCACCGGGTTTTTTCATGTCGGGCACGGAGGGGTGGGTGGCTGTCTGAGCGTGGGCTGCCCACAGATTTCCTCGATTTCTCATGACAAGGCGGAGATTTAGGGGTATAAGAGCCCGGTTGGACAGGGTTAGGGGGTGGGCGATACCCTTGGCGTTCGCATAAATCTTCTATGGTCAGGGCATATAGCGGCTGAGACCTAATAGTTGTGCGTCCCCGGGTTTGTTTGATTACAAACTAAAACTTTGTCTGAAAGGACATCTCTTGGCCGCGAAGAAAAACTCAGTAGCTCCACGTCGTATCTCATTTGCCAAGATTCGTGAACCGCTAGAAGTTCCTAACCTCCTTGCACTCCAAGTGGAGAGCGTTGACTGGTTGTTGGGTAACGAAGCCTGGCGCGCGCGTCTTGCCGAAACCACAAATACAAATCGTGGTGAACTCCCATCAAAGTCAGGTCTCGAAGAAATCTTTGAAGAGATTTCACCAATCGAAGACTTCCAAGGTTCAATGTCGCTCTCATTCCGCGACCACCGTTTTGAGCCACCAAAGTATTCAATCGACGAGTGCAAAGAGCGCGATATGACTTACGCGCAGCCACTCTTCGTTACCGCTGAATTTACAAATAACGAGACTGGTGAAATTAAGTCACAGACAGTCTTCATGGGTGACTTCCCAGTGATGACACCTCGTGGAACATTTGTTATCAACGGTACAGAGCGCGTAGTTGTTTCACAGCTCGTTCGCTCACCAGGTGTCTACTTCGAACGTACAATCGAAAAGACATCAGATAAAGATATTTTCTCTTCAAAGATCATCCCAAGCCGCGGCGCTTGGTTGGAATTTGAAGTTGATAAGAAGGATTTCGTTGGCGTTCGTATCGATCGCAAGCGTAAGCAATCTGTAACAGTCTTCTTGAAGGCTCTCGGTTGGACCGAGGATCAGATTCTTGAAGAGTTCGGCGATTTCGATTCAATGCGCCAAACACTCGAGAAGGACACTGTTAAGACACAGGATGAAGCGCTTCTCGATATCTATCGCAAGCTACGTCCTGGTGAGCCTCCAACAAAGGAAGCTGCACAGAATTTGATCGAGAACCTTTACTTCAATGCAAAGCGTTATGACTTGGCCAAGGTCGGACGCTTTAAGGTAAATAAGAAGCTCGGTCTTGAACTTGAACTCTCACAGAGCATCATCACCATCTCTGACATCGTCGCAACACTTCGCTACCTCGTAGCGTTGCACCGTGGCGATCTCACAATGGAGTACGGCCGTGAAGTGCGTGTTGAGAAGGACGATATCGATCACTTCGGTAACCGTCGCCTTCGCACAGTTGGTGAATTGATTCAGAACCAGGTTCGAATCGGTCTCTCACGTATGGAGCGCGTTGTTCGCGAACGTATGACAACACAAGATGTCGAGGCGATTACACCTCAGACGTTGATCAACATCCGTCCGGTTGTTGCATCAATCAAGGAGTTCTTCGGAACATCTCAGTTGTCACAGTTCATGGACCAGACAAACCCACTGTCAGGACTTACACACAAGCGTCGTCTATCAGCGCTCGGACCTGGTGGTCTCTCACGTGACCGCGCAGGCTTTGAGGTTCGTGACGTTCACCCATCTCACTACGGACGCATGTGCCCAATCGAAACTCCTGAAGGACCAAACATCGGTCTTATCGGTTCGCTTGCAACATACGGTCGCGTTACTGCATTCGGATTTATCGAAACCCCATACCGCAAGGTTGTTAAGGGTCGCGTAACCGATCAGGTTGATTACCTCACAGCAGATGAAGAAGATGAGCACATCATCGCTCAGGCAAATGCGCCTTTGACTGATGACAATCACTTTGCAGAAGCACGTGTACTCGTTCGTCGTCGTGGTGGAGAAGTTGAATACATCATCGCTGACGAAGTTGATTACATGGACGTTTCTCCACGCCAGATGGTTTCTGTCGCAACAGCGATGATTCCATTCCTTGAGCACGATGATGCTAACCGCGCACTCATGGGTTCTAACATGATGCGTCAGTCAGTTCCATTGATGCGTGCAGAAGCTCCACTTATCGGTACCGGTATGGAGTTCCGCGCAGCAGTCGATGCTGGCGATGTTGTTACAGCAACCAAGGCTGGCGTTGTCACAGAAGTAGATGCAGATTCAGTCAAAGTTATGGCAGATGACGGCACTTACCAGACTTACTCAGTATCAAAGTTCACACGTTCTAACCAGGGAACTTCCTACAACCAGAAGGTTGTCGTAAGCGCTGGACAGAAAGTTGAAGTTGGTTCAGTTATCGCTGATGGTCCATGTACCGAAAACGGTGAAATGGCCCTTGGCAAGAACCTCTTGATCGCATTTATGTCCTGGGAAGGTCACAACTACGAGGATGCGATCATTCTTTCGCAGCGCCTTGTGCAAGATGACGTTCTGACATCAATCCACATTGAAGAGTACGAAGTTGATGCTCGCGACACCAAGCTTGGTGCCGAAGAGATCACTCGCGACATTCCAAACGTTTCAGAGGAAGTTCTCGCTGATCTCGATGAGCGCGGAATCATCCGTGTTGGCGCCGATGTAGTTCCTGGCGACATCTTGGTTGGAAAGGTAACTCCTAAGGGAGAAACCGAACTAACTCCTGAAGAGCGCTTGCTCCGTGCAATCTTTGGTGAGAAGGCTCGCGAAGTTCGCGATACCTCACTCAAGGTTCCACACGGTGAGTCAGGCAAAGTTATCGGCGTAAAGATCTTCGAATCAGAAGAAGGATTCGAACTTCCAGCAGGAGTTAACCAATTGGTTCGCGTCTATGTTGCACAGAAGCGCAAGATCCAAGACGGTGACAAGCTCGCTGGCCGCCACGGTAACAAGGGTGTTATCTCAAAGATTCTTCCAGTTGAAGATATGCCATTCCTTGAAGATGGAACTCCAGTCGATGTTGTCTTGAACCCACTTGGTGTTCC